>SXGR01179597.1_pt1 | contig 11978 bp, 12 predicted proteins | sample 3174711 | NCBI WGS metagenome assembly SXGR01 (sample SAMN11356860, study PRJNA531348) | freshwater metagenome | isolation source: freshwater sample F1-60 | place: China: Fuxian Lake, Yuxi | collected 2017-12-25
GACCTGCAGCAAGGCATCGCGCTCGATCACGCACCGCTGCTCGCCCGCGAGGGTCGCATCCTCTGGTCCACCTGCAGCCTTGAGCATGCGGAAAACCGTGCGCAGGCCGAGTGGCTCTCGCGGCGGCTGAAGCTGCGGATCGAGCACGACGAGTCGATGGCTCCCACGGGCGTGCCGGGCTCACCGGCAACTGCGGTGCGCAATGGGTCGTACCACGTGCTTCTGGGGGCGTGAAGCAACGCATTCGTCAGTCAGCGCGATGGTGCGCCTGCGCCCATCGCGAGCACCGCTTCAGGCGCCGCGCTCGACCGCGGTGAACAGTTCGTACATCCGCTCGGCGCTGGCTGCCTCGTAGCACTGGGCACGGAACGCCGCATTCGACATCACACGGCTGATCCGCCCGAGCGCTTGGATGTGCTCAGCGATGCGATCAGGCGGGCTCACGAGCAGACACACGAGCCGGATCGGGCGATGATCGATGGCATCCCACTCGATGGGTTGTGCAGGCCGGCCGATCGCCAGCTGCACGGTGCGCGCGCCTGGGCACTTGCCATGGGGGATCGCCAAGCCCTCGCCGATGCCGGTCGATCGTTGCCGCTCACGCTCCCACACCGAGTCACGAAGGACCGCGGCATCCCCGATGTCGCCCTGCCCAGCAAGCAGGTCCACGAGTTCATAGATCGCATCCTGGCGCGTCGACGCCTTCAGCGGCACGCGGATCGTGGCAGGCGTGAGGATGTCGAGCAGCGCGCTCGGCATGGGGTCGAGGACTCTACCACCGCGCGGGCGTGGTGCGCCCCCCGGATGACCGGCGACTTTCGCGACCTTCACCTCGGTCCACGCACTCACCGCCGCTGCGACTCCAGCCGCTTCTGTTCCTCGGCAGCGAGGCGCTCCGCTTCGGCAAGTGCCGCTTGCGACTCCAGCTCACGACCTGCGCGGGCGCAGGCATCGGCGAGCGCCTCCCAGAGGCCGCGTTCGGCCGGAGCCATGCGCACCGCTTCCTGCAGGTTGGCGATCGCTGCATCGTTCTGCCCCAGCCGAGCAAAGCCGTTGGCCTTGACGAGCATTGCACCGACGTTGCCCGGAGCGAGCTCGAGCGTGCGGTCGACGAGCGCGATGCCCTCAAGGACTTCGCCATCACCGGTGCCCCGCTCGACCAGCACCACGCTCAGGCGCCGCAGGGCATTCAGGCTGTCGGGTCGTGCGACGATCCACGCGCGGGCGGCCTCGATCGCTTCCTCGTCGCGCCCCTCAGACATGAGCCAGAGGATCTCCTCGTCGCGGATCGCCTCCCACATCGGATACTCAGCCAACGCGCCCGCGACCCACGCACGGGCCTCGTTGCCCTGACGCGCCGCACGCAGGATGCGCGCCACGCTCGCGGCGATGATCTCGTTGGTGCCCTCGGAGTGCATGGCCTGCAGGAGTTCGAGAGCACGCGCGTGGTCACGCTTGACTGCAGCGAGCCACGCCAGACGCATGCTGAACTCCCGGTCGCGCCACGGCAGCACCGCCCAGCCGCCGTCGCCGATCGAACGGGCCCGCAGGTACCAGGCGGAGGCTGCATCGGCGAGCTCGATGGTCCCGCGATCCGGCAGCACACCATCCACATCAAAGACCATCTGCTCCGCCACGAGCACCTTGCGATCGAATCGGTCAGCCGTCCACGCCGCCACGCCCGCGGCAGCCGTCGGCACGACCACGCCGAGCGCACCGGCGGCGGCAAGCACCGCGACGATGCCGGCGGCACGCACCCGACCGGCCTGGCGCAGCACCGCCCCGAGCGCCGAGACATCGCGGGACGCGAGCACGCGCCAACCGGTCCACACGACCCAGGTGAGGCACGCTGCGAGCCCGCTGGCGAAGAGCAGTGGCAGCAGTGAGTAGGCCGCCAGGAAGGAAACGCCCGCCACGATGGCGATGAAGACTTCGTCGGCGACCGACAGGTCGAAGAGCCGCGCAGCGGCCGGTACCGACTGGCCCGGACCCGCTCCGAATCCGAAGGAAAGCGCTTGCTTGGGGCAGGCACTCACGCAGTCCATGCACTTCATGCAACCGCTGTCGACGACCATGCGGAAGTCGCGCACTTCCTCGTGCACCCGCACGTTGCTCGTGCAGACCGCCGTGCAGTGGCCGCACTGGTCACAGGCATCGCTCACGCGGATGCGGGCACGCGCAAAGCGATCCAGCGGCGCGAAGAAGCCCCCGTAGGGGCAGGCATAGGTGCAGTAGCCCTTGTTGCCAAGGAAGACGACCGTGAGCGCCCCGCAGACGAGCAGGAACGGGATCCCGACGGCCCAGCCCGGGAATGTGCCCCAGAAGTCGTCTGTGACCAGCTTCATGCTGAAGCCGGGCCACGTCAGGTCGGGCTGCAGGATCGGTGCGAGGGCGAAGCGGTAGACCACCGGCCACACGAACATGTAGAGCGCCAGGATCAACGGCAGCCACAGGAGCACCCGGCTGCGGAACGGCCGCGGCCGGATGCCCAGGCGCGCCAGCAGCGCGGAACACGCATCCTGCAGCAGCACCACATGACAGCCCCAGCCGCAGAACCACCGACCCAGGATCGCGGTGCTGCCGAGCGCCAGCGCGAAGAAGATCGCGCCGACGGTGATCACGCCGTCCTTCACGGTTTCCATCGATTCGCTCGGCTCGATGGGCGCGAGCGTGGTCTCCGCCCAGAGCCAATGCAGCACGTGCACGATCATCAGCGCCTGCACCACGAGCAGCACGGCAAAGCGCTTGCGGGCCATCCGGCTTGCCGGTGCCGGCCGATGGCCCGCGGTGGGAAGCACCGTGAGCGAGATGTGGCGCGGTTGGCAGTCGGATGGCATGGGGTGTGCTCCTCCCGTCAAATCTATACTCATGCCGATGCCACGCGACTACTACGAGGTGCTCGGGGTCAAGCGTGATGCGTCCGCCGACGAGCTTCGTCGTGCGCACCGCACGCTCGCCCGCCAGTGGCACCCGGACATCAACAAGACCCCTGAAGCTGCCGCGAAGTTCAACGAGGCGCAGGAGGCCTACGACATCCTGTCCGATGCCGACAAGCGCGCCAGCTACGACCGCTTCGGCCACGCGGGGCTGCAGGGCGGCGGCGCGGCTGCAGCGGGTGGCGACCAGCCTTTCGGCGGCGGGTTCGGCGGGTTCGATCCATCGCAGATCGATCCAGAGATGTTCGAGCAGATCTTCGGCGGCATGGGCGGCGGTCGCGGACGGGGCCGAGCGCGGGGACCATCGAAGGGCCAGGATCGCCATGGCGAGATCACCGTGCCATTCCAGGTGTCGATCCTCGGTGGGCGCCATGGCATCGGCAGCGGCGAGCACTCGATCGATGTGCAGATCCCTGCCGGCATCGAGGACGGCACGCAGCTGCGCGTGCGCGGACAGGGCGACCCCGGTCAGGGTGGCGGCCCTGCGGGCGACCTGATCGTCACGGTGCATGTGGCGCCGCATCCGGACTTCCGTCGTGACGGCGATGACATTCTCCGCGACGTGCATGTCTCCATCTTCGATGCCGCGCTCGGCGCGAAGATCGATGTACCGCTGCTCAAGGGCACGGTCACGCTGACCATTCCGCCAGGTACCGGCAGCGGCAAGCGCCTGCGCGTGCGCAACCAGGGTGTGCGCAGGTCGGCCGTTGCGTCGGGCGACTTCCTCGCCATCGTGCAGATCGACGTGCCGTCAACACTCACCGATGAAGACCGCGCTGCGCTCGAGGCCATGCGCGATTCGTTGCGCAACCGCGACCTGTGAGTGCATGATGCCGCCGATCGCTCAGCGCGCGTAGCGCTGCCGAGCATCGAGGATCGCCTTGCGGCACTTGTGGGCGTCGTGCACGCAGGTCCACGCCAGCCGCGCAGGCGCGCGCGGCGAGCGGCGGATCGCCACGTGGCCCAGGCCAAGCAGCCGTTCGGGATTCGTCGCCCCGGCATCCACGCATTCGGCATCACGCAGCGGCATCGCCTGCACGTCCGGCACCGCGCCCGATCGCACGATGATCCGCCGGTCGGTCAGGACATACACGCGGCTCCACCAATCGCTGGCAGCCCACACGAGCCGCGCGATCACGATCACGCCACCAGCGCCGATGGCGTGCCGCGCATCCCACGGCACGCTCGGGTCGGAGGTTGCCGCGAGCAGCCCCAGGGCGACCACGACTCCCATGCACGCCACGCGCACGCTCACGAGCAGGATCAGGAGCGCCGAAGGCTTGACCGCGAGCAGGATGATCTCCCCGTCGTCCAGGCACTCCTGCACGCCAGGGTGCGCAACGACCTCCAGCGCCAGCCCAGCGCCCGGAGCCTGCGGGCTCACCTGATCACCTCATGGCGCAACACGCCGATGTAGGGCAGATTGCGGTACTCGTCGTCGTAATCGAGGCCGTAGCCCACCACGAACTCATCAGGGATGTCGAAGCCCGAGTACTCGCATGGGGTGGCCATCGCCTCGGGCTTCTCCTTGCGCACGAGCACGCACGTCGCCACGCTCGCCGCGCCCTTGGCGAGGATCTCCCGTCGGAGCATCATGAGCGTGCGCCCGGTATCGAGGATGTCATCGATGATGAGTGCATGCGCCCCCTCGAGACCCACGGGCAGCGCACCGCGGATCGCAGCGCCCCTGCTCTCGGTGCTCGTGCCGGGATAGCTCGACACGGTGACCAAGCCCAGCCGCAGCCGATGGGGCAGCTGTCGCATCAGGTCGGCAGCGAAGACCAGGCCACCCGTCATGACAGGCACGAGGAGCAAGCGACCTTCGCGGCCCGCGTAGTCAGAAGCGATCTGCGCACCGAGCTCGGCCACGCGACGCTCGATCGCCGCCCGATCCACGAGCACACGCTCGATGTCGTGATCCAGCCGTGGTGAACGGTTCATCATGCGCCCCCCCGCACGCGCTCCATCACGCGCGACTGCACGGTCTTGGCATCGACGGTGCCGCCCGAGGCCTTCATGACGTGCCCCATGATGCGGCCCATCGCCGCCATCTTGCCGGCACGAAGGTCCGCCGCCGCCTGCGCAGTCGCCGCGAGGGCGGCGTCGACCCAGGCATCGAGCGCGCTGTCGTCGCGCACGATCACCATGCCGGCACGCTCGGCTGCGGCTCGGGGCGCGTCATCGCTGTCGCACAGCATGCCAAAGAGCACATCGACCGAGCCCGCGTTGACGGTGCCCTCGTCACGGAGCGCGATGAGGCCCGCCACCTGCGCCGGGCTGATCCCTGCACGATGCAAGGGCCGCTGGCGCTCATTGGCGTGCTTCATGCCCACATTGAGCAGGAGCTTGGCGATGGCCAGCGCCGCGGCAGGTGCGCCACCGGCGGTGGACACGCATAGTTCGAAGAAATCGCTCAGATCCGGCTCGGCGAGGATCTGGTCGGCATCCTTGCGCGCGAGGCCCCACGCACCCAGGTAGCGCTGCCCACGGGCAGCGGGCAGTTCGACCAGTTCCCCGCGCACCCGCGCGAGCCACGGCTCATCCACCTCGACCCAGACCAGATCGGGATCGGGGACGTACCGGTAGTCGTGCGCATCTTCCTTTTCACGCTGGAGCACCGTGATGAGGCGAACATCGTCCCAGCCTCGCGTGGCCTTCATCCCACGGCCCATCACACGGCCATCCTGCTGCCACGCTTCGACCTGCCGCACGGCCTCGTGCTCGATCGCACCCTTGAGCGCGCGGAACGAATTCAGGTTCTTCACCTCGACCACGGGCGTACGGACCTCGGTCCCGTCGACCAGCATGATCGCCAGGTTCACGTTGGGCTCGAAGCGCATGTGGCCCTTCTGCATGATGCCCTCGGTCACGCGCAGGTAGCGGCACAGATCGCGGAGCTCCTGCGCGAACTGCACGACCTCGTCGGCGGTGCTGAAGTCGGGCGCGGTGACGACCTCGAGCAGCGGCGTCCCTGCGCGGTTGAGATCCACCAGCGACCCCTCGTATTCGTGGCCGCCCGGGAGCTCATGACCGAGCTTGCCGGTGTCTTCCTCCAGGTGCGCCCGGATGATGCCAATGCGGAGGCCGCTGCCCTCGAGGTTCCAGGCGCCGTCGGTGCACAGTGGTCGGTCGTACTGGCTGATCTGATAGCCCTTGGGAAGATCGGGGTAGTAGTAGTTCTTCCGGTCCCAGCGGCAGCGGCGTGCGATCGTGCAGCCCAGGGCCAACCCGACCTTCATCGACATCTCGACGGCGCGGCGGTTCATGACCGGAAGCGCTCCCGGCAGCGCCATGACCAGCGGATCGACCAGCGTGTTGGGCGCCGAGTCGTAATGGCTCGGATGGGCGAGGCTCGGTGCCCGCGTGAACATCTTGGTCCGCGTGGCGAGCTCGATGTGGATCTCAAGGCCGATGATCAGCCGGGTTGAGGCGATCTCGGGCGTCTGCGTCGGGGCCATTCGTGGCATGATACGAGGCACCGACGGAGGCCCCATGGACCCGACCTGCCTCACCGCCATCCTCATGCTCGCCAACGATCCACCTCGCCCGCTCGTCGACGTCGCGCTGCGGCCGAGCCGGCGCTACATCGCACCCGACGCACCGATCACCATCGAGGTCGATGGATCGACGCGCCCGGGCCTGACGGTCCAGGTGCTCGACCCGATCGGGAAACGCATGGGCGCGACGATCCCCGGTGCACCAGCCATCGACCTTCGTGATGCGTTCACACCCGCACAGGCACCCGAGCGCGCGGTCTTCGTGCAGGCCTTCATCGGCGAGGAAGCCGTGGGGTCGCCCCTGGTGCTCGAGCCGCTGCGCGCTGCACCCGCCTGCCGGACGGTCCGCGCCACGGGCGCCCGCTCGCGCGGTCCTTACACGAAGGTCGTGGGATGGGGATCGTCGGTGCTGCCCGGATGCCAGGACGAGGCGCAACCGGTTGCACCAACCTGGATCGATGGCGATCCCGTGGTGACGTCGGGCTGGCGCATCTATCCCGAGCGCGATGCGATCATCGAGACCGACAAGGGGCCGATCCGCATCGCGTTTGCTCCCGACGTCGCACCCGGCACCGTCTGGACGATGCTGCAGCTGGCGGATGACGGCTTCTACGACGGCACGAGCTTCCACCGCATCGTGCCGCAGGATGCGCAAGGACACCCGTTCGTGATCCAGGGCGGCGACCTGCACGGATCCGGCAACGGCACGCCGGGCTTCAATGTTGCACTCGAACCGAGCTCGTTGCCCTTCGACTACGGCGTGGTCGGCATGGCACGGGCTGACGAACCGCACAGCGCCGGCAGCCAGTTCTTCATCGCGCTCTCGCGCGAGGGCACGTCCCGGCTCGATGGCCAGTACTGCGCCTTCGCCTACGTGATCGACGGTGCCTCGACCATCAACCGGATCGCCGCGCTGCCCATCGACGATCCTGCGACCGGCCGGCCAGTCAAGGCGCCGCGAATCACCGCCATGAAGCTTGTGCCGTCGCCGCCGCGCGCCGCCAAGGTGGACCGCACGGGCCAGCGCGTCGATCGCGCGAGCGCTCCGCCACCGGACCGCGACACGCGCTGACGGGCTCGCTCAGAGCTTGGTGTACTTGTCGCGCCTGCCGCGCGCCTTCTCGACCGGGTACTTCTCGCCGTTGCGCCTGATCTTGGCGTGGGCAGCCTCGGCCAGGTCGATGCCGAAGGCATCGGCCACGAGGATCGAGAAGAGGAAGACATCGGCGACTTCCTCGCGCACGCGAGCCACGTCCTCCGGATCGAGCCGCTTGCATTCATCGGTCGTCTTCCAGAGGAAGACCTCCTGCAGCTCGGCGGCCTCGATGGCCAGGCCTTGCGCGAGGTTCTTGGGATCGTGGAACTGCGCCCAGTCGCGCTCGTCGCGAAAGGCGAGGATCGCCCGTCGAATCGATTCGAGCCGATCTGGCGCAGCCTCCATCATCAGTGGCCGGCAGGCTGGTTGGCGTTCACCGTGACCTTGATCATGCGCGGTGCCTTGGCCGGCGTGCCGCCACGCTGGTCGCTCAGGGGCGTCGCGGCGATCTTCTCGACCACGTCCATGCCCTTCGTCACCTTGCCGAAGGCGGTGTACTGGCGATCGAGGTGCTGGCAGTGCTCGCGCGTGAGGCAGACGAAGAACTGGCTGCCAGCGCTGTCCGGATGAGCGCTGCGCGCCATGCTGAGGACGCCCGGCACGTGCTGGCGCTCATTGAACTCAGCCTTGATGTTCCAACCGGGGCCACCGGTGCCATCACCCTTGGGGCAGCCGCCCTGGATCACGAAGCCGGGAATGATGCGGTGGAAGGCCAGGCCGTCGTAGTAGCCCTTGTTGGCGAGCTTCAGGAAGTTCTCCGCGTGTCCGGGAGCGACATCGTTCCAGAGTTCGAGTTCGAAGGTGCCGTGGTCAGTCTCGACGGTGAGGGTGGGGTAAGCCATGGTCGACGGACTGTAGCAGGCACGAGCGCGAGACCATGGACTCAGGGCTTGATGCCGCGACCGGCCTTGAGCTCCTCAGCGCGGTCCGGCAGCAACCACAGCGCGCCATCGGCTTCCCAGCTCGCCCCGCTGACCAGCATGGCCGTGCCGACTGGAGCGATCCGCGCGGCTTCTTCGATGCGCTGCAGCGCCGCGCAGGGCACGAACTGCATGCGCCGCTGCAGGCCGAGCTCGTTGTCGAAGGTCAGTGCGTACCACGCGCCCGTGCGAGCATCACGGTCGATCGTGCAGCGTTGGCTCTGGAGCGCGCGAACCGGGGCCGGTGGTGGCCCCCCGGGGTTGGCGACGGCACCACTCTTGGGAGCGGCGCCCACACGCTGCTCGAGCCCGCGCTCAAGTCGTGCGGCCACCTCCTCAGGAGCGCTCGCACCCTCTCCGAGTGCTGCATCAAGTCGCGCCTCAGCGGCGCCAGCGGCCTGATCCGGGGTCGCTGCGGCGCCGACAGCGGCGCTCTTGGCCGCGGGCGTGCGATCGACGCGGGCCACATCGACCGGGGCGCTCCCTCCAGGTGGCACGATCGCGGCCTGCGCGGCGACCGGCGGTTCACCATCGAGACGCGTGGCGAACGTGGGCACGATGAAGTTCGTGTCTCGGTACGTCGTGATGATGCCGTTGAGCTGGAACCACACCGGCCCCTTGGACTCGGCCATGGCTGCCCGAAAATCCGCAAGCAACGGGCTCGGCAGCAGCGGCGCGCGACGCTCGACCGTGCCGAGGTACTTGCGCTGGGGAATCGCCACGAGCCCACCCGCATCGGTCCGCTCGATGCGCACCACCAGGCCGACCACATCGCTGCGATCCGGAAGCAGCGGCGGTCGAGACTGGCTGGGGGCAGCGCTCTGCTTGGGTGCGGCTTGGTCGACGGGCGCCGATGCAGCGGGCACCGAAGCACCAGTCAAGGCGGGCGATGCAGCCGGAGGGCTGGCTGGCTCTTGAGCCGACGTCGACGCGCTCATCGCGATAACCGCGTACTGCACCAGCGACCAGTGTTGACGAGCCATCATCGGCATGCCACTATATCGGTTCGATCAGAACGCTGGCCGTGTACCCAAGTGGCCTAAGGGGCTAGATTGCAAATCTGGTATTTCGTGGGTTCAAATCCCACCGCGGCCTTCACGAAGCGACCCCGCCACTTGGCGGGGTCGTTGTCGTTGATGGGCTGGTTGCCTGGCGCATCCTTCGATGCGCGCAGCGATCCTCAGCGGCGGCGGGGTTCGCCCACCTGACCCGAAGGATTCACATCGAAGCCCGCTCGCGGCTTTTCCTGCGCGTCGTAGAGCAGGCTGCCGCTGGCGCCGTCGAGGAGCGTGAAGGAGTCGATGCGCATGCGCTCGTTGGTGTCGAACCACTGCACGCTGGCCTGACCGCCGACGAGCGTGCTGGCGTCGATCCGCCGGGCGCCACCCTGGTCGAACCACTGCAGGCTGGTCTGGCCATCCTCGAGCGTGAAGGCATCGAGACGGCGGTTCTCGCCACCGTCGAGCCACTGCAGGCTCGCGACGCCATCCGTGAGCGTGAATGCATCGAGACGCTTTCGTTCGCGGGTGTCGAACCACTGCATGCTCGCCTGACCATCAGCCAAGGTCGATGCATCCATGCGCAGGCGACCGGCACCGTCGAACCAGTGCAGGCTCGACTGGCCGTCAGGCAGCGTGGTGCCATCGAGCCGCCGGGTGCCCTCGGGGTCGAGCCACTGCAGGCTCGACTGTCCGTCGGCCAGCGTGAAGACGTCCACGCGCACGGTCTCGTTGGTGTCGTACCACTGCATGCTGGCGCCGCCATCGGAGAGGGTGAAGGCATCCATGCGGAGGTTGCCGGCGGTATCAAGCCACTGCAGGCTCGCTTGGCCGTCGGCCTGCGTGAAGATGTCCATGCGGCGACGCTCGCGGTCATCGAACCACTGCATGCTCGCCTGGCCATCAGGCGTGGTGAAGCCATCAATGCGCTCACGACCACCGGCATCGATCCACTTGAGGCTGGCGTTGCCATCGCCGAGCACGAAGGCATCGAGGCGCTGCTGACCTGAGCGGTCGGCGAGCTTCAGGCTCGCTTGGCCGTCACGCAGCGTGGACAGGTCCATGCGCAGCGTCTCCTCGACGTCAAGAAGCTGCAGGCTGGCCTGGCCTGACGGCAGGGTGAATGCATCGAGCCGGCGACGGCCGGTGCGGTCGAAGAACTGCATGCTGGCCTGGCCGTTCTCGAGCGTGCCGACATCGACGCGGCGGTACTGATCCTGGTCGAAGAACTGCATGCTCGACTGGCCGCTCGCGAGCGTGAAGGCATCGAGGCGCAGGCCGCCGAAGGAATCGCTCCACTGGATCGCCGAATCACCCTCGGCGGTCGTGAAGGCATCCAAGCGGAGGGAGCCCTCGGCGTCGTACCACTCAGTCGATGCATCGCCGTTGTCGGCCGCGTAGGCGACGAAGCGCTCCATGCCGTTGGCGTCGACGATCTCGAGCTTGCGTACGCGGAGTTCGTCGCGGTTGGAGACGACGAAGGTCACCACGCACGACCCGATCGCGAGCACCGCGAGGATGTTCATGGTCGTGCGTTGGCGGGCGACGGTGGCTTCGAGCTGGTTGATGCGGTCTTCGATGTTCGACATGCGGTACCTCGGATCGCCGGACGCTATCCGATACCCGGCCTGCCCCGGAACCCGGAGGCCGCCAAGAACCGTGGATTAGCCCCAGTCGCCCAGCAGGACCGCAAGGTCGCCACCGTTGACGACGCCGTCATCGGTCAAGTCCGCCGAGCTCGACGCCCCCTGCCCCCACTGGCCGAGCAGGATGGCCAGGTCCGCGCCGTCGACGGTGCCGCTCGAATTCAGGTCCGCCGGGCGGTTCGACGGCGGCAGGTAGTTCACGACCAAGAGCGGCTGGTTGGCGGCAGCCTCGCGCGCCTCGAATCGCTTGACGGTGGTCGGGGCCGCTTCGTTGCCCTTGAGGACCCAGCCGTGGTTGGAAGCCGGGTTGTTGACCCACGACTGGACATCGGCCACCAGCGCAGCAGTCGAGCTCCATGAGTAGAACCCGACAGCGGAGACGGCCTTCGTGGCGCTGGCGGTGGCCGCGAATGCACCGCCGGGTGTCGGCCAGGGGACGGTTGGGTAGACCTGATAGTTCCAAGTGCTGTCGCCGATGCCGGCGTTGGTGCCCGCTCCCCCGAACGCAAAGGCCGTGCCCTCGGTCCACGCCAGCGAGCAGCGATGCAGCCCGACGGACTGGGATCCCGATTGCGTCTGGCTCATGTAGAGCCGGAGCGTCACCGACGTGATGGTGCTGCCCGCGGGGATCGCGCTGAAGTTGAAGCGCATGAGCCCGCGCCGGATCGTGGCGCCGCCGTTGTCGCCGATGCGGCCTGCGTAGACGTTGTAGGCAGCGCCAAGCGCATATTCGCCCGTCGGCTCCTCGATGAGCGTGGCATCGGCCACCGAGCCGAGCGAGATGGAGTCGGCGAGAGCGACCATGCACGGCATGGTGGTCGCTGCGAATGCCAGAGAGGTCCGGATCATGCATCAGCCCCAGGCGGAGAGCAGCATGCCAAGGTC
>SXGR01630031.1_pt1 | contig 11978 bp, 10 predicted proteins | sample 3174711 | NCBI WGS metagenome assembly SXGR01 (sample SAMN11356860, study PRJNA531348) | freshwater metagenome | isolation source: freshwater sample F1-60 | place: China: Fuxian Lake, Yuxi | collected 2017-12-25
CGCTGGTGCGTAAATTGCTTGAAGTGAGCGGTGCCGATCTTGCCGCCGATTTCCACGGCCAGCCGTTCGGTCATGCCTTGCTTGAACCAACCCGCATTTATGTCAAACCGCTGCTGGCATTAATGGCTGAGCTGGAGATCAAGGGCATGGCTCACATCACCGGCGGTGGATTGACTGAAAATATCCCACGCGTGCTGCCGGACGGCACGGCGGTGGCCATCGAGGTGGCGAGTTGGACTTTGCCACCGGTGTTCCAGTGGCTGCAGCAGGCCGGCCATGTGAGTGATCTTGAAATGCGCCGTACCTTTAACTGTGGCATCGGCATGGTGGTCATCGTCGCGTCTGGTGATGCCGAGCGCGCCGCCGGCTTCCTGACGGCCCGAGGCGAAACCGTTTACCGCCTGGGTGAGGTCGTCGCGACCGATGCGGTGCCGCATGTGCAATACCGTTAACAACGCATCCGGCCCCCCGGCTTCATGACTCGCATCGTTATCCTGATTTCTGGGCGCGGCTCCAACATGGAGGCGCTGTTCAAGGCGGCAGACGCGGGCCTGTTGCCGGTCACTTTTGCCGCGGTGCTCAGCAATTGTGCGCAGGCCGGAGGCCTGAAAACAGCGGCTGAACGCGGTATTGCCACCGCAGTCATTGATCACAAGGTGTTTCCCGATCGCAGCGCATTTGACTCTGCATTGATGGCCGCAATAGACCGCCATGCGCCTGATTTAGTAGTGCTGGCGGGCTTCATGCGTGTACTGACGGACGCTTTTGTGATCCATTACGCTGGGCGTTTGCTCAACATCCACCCGGCTTTGCTGCCCGCGTTCCCCGGCCTGCACACTCACGAGCGTGCCTTGGCGGCGGGCGTTAAGCTGCACGGTTGCACGGTGCATTTTGTCACTCCGGAAGTCGATGTCGGGCCCATTGTTATCCAGGCCGCAGTGCCGGTGTTGGACGATGACACGCCCAAAACCTTGGCTGAACGGGTGCTGGCACAAGAGCATCAAATCTATCCACAAGCGATCCGCTGGTTTGCCGAAGGTCGGCTGCAAATCACGCCGCCGGGTCGAGTACGGCTGCAAGCCAAGAGCCGCCCCGCTTTGGCAGGCTGCGTCGCACCGTCGCTGGATTAAGCATCATGACTGACGCCCGGCGCACAGTTTTTGGGTGGGCCGGGTTGGCTTCCGTGTTGGTGCATTTGAGCTGGTTTAGCAGTCCGTTGACCTTTTGGACTGGTTCTGACGCGGACGAAGACGCCGGACCACCACTGGAGGCCGTGTTAGTGATGCCGCTTCTTGAGTCCCACCTGGGGAAGAAGCCGGTTGCCGCCTCGGCTTTGGAGCCAGGGGTGGAAATGCCTACGCGGCCCGTTGAGACGCCGGCGCCTGCCCCTCCCGAACCGCTGCTGCCAATCGCACCCACAGCGTTGGCCATGTCACCGGCGCCCACAGCGCTGGAACCCCGCCCGGCGCCGGTTGCGCCAGTGGCGGCTGGGCCCGCCCCCCCGGTTTCGGTGCCGGCCAATGTGGCCGTTGACTTGGCAGCGCCGCTCCTAAAATCGTTTCCTGCCCAGATGAGCGTGCAATACGCCATATTGAATGCCGAAAACGGTTTCGTGATCGGTGCGGTGACTTATCTTTGGCAGCGTGACGGGATGCGCTACCGCGCTGAGAGTCGCTTTAAGACGACGGGGATCGTCGCGCTTTTTGTGCCGGGGGGTTTGCATTTGGCAAGTACCGGGCGCCTCAGCGCCGAGGGTTTGCAGCCGGAGACTTTTAGTCAGAAACGCGGCGAACGGCGCCCCGATGTTGCCGTTTTTGATTACGCGGCAGGACAACTCGCCCTGAACGGCCAGCCCGAGGTGTTGCGCGCCGGTGCGCAGGACGCGCTGAGCTTCCTGTGGCAACTGGCGCTCCGCTTTCATCCTGAGCAAGCCAATCTGATTCTGCCGGTGACGGACGGGCGCAAATTGCGTGGTTATCGGATTGCTACGCCGGAAGTGGATATTCGTGAGGGGCGCCGGCTTTGGCGATTGCACGCGTGGCGCGACGGCGACGGGGAGCTGGATCTATGGTTTGCCGCCGATCAGCCGGGGCTGCCGGTGCTGATGCGCAGCCTCGACCGCAAAAGCGAGGAGTTGTGGTTGCGGCGCATTGAACCTTAGGCCACGCCACTGGGCCGCGCGGCTTAAGGCTTCGCGGCCGGTCAGCTAATCCCCAGATCAGCCCGGGTTTGTTCGGCGATGGCGAGCGCGGTATTGAGGTTATCGGCGAGTACCGTGTAGTGCCCCATCTTGCGTCCGGGGCGGGCCTCGCGTTTTCCATACAGGTGCAGTTGTACGCCGGGATGCTTGAGTAAACGGTCCCAGTGCGGCTCGGGCTGCCAGATGTCGCCGAGCAGATTGACCATCACGCAGGGTGAAACCAGGCGAGTGTCGCCCAGCGGCAGGCCGGCCAGGGCGCGAACCTGTTGCTGGAACTGATCGGTGACGCAGGCGTCGAGGGTGTAATGACCGCTGTTGTGCGGGCGAGGGGCCATCTCGTTGAATACCAGTTGCCCATCTTTAAGCACGAAAAATTCAACCGCGAGAACACCGACATAATCAAGTCCGTGCGCGAGATTGGCGGCCAAATTACAGGCTTCCGTAACCAGCGCAGCGGGGACCCGCGCTGGAACCGCGCTAAGGTCGAGAATGCCGCGCAGGTGACGATTTTCGGCGAGCGGGTAAAAAGCGATTTCGCCACTGGCCCCGCGGGCCAGAACAACGGACACTTCTTGAGCGAGCGGCAGAAAGCCTTCTAGCAGACAAGGCACATTGCCAAGCTGAGCGTAGGCGCTGACCAGATCATCAAGATTGCCGATCAGAACTTGACCCTTGCCGTCATAACCCAGGCGGCGGGTCTTCAACAAGGCCGGGCCGCCGATCTGCGCCCAAGCACTGACCAGGTCGCTTTGATCTTCGATGTTGGCAAACGGCGCGGTGGTTAGACCACATTCGCGGGCGCGGGTTTTTTCCAGTAAGCGATCCTGGGCGACGGCGACTGCTGCGGGCGATGGATGCACACGGCAATGCTTGGCAAGAATCTCCAAGGTGAGGGAGGGAACATTTTCCCACTCGGTGCTGATCGCGTCGCACAACTGACCCATGTGCAGCAAGGTCGCCGCCGCGGTGTAATCGCCTTTGAGGTGGATGTCGGCGAGTTGCCCAGCGGGGCTATCGGGATCAGGATCCAGCACGACGACGCGATAGCCCATGACGCGCGCAGCGAGCGTGAACATGCGGCCGAGTTGGCCTCCCCCTAGCATGCCGAGCGTGGCACCGGGTAACAGAGCCGGTAAAGCGGGTGTGCGCATCAGTCGGGCAACTCCATGGCCAAGGCTGTGTCGGTTTGTTGTTGGCGGAAGGCTAGCAGTTTGGCGCGAACTTCAGCGTCTTCATTGGCCAGGAGCGCGGCGGCGAATAGGGCCGCGTTGGCGGCCCCGGCTTCACCAATAGCAAAGGTCGCGACCGGAATGCCTTTGGGCATTTGCACGATGGACAGCAGCGAATCCATGCCCTTCAGCGCCCGCGATTGTACCGGTACCCCGAGCACCGGCAGATGTGTCTTGGCCGCGACCATGCCCGGCAGATGGGCGGCGCCCCCCGCTCCGGCGATGATGCATCGCAGACCGCGTTCAGCCGCCGTTGCGGCGTAAGCAAACAGCAAATCAGGCGTGCGGTGAGCGGAGACCACGCGTTTTTCGAAGGCGATTCCCAGGTTTTGCAGGATCTCGGCAGCCCCTTGCATGGTGTCCCAATCGCTGTTGCTGCCCATGATCAAACCGACGCGGGGTGTATTCATGCAGAGCTCCGGGGAATAGGTCTTGACGACAATAAAAGTTAAAAGGGAAGTTGCAGATGCGGCGCTGCGGTCAGGAGTAACTGGCGAAAGGTGTTCTGGATCCGTTGCAAGGCACCCGCATTTTCGGCCTCAAAACGCAGGACGATGACGGGTGTGGTGTTGGACGGGCGCATCAGACCAAAGCCGTCGGGATATTCGACGCGCAGACCGTCAATGCTAATGATGCGCTCGGCGCCGGGAAACACTGCGCTTTTCTGTAACTGTGCCAGCAAGCGATGGGGTTCACCTTCGTTCATTTGGACATTCAGCTCGGGGGTGCTGACGCTGTCGGGTAGGGCGGCGAAGACGGCGTCAATGTCGTGGGCCTTGGAGAGGATTTCGAGCAGGCGCGCACCGGTATAGAGGCCGTCGTCAAAGCCGTACCAGCGTTCCTTGAAAAAGACATGGCCGCTCATTTCGCCCGCCAGCAGGGCGCCGGTTTCTTTCATCTTGGCTTTGACCAGTGAGTGCCCGGTCTTCCACAACAGTGGCACACCGCCATGCTGGCGAATCCAGCCGTCCAGATTGCGCGTCGATTTGACATCGTAAATAACCGTGGCACCGGGATTGCGGGTCAGCATGTCGGCCGCGTACAGCATTAACTGGCGGTCGGGATAAATGATCTCTCCCGAGCGGGTGACCACGCCCAAGCGATCGCCATCGCCGTCAAACGCCAGTCCGAGATCGGCGTCGCTATTTTGCAAACGGGCGATCAGGTCGGTGAGGTTTTTAGGAACAGAGGGGTCGGGATGGTGATTGGGGAAATGGCCGTCTACATCGCAATACATTTCTTCGACGGCGCAACCCAAGGCCCGGTAAAGATCTGGCGCGAAGGCTCCGGCTATGCCGTTGCCGGCATCAACGATGATCTTGAGTGGGCGGGCTAGACGAATGTCGCTGACGATACGGGTCTGGTAAGTGGCTGCGATGGCGTGGGCGCGGTAGCAACCGTTGCCCTGAGTGAAATCTCGGCCTTCGATGCGGCGATACAGCTTCTGGATGGCTTCAGAGGCAAGTGTCTCTTCTGCCAACACCATCTTCAGGCCATTGTAATCGGGCGGGTTGTGACTGCCAGTGACCATCACCGCGCTATGGGCTCCGGTTTCAAAGGCAGCGAAATAGGTCATCGGCGTGGCAACGCAACCGATATCAATGACATCCACCCCGGCGGACTGAATGCCGCGTGCCAACGCAGCCGCCAGCGCCGGCCCGGACAGGCGACCATCGCGGCCAATGACGATGGCGGATTGCTGCCGCGCGCGAGCCTCGGAGCCGAGCGCCGCGCCTATGTCGGCAACGATGTCGGGCGTGAGCGTTTTTCCGACAATGCCACGGATGTCGTAGGCCTTGAATATCTCGGAAGGAAGGGCTGTCATGGTGGCCGTGGTGGCGCTGGAGCGCAGAAGGGATGGCGCAGATTATAGCGGCAAAAAAAACGGCGCCGAAGAACGGTGCCGTGGAAAAACCGTCATTGCGACGGTCAGGGAGGTGTGGTCATCATAGGTAACATCCCGCGGATTGCAAGCGATTTCTCGTTAGAAAGCTAGTCTTTTCGTACTCAAGGTTTGGCGAGATCAAGGCCGAGTGCCTATAGATTAGCTTGGCATACTGCTAGAATAACTGCCACTTTTATAGATGACAGATCATGTCCGACCTTACTTCTCTGCTCCAGAAATACAGCAAGGCAGGCCCACGCTATACCTCGTATCCGACTGCGCCGTATTTCCACGAAGGCTTCCGCGAGGCCGAATGGCGGGAAGAGATTGCTGCGAGTCAGGATCCGGCGCGTGGCATCTCGCTGTATTTTCATATCCCCTTCTGCGACACGCTGTGTTATTACTGTGGCTGCAACATGGTAGCAACCGGGCATTACGAGCGGGTTGCGCCTTACCTGGACTGCCTCGAACGCGAGATGGATAGCGTGGCGGCGCTGGTCGATAAAACGCGTCGCGTGCGCCAGCTGCATTGGGGTGGCGGCACGCCGACCTATCTCAAACCAGATGATATTCGCCGTCTGATGACGGCTATCCGGCAGCGTTTTACGATTGCGCCCGATGCTGAGATGGGCTGCGAGGCGGATCCACGCGAATTAACGCGAGAGCATCTGGTGGCCCTGCGCGAGTCGGGTTTCAATCGTCTCTCTTTTGGGGTGCAGGACTTGGATCCCAAGGTGCAGGCGGCGGTCAATCGGGTGCAACCGACGGCAATGATCGCTGAGGTCTATGGCTGGGCGCGTGAACTGGGCTTCTCCAGCATCAACATGGATCTGATCGTGGGACTGCCCTACCAGAATGTGGCAAGTTTTGCCCAGACTCTGGATACGGTGCTCGACTGGTCGCCGGATCGTTTTGCTATTTTTGGCTACGCCCATGTGCCGTGGATGAAGAAGCATCAGAAGCTGATCGCTGAGTCTGATCTGCCCGATTTCGCCACTCGGCTCGAGTTGCAGAACCTGATCCATGACCGCCTGTCGGCGGCGGGTTATGTGAATATCGGCCTTGACCACTACGCCAAGCCTAGCGACGAGATGGTCATCGCCCAGCGGGCCAAGACCTTGTATCGCAACTTTCAGGGCTACACCACGCACAAGGATTGCGATATTTACGCGTTTGGCTCCTCAAGCATCAGCCAAACCAAAACAACTTATGTGCAGAACGAAAAAACGCTACGGGTCTATGAAGAAGCAGTGATGCAGAACGGCCTGTGTGTTGAGCGCGGTCTGCGCCTGACCCGCGATGACGAGATTCGCCGCGACATGATCACCCGTGTCATGTGTGATCTGGAGTTGGACGGCGCCGCGTTCTCGGCCGACTGGGGGATCGATTGTTGGGACTATTTCGCGGATGCCCTGCCAGATCTGCAGGCCCAGGCGGCAGACGGTTTGCTGACCTTGACCGGTGGTGTGTTGCGCGTGACGGATCTTGGCCGGCGCTTTTTGCGTAATATCGCCATGTGTTTTGATCACTACCTGCGTCAAGATATCGCCCCGCCGGGCGCTGTTATCCGCCCGCGTTATTCAAAAACGGCGTAAAGGAAGCGGGCTGCCGGATGAGCGGCGGCCTTATTCCACAATACCCTTCAGCATGGCCTCTTCTTCGGCAGCGATTTCGCCCATGACACGGGCGAGCTGGTCAATTTTTGCGGCGCGAGCCAAGTGGGCGGTGTTCATCTTGATAACCTGGACCTGACCGTCCTTGTCAGTGAGCACGGTGACGCGGCAGGGTAAAGGCGGGATAGGCTTCCCCAAAATTTGACTAATGTGAGCGAGGCGCTGGTTGGCTTCTGGTGGGCAGGTGGGAACGACCTTGATGCGGGGTGCGTCTTTGATCCCGGCGCGGGCCATATCGGCCTGAGCATCTTGAGTGGGCCCGACACGCCAACCCTTTTTGGCGGCCGATTGACGAATGGCCGCCACGGTCTCTTCGAAGCCCAGGCGGGATCGGCGCAGATCAAACATGGCTGACATCAGTTGCGCTTGTCGTACGCGGGCTACCTGTGCAAGGTCATTGGCAGGGACTTCGGCGCGAGCTGCCGTCGTCATAAGGAGCAAGGCCAACAGGGCGATCGGGATGATGATTCGGGTCATGCTGGCCTCCCGCGTCAAAGATTAGTGATGACCCGGCGAGGCCGCGCCCTCGGCGAGTTGGTACTGGGTCCCGCAATAGGGACAACGCGCCGGGTGCCCTGCAGTCAGGCGTATGAAGACGCGAGGGTGTTGGTTCCACAAGGCCTGTTCGGGTGTGGGGCAGTGCAGCGGGAGCTGGTTGGCCTGAACGGTGATGATGCGTTCGGTGGACATGGCAGGGTCTTCCTAAATAGGGGACAGCCAGCCAGCGTGTGCGGCGGAGCGGCCCTGAACGCAAGCAAAATATAGGGCTTGCAGTTTTTCGGTAAGGGGTCCGCGTGAACCGCTGCCGATGCTGCGGTTATCGAGTTCGCGAATCGGGGTGACTTCGGCAGCGGTGCCGGTGAAGACGGCCTCATCGGCGCAATACACCTCATCGCGGGTGATGCGTTTCTCGATGACTGGGATGCCGAGTTCGCCCGCCAACTGAATGATGGTGTCGCGGGTGATGCCTTCCAGGGCAGAAGTGGTGTCCGGCGTGTATAGCGTGCCGTTGCGGATCAGGAAGAAGTTTTCGCCCGAACCCTCGGCAACAAAGCCGTCCACATCCAGCAGTAGCGCCTCTTGGTAGCCATCCATCTCGGCCTCTTTGTGGGCGAGGATGGAGTTCATATAGTTGCCGTTGGCCTTGGCCTTGCACATGGTGATGTTGACATGGTGGCGGCTGAAGGATGAGGTTTTGACGCGAATGCCTTGAGTCAGCGCCTCGGCGCCCATGTAGGCGCCCCACGGCCAGGCGGCGACGATGACATGTACCGACAGGGTCTTGGCGGAGATGCCCATGGCCTCCGGGCCAAAAAAGGCCATCGGGCGCAGGTAGCCAGATTTCAGGCCGTTATCACGCACCACGGCGAGCTGTGCAGCGTTGATTTCATCCTTGGAATAAGGCAGCTTCATGCCCAAGATGTGGCCGGAGCGGAACAGGCGGTCGGTGTGATCCTGGAGGCGGAAGATGGCCGGGCCTTGCGGGGTTTCATAAGCGCGCACGCCTTCAAATACGCCCATGCCGTAATGCAAGGTGTGGGTCAGCACATGGGTGGTGGCCTCGCGCCAGGGAACCATTTTCCCGTCGTACCAGATAACGCCGTCGCGGTCGGCCATGGACATGATGCAAACTCCAGAAATCTATAAAGGTTGGACATAGATTGTAGCGCAGCCGCCTTGTTCCCCAAATACCTATACGCCAAAGACCGCCTGCCACAGACGCTGCACATGTTCCGGATAGGGGCCAGCGGCAGGGCGCGGAATGCGGGCGGTGTCGGCCCCTTGCAGCTTGACCTGATGTTGCAGGCGGCGCAGTTCACGGTAGGCGTCGGCGGCGGCGCCAGCGACGGCCATCGGCAACAGGCCGGCCTCCGCTGCGCGGGTGAGCAGGGCGATATTGCCGCAGTTGGCAAGCAGGGTTGGATGTCGCCCGGCATGGGCCAGAATCAGGTATTGCACGGCAAACTCGCAATCGACCAAGCCGCCGGGGTCATGTTTCAGATCAAACAGGGGGCCGCGATTGGGATGGCCATCGTGCATCTTCTGGCGCATCTCCAGCACCTCGGTGCGTAGCCGTGGCAGGTCACGCGGCGAGGCCAGAATGGCTGCGCGGATGGCCTCGAAGCGCTGGCCGATCGAGCGATCGCCACAACAGAAGCGGGCGCGAGTGAGGGCCTGATGTTCCCAGGTCCAGGCCTGATGCTGTTGGTAGTCGGCGTAGGCGGCCACGCTGCTGACCAGCAGGCCTGAGGCACCGTCCGGGCGCAGGCGCAGGTCGGTTTCGTAGAGAATTCCGGCCGGGGTGACCGCCGACATCCAGGCACTGAGCCGTTTGGCCAGGCGGGCATAGGTGTCCTGAGCGTCGGGGTGGGCGTCGTCGTACAAGAAGACCAGGTCGAGATCGGAGGCATAGCCCAGCTCTTTGCCACCTAGCTTGCCATAGGCGATCACCGCGAAGGTTGGGTTCTCGCAATGCCGGCGTGGCAACTCACGCCAGACGCGGTCAACGGTGACATCGAGCAGCAGATCGGCCAGTTCGGTCAGGCGATCAGACAGGATCTCCAGGCGCAGTTCGCCGGCCAGATCGCGGGCCAGCAGACGCAGGGTCTGAGTTTGCTTAAAGTGGCGCAAGGCATCCATTTCGCGCTCGGTGTCGCCGGCTAAAGCATCGAGTTGGGACTCCAGACCTTGTCGCGCCTCGGCCCAGTCAATCTCGGCCGTCAGCAGCCGGGCGTCGATCAGTTCGTCAAGGAGGTGCGGCTGCCGGGTCAGGTATTGCGCTGCCCACGGGCTGCTGCTGCAGAGGCGAGCGATCTGGGTCAAGGTGCTCGGATATTCGCTCAGGAGGCGCAGATAGGGGGCACGGCGGCAGATGGTCTCCAGCAGGGTTAACATCCGGGACAGGGTGTCGTCGGCATTGGCGAACTCGGTAGCAGCCGCGATCAAGTGGGGCAGCAGGGCATCTACGGCAAGCTGGTTGGCGGCGGGTAAGGCGTGGTAGCGGCTGCCGGTGCGCAAGGCAATGAGCTGCCGGTAACACGCGGCCGGATCGCCAAAACCCCGCTCGGCCAAGGCTTGGAGGACTTCGACCTCGGGCCGCTCACATAACCCAGCCAAGGGGTGGTCCGTCTTCTCGCTGGCGACTTCCGTGCCAAACAGGGTCTCGAATTCGTTGGCGACGCCACGGCGCAGGGTCGTGAGGTGGGCGTAAAACGCGGCCCAGTCAGTAAAGCCCATGCCCGCAGCGATGCGCGTACGGTCTTCGGCCTGGGCGGGAAGTTCTTGGGTCTGGGCATCATCCAGATATTGCAGGTGGTGCTCTACGGTGCGGAGGAAAACATAGGCCTGTTGCAACTGATCCACCGTGGTTTGAGGCAGCAACTGGGCCCCTGGCAGAAGGTCGAGAACTTGGCGGGTGGGGCGCGTTTGCAAGGCCGGCTCGCGGCCGCCGCGTACCAACTGGTGGACTTGGGCGATAAATTCAATCTCGCGGATCCCGCCGGGGCCAAGCTTGATGTTGTCGGCGCGATCTTTGCGTACCACCTCGCGACGGATTTGCGCGTGTAGGTCGCGCATGGCGGCGAAGGCTCCGTAGTCGAAATATTTTCGGAACACGAAGGGGCGACGCAAGGCCTCCAGGGCCGCAGTGGCCACAGTCTCGCCAGTGTTCAGCACACGACCCTTGATCCAGGCGTAGCGTTCCCATTCCCGGGCTTGGGTGTAAAAATATTCCTCCAGCATGGCGAGGCTACTGGCTAGCGGCCCTCCATCGCCGTAGGGGCGCAGACGCATATCGACGCGAAATACAAAGCCGTCGGCCGTGCTGTCGCCGATCAGGGCGATCAGGCGTTTGCCGAGGCGGGTAAAGAATTCGTGGTTGTCGATGCGGCGTGGCCCGGCCGTCTCGCCGCCCTCGGGGTAAACAAAGATGAGGTCGATGTCGGACGAGACATTGAGCTCGCGTCCGCCCAGTTTGCCCATGCCAACTACCATCATTTGCTGCGGCTGACCGTTGCTATCAAGCGGCTCACCGTGAATGGCGACGAGCTCGGGATGGATCTGAGTGATACTGCGTTGGACGGCGAGTTCGGCAAGATCCGTACAAGTGCCGGTAATCTCGGTGAGGTCTGCAAGGCCGTTAATGTCTCGTACGATCAGGCGCGCCATGACCGCTTCGCGCAGCCGGCGCAAGGCGACGCCCAGGTCGCTATGCGTCGCTAGATGGACGCCCAGCACCGTGGCCATTTCAGCGGCGCTAAAGGGCTGTTCAATAGTTTCCGCCAAGTTCCCGCGGAGATCCGGGCGGGCGGATAAACGGGCTGCCAGCCAGCGGGAGTGGTGGCTGGCATGGTCGATGTGGTTAATGAATGTCACGGGGTGGCCACAGGTGGTGATTGTCAATCGGTGGGAATTGTCTTATTTTGCACCTTCCCGGGGGGGAGTGACCTTTTTTGGATGCTGTTGAGGAGTCGTAGCCTATGTCGAACATCGAATCTGTCGCGCATGAGACGCGGATCTTTTCTCCCTCGGAGGCCTTCGTCAAGCAGGCGACGATCTCCGGGATGGCAGCGTATCGGGCGCTTTGTGCCGAGGCAGAGGCCGATTACGAGGGCTATTGGGCGCGTTTGGCGCAGGAACATTTGACTTGGAAGCAGCCCTTTACAGAGGTCTTGAATGAGAAGAGTGCGCCGTTCTATCAGTGGTTTACGGATGGCCGGCTGAATGTCTCCTACAACTGCCTGGATAAAAATGTTGAGGCAGGCCTGGGTGACAAGGTGGCGATCCATTTTGAGGCTGATGACGGCCAGGTTACCCGGGTAACTTACAGGGAACTGCTGGCGCGGGTAGGTCAATTTGCCAATGCACTCAAGGCGCAGGGGGTCAAGAAAGGTGATCGTGTGGTCATCTACCTGCCAATGTCGATCGAGGGCGTGGTGGCCATGCAGGCCTGTGCCCGGATCGGTGCAACCCACTCGGTGGTGTTTGGCGGC
>SXGR01647233.1_pt1 | contig 11978 bp, 7 predicted proteins | sample 3174711 | NCBI WGS metagenome assembly SXGR01 (sample SAMN11356860, study PRJNA531348) | freshwater metagenome | isolation source: freshwater sample F1-60 | place: China: Fuxian Lake, Yuxi | collected 2017-12-25
CCAGGGGCGGCGGATCCTCTTGGGCGACGCCCCGGGCCACGAGCAGTACACGCGCAACATGGTGACCGCCGCGGCCGGCGCCGACGTGGCGATCCTCCTCGTGGATGCCAAGAACGGGCTCACCGACCAGACCCGCCGCCATCTCGCCATCTGCGGCATGCTCGGCGTGGCCGACGTGATCGCCTGCGTCAACAAGATCGATCTCGTCGATTACGACCAGGCACGCTTCGCCGAGCTGGCCGACGAGCTCGTGGCCGCCTCGATGGCCATCGATGGCCCGCGCATCACGCCCATCCCGCTCTCGGCGCTGGAGGGCGTGAACATCACCGAGCGCTCGGAGGCCACCGCCTGGTACGAGGGCCCCACGGTGCTCGACGTGCTGCATGACCTCGACCGCAAGGTGGCCGAGGAGGAGTTCCGCATGCCGGTGCAGTGGGTGATCCGCCACGACGAGGGCGGCGCCGACGTGCGCGGGCTGGCCGGGCGCATCACCGGCGGCACCGTGGAAGTGGGCGACGAGGTCGTGGCCCTGCCGTCGGGTCGCACCTCGCGCATCACGCGCATCGACGTGCTGGGCGACGAGCGCCCGAGCGCCAGCGCGCCGCTCAGCGTGACGCTCCACCTTGAGGACGACGTGGATGTCTCGCGCGGCGACGTGATCGCGCCCGTCGGCAACGCGCCGGCCGTGGCCTCGCGGCTCACGGCCACCATCGCGTGGCTCGACGAGGCACCGCTCACCACGCCGGCGCGCCTCGAGGCCCGCCAGGGCAACCGCCTGGTGCCGGTGATCATCGAGCAACTGCACGAGCGGCTCGACCTCGCCGCCATGGAGCAGGTACCCGCCGAGGCCCTCGAGGTGAACGACCTGGGAATCGCCACGATGCTCTCGGCGCAGCCGTTGGCCGTGGAGACCTACGGTGACAACCGCGAGATGGGCTCGATGGTTCTGGTCGACCCCGGCAGCAACCGGACCGTGGCCGCTGTGATGGTGCGCGAGGTGCTCGACCGGTAGCGCTTTTTTGGACAAAGGGCTACGGTAACCACATGGGTCCCTCGTCCCGCATGCGCACGGCGTTCGCGGCCTTCGCCGCCGCCACGCTCACCGGCCTCGCCGTACTCGCCGGCGTCGCGTCAGCGGGAAACACCTCCCCGTGGAAGATCACGGTGGTCAACAGCACCGGCCAGGACCCGGCCAATGTCTACGTAGCCCTGCCGAGCTCGGGATCCCCGCCGACCGCCCCCGACGTGCTGCCCACCGGCTTCGCGATGGACACCGCCTATGCGCTCGACCCCATCGGTACATCCACCCCGTGGGTGAGCGAGGGCAACAACCGCTACTCCATCACCCTGCAGGGTGCCTGGAACTCGGGGACGATCCTCTACAGCGTCGGCCAGCCCTACGCGTCCAAGCCCACCGCCGGGCAGAACACCAGCCCCTACGACTTCTCCGAGCTCACGGTCGACTCCAACGGTTCCTTGAACGGTGACATCTCCTCGGTCGACCAGATCGGCGTGCCGGCCCGTCTGTCCGTGCTTGCCCCGGGGCGCGTGCAGGCCAACCGCGATGGGTCGAGCCAGCCCGCCACCGAGTACGTCGGCTGCGTCAACGCGACCTGGAACCTCCTGCAGCGCTACGCGGGCAGCACGCCGCAGAACACCTTCCGCACCTCGGGCGGGCAGTTCCTCCAGCTACTCGGCCCGTCGGCCGGTGGCGCATGGGCCAACTACCCGAGCTTCCAGACCTATGTGACCAATGTGGCCCGCACGGGGTTCACGGTGAAGGGCAGCTTCGCCGGGATCACCAAAGAGATCGGCCCCGGCGGCATCGCCAGGAACGTGCCGGCCTCGACGTACACCTACACGGGAGCGCTGACCCCCGATGGCCAGTGGATCAAGCTCACGGGAATCCTGGAACCCGCCCAGTATGCGAACCCGATGGACATGTACGTGCCGGTGGCCGAGATGTGGACGCACAACAATTCGGTGTGGAGAGGCGCGAACGGCTGGGGCGTGTACCGGCAGAATGGCCCGTACGTGCTGGTGCTTCAGGGGCAACCCCAGCCATCCATGGGGGCCACCGCCTTCTATTACACCGGCGACGGCTCGGTGCCGACCAGTGGCCCGACGACGCTCTCGGGATGGACGCCGGTCAGCCCGCCTGCGGGGGCGTACGCCGCCGACGCCAATGACATCTACGGGTGGATCTACGGCGACCTCGCGGCCTCGTTCGCCATGGGCTACTGGGGCTCGAACTACGGCAGCGACTCGTCGGCGTGGAACACCAATGCCAACCCGCCGTGGGGCGTGCGCCCTGCGGGGAAGGTGCCGTTCGCGGCCGCCTGGGCCAATCCCTATCCGGGGTACCCGCTGTTCAACGTGTACCAGGCCGCGGTGGACGCCACCGGAACCACCTATGGCTCGCCCCTGAACGACCGCTTCACCCCGCCCGAGACCGCGAGCCCCGAGATCGGCGTGACGCCCCCGGCGTCGTCGGGCGCCTACACCTGGCAGGTGGAACTGCTGGCCCAGCAGGGCTGCGCGCAGGCGCTCAGCGTGTCGCCGGCGAGCGGCCCGTCGTCGGGCGGCCAGCAGGTGACCATCACCGGGCGCAACTTCCACCAGGGCGCCACGGTCACCTTCGGCGGGACGGCGGCCACCAACGTGCAGGTCACCCACAACCCGGCGACCTCGCTCGACACCATCACGGCCACCACGCCCAGGGCACCTGCCGGCGGCCCGGTGAATGTGCGCGTCACCAACAAGTACGGCTCGAAGGGCCTCAACATCGACACCAGCGTGCTGGCGTCGGCATACGCCTATCCCGCCGCGGGATCCGGCTCCAAATCGGGCGGCAACGCCGCGGGCATCCCCGTGGCCCCCGGTGGAGTCGCGCTTGGCGCCGGCATCTCCAAGTACCCCAAGGCCAACTGCTCGATCACCCAGGTGGTGCGCGACCCCATGCAGGCGAAGCCCGCCCGCGCGCCCAAGGTGACTGTCCCCTCGGGCGGCATCATGGCGCTGTCGGTTCACGGGCTGCCGAAGAAGGCCGAGGCCTCCATCGACATCCAGGTGAACGGCCAGTGGACGTACCTCGGGCGCGTGCGGTCGAACCCCAAGGGCTACGCCGTGCTGCCCCGCTATGCGCAGACCACGCGCGGGCAGTCCACGCTCATCCGCGCCCGCATCGGCAAGAAGGGCGTGCGCTACCTGCGCACCATTGCCGGCCCGCCGCGTGACTGGGGTGGTCAGGCGCTGAGCACGGTGGTGACCAAGTACCCGGTGGGCACCTGCCCGGTGCACTACTCCGCGGCGAAGAAGCCCGCAGCGGCGAGCATCACGAAGGCACCCGTGGCATCCGTGCCGCTCGGCGGCATCACGGTCGTGCGCGTGCGCGGCCTCAAGCGCAACGAGAGCACCGGCGTGGACGTGAAGATCGGATCCGGCTGGCGCTTCGTGGGCCGCGTGAAGGCCGCCCGCAACGGACTCCTGGCCATGCCGCCCGTGGCGGTGAACCAGCGCGGGCAGGTGGTGCAGGTGCGACTGCGCGGAGACGACTCCAACCGCTACGTGAAGTTGAAGGCCTCGTAGGCCAGGCAGGCAGGGTGAGCCCGCCGGTGGCGCGCAGCGGCGACGAGCGACGGCGCCGCAGGGTGATCCCGCCCGCGTGCGCGTAAAGGGTGCACGGTCGCGATCTTGATCAAATCAGACGGAAACGGGACACCAGGTGCAGGGCCCGCACGAGTTCGGGGGTCGATGGCCATGACGTGATGATCCCCAACGCAGGTGGCGCCCGCCCGCTTGCCCGCGCCGGCCGAACGGTATATAACAATGGCATGGACCCCCCATCTGGCACCGGGCGCCGTCCCGGCCGTCGTGCGCCGCTGGTGATCCTGACGCTTCTCGTGGCCCTGGCCATGGCGCTCGGGGCGGGTGCCGCGCGCGCCCCGGCTGTGCCGCCGCCCGGCATGAACACGCTGTTCTTCAGCCCGAGCAGGTCCGGCGGCTGTAGCGACGGCCAGGTATCCGCCCTGGGCGAGGCGTCGGCGCCGCCCGGGCAATCCCCCACCAGCCCCACGGTCGTCACCCCGTGGAACGCGGGACTTAGCCTGCTGAACTCCCCTGGGGGCCCATTCTGGACCCTCGACGGGGCCTATGCATCGGGCATGGCCGCGACGTCGTGGAACTACTCGTTCGGCTATCCCTGGCAAGACGAGCCCGAGTTAGCCTTGCTCGGCGGCACGGTCCCCGGGTGGAGCACGGTGGTCTACTTCACGAGCAGTTGCGGCTCGCCGCAGAACCTCGAGAACTACATCCTCGCCCAGTGCTACCAGGCGAATGGTTCGGGACCGCTCGGGGGGTGCTTGGCGGGGGCGGATAAGATGAGGTGCGACGCCTGCCCTGGCCCTCAGGCCAAGTTCGCGTGGGGCGCGTTCACGACGGCGGGCAACGGGGCATCGTGGCTCGTCGGCGCAGGCCTCGCATTCGACACCATCCACAACACCCTCTACTTCACCACGGCCCCGAACGGCTGCACGGGCGAGAAAACTTGCACGGTCAGCGTGTGGTCGTCGCCGGCCGCCACGATGTACGGGGAGCAACTCTCGCCGACGCTCGTGACGACTCTCCCGGGGATCTCCAGCCCGTTGTACATGGCCGTCGATCCGATCGGCCAGACGCTCTACCTCACCGGGCCCCCTGGCGCCGAAGTGATCTCGGTGCCGACCTCCGGGGGTCAGGCATCCACCGTGCTCTCGGGCTCGCAGTGGATATCCGGTTCCACGGTGGTGGGGATGGCCTTCGACCCCTCGACCGGGCTCCTCTACGTGATGTCGCCCCAGACGGGCTATGAGATGAACCAGATAACGCAGGTGCCGGTGGGCGGTGGGTCCCCGTCCATAGTGTTCACTAATACCGTCCTTCAAAACGCCATGGGCGGCGGCGAGGTATCCGGCCTCACGGTGGACCCGGCCAACGCCTTCGTCGCATGGGGGTTGGTCCCCCATGGCCCGGGAAATACCGGCTCAATCATGTGGGGTCCGCTCGATGCGACCCCATCCGGCGGACCGAGTTCGTTGACGTACGGGTGGGCCGGCAGCAACGATGGTGTGGCCGCGTACATCTGGGCCCTGGCAATCGCCGGCGGGGTGGGAACGTGCCAGTACGAGGGCACCACCTTCCCGTGCCCCACGACCACCGTGGGCGCCTCGGGTGTGACGACGCGCGAGGCCGCGGACGGAACGGTGGCGATACCCATCCGGGCATACCAAGCGGGCGTCAATGGCCCCGCACCGCCGGCGCAGGCCTCCGAGCACGGTGGCGTGGCGGCCGCCCCGGTGCGCGGGCCGATGGTGGTGGCGTTCCGCGATCGCCGATCGGGACGCACGTTGGCGACGGTGCGTCCCGGGTTCACGGTTCGCGTGAACGCCCAGGGCGTGCGCCGGGTGGAGGTGCCCGCGGCGGCGCGCGAGGCGCTTCGCAGCGGCCACCTCGAGGTGCGCGTGCGCACCCGGAACGCCGGCACCAGCCAGGGGTGGCGCACGCGGACCCTCACGGTGCGCCCGCGCTGACGCCCCGCAGGCCGGACCGCACGGCGCGGTCCGGCCACGTGGGGCAATTACCATGGGTCGCGTGACAGACATCGCATCCGCGTACCCGCTGCTGGCGTGCCTCGACGGCCCCGGGCAGCTCCATGAATGGACGATGCGCAGCTCGAGGCCCTCGCGGCCGAAATGCGCAGCGCCATCATCGACACCGTCTCGCAGACCGGCGGCCACCTGGGCTCGAGCCTCGGCACGGCACGGCATGGTGCTCTCGCCCGACGGCGTGCATCTCAATACCGAGGGCGCAGGCGTCGTGGCCGATCTGGCCGGGGACTTCCTGGCGGAGTGACCGCCAGTGGAACCACGGCAGGGCTCATCAGGACGGCGTGAGAACGACCGCCGGGGCCGATGTGTGCGACGCGTGGTGCGCCGGGGCCCCACGAGTGCCAGTCAGGAGGGCTTGCGGGCGATGGCGTACAGCTTGGTGAAGTCATACGTCCAACCACGGGGGCCGCATGCCTCATGCATGTTCTTCTCCACCCTCGCCATGTACTCAGCCACGTCGCCTTCGGACTGGTCGCCGATCAGATGTCCGGCCACCACGCGCATGCGCTCCATGTAGGCCTCGACTGTGGTGTGCCGCACCCGCCGCTCCATCCAGATGTCGTTGACGTCGAGCCCCGCCTGCAGGAGGTAGTCCTCCATCTCAGGGATATCGCGCTGCACGGCATCGAATGCGCCCAGCCACGTGTAGTTCATGGGCTCGGTGTTGGCCAGGATGTCGCGGTAGATCTGCTCGCCACCACGCCCCGAACACAGAATGGCCAGTACGCCACCGGGCTTGAGAACCCGGGCCATGGCCTTGGCGGCATCCCACTTGTTGGGAAACCAGTGGTAGGCCATAGAGCAGATGGCCAGATCGAAGGTGCCGTCTGTCACGGGCATGTGCTCCACGTCGCCCTGAGCGAGTGTGATGTCAATGCCCTCAATGCTGCCGACCTTCATCTGGAACTGCTCGAGCATCCCTTCTGACGGGTCAACGCCCGTGATGCGCGCTGGGTGGAACCGGTCAACCAGTGCCTGAGTGGCCCAGCCAGTGCCGCAGCCGATGTCAATCACGTCGTCGTACTGCCCGGCGGGGATCGAAATGATCAGGCGCTGTGCGCCACCGATGTTGAACCGCACCGCATCGTCGTAGTCGCTCGCGGTGTCGGTAAAGCCCTCGGCGACGATGCTCGATTGGTCACTGCTCATGGATCCTCCGGCGGTTTGACGGGGCGACGTTACCGGGCGGCTGCGGCGCGAAACACAATGCGAGCGCAACTGGGCTCGCCGTAATCCTGGTCGGGTGCTGCGGAGGCCACGCAGAAGTACAGCGGCCGCACCTGAGTGCGCGGCACACGCCAGCGCACGGTGTAGATGTACTGGCTCGACATCGGACCCATCACCGTCTCGAGCGAGTGCACAAGGCGACCGCGGTCGTCAACGATGGAGATGAACTCAGAGCTGGTGGGCGACGGACCGCTCACGCGATACGGAAGATTGATGGCGCCACCCGGGCGGCCAATGGCCCGCTGCGCGCGCGCCCGAAGGGCCGGGGCCGGGAGCGCCAACGATGTTGGGGCCACGCCGTCCATGGTGTCGGTCGCCCAGGCAAAGATGGCGCTGGTACGGGCATACACGCCGGGGGTATTCGCACGGGCGCACCCCTGCCCCCACGACACGACGCCGATCAGCACCGGGGCCCCCGACACCGATGTCACAAGGGGGCCACCGGAGTCTCCCTGGCACGAGTCGGTGCGGCGCGCGGTGCCACCGGCGCAGATCTCGAGTGACGGGCTCACGCCGCCCCCGAGGGCGATATTGCAGGCGCGCGCGCTGATGAGCGGGAGCGGTACCTGGCGCGCCACCATGGGGAATACCCCGGCATCCTCACCGGTGTCACCCCAACCGGCCACCGATGCGCGGGTGCCCGCGGCGATGAGTCCGGTCTGGTTGGGAGCCATCATCGGCACCGGTGTTGCCGCGGTGGGCACCTCGAGCCTGAGCAGCGCGGCGTCGAGGGTTTTCGGGTAGCCGGGAAATATGGACACCTGCGTGACCGCGGTCTCTACTCCGAGCCCCGGGTCGAGCGAGATGGTGCCGGTGAGTACGTTCACGGTGGACGGAGCCACCGGTTCGCCGGCGTCGTTGGTCACGCAGTGCGCGGCGGTCAGTACCCATCCGGGGGCCACCACACTGCCCCCGCAGAACTGTCGTTCGAACGGGTTCTTGGTGCCCGGGGTGAGAAGCGCAGCGAGAAATGGCCAGTTGGTGGCAGAGGCCTGAGAGCCGCCCACGATGCGCGACTGCCTACCGTTCGTCACGGCCATCGCCGGTGCCACCACTGCGATCACGACGGTGAGCACGACGCCCAGGGCAATCGCGGTGAGGCGTCGCATGGTGGAGCGGGGCACAGGCCGGCGGGGCATCTGGCAGTCCTCACGAAGGGCACGGGATTGCTTGACGCTAGCGGGGCCAGTGGCACGTGGCAATGCCATTGGTCGGCAGGTATCACTCGGGTCCAGCGCGGTACCAGTCGTGCTCAGGGCGTGTGTGAGGGGGAGAATGTGACAGGCGGCACCCGCGCAGGGATCGGTGGGTTTGCAAGCCAGGCGCGTAATGCCAGCACCACCGCCTGGCAACTGAATGCCCGCGCACCCATACCGGTGCCGTCAAAGGGGTCGGTGTACTCACGAAAGCCATGCGCGTTGAGCCGCTCCTCAATGGCCTCCACCAGCATGGCCGCCTCGTCGTGTCGGCCCATCCGCAACAGGCCCGGCACGACAAACGGTGGCGTGAATGGCCACGACGGCCCGCGCCAGTACTGCGGCACAAACCGTCCGTCACCTCGCATAAAGCTGGGGTCCGACACGCTGACCGACGGCACCGGGTGCGGCGGCCGGAATCGCTGCGGATCGAGGATCCAGTCGTCCATCAGTCTGCGACTTACCTCGGGGGGCAGGTCGGGCAGCGCGATGGGGGCGATGCCCTGCCATACGTCGCAGGGCAGTAGCGATCCGTCCGGTGCACCTGTGCGGAAGATCCCCGCCTCGTCATCCCACAGGTGATCGACCATCGCCATGGTGATCTCACGGGCGCGATCACGTGCACCGGGGTGCCCCATGGCGTCCAGACCGATGTGGCCGAGCGCCCACGATGTATTGACCAGCGGGCACGCCACGTTGAACCCGCCCGCCTCACGTGTGCGCGCGAATGAGAACCCACGTCGGCGCGCCTCGTTCACCAGCACCGCAAATCCGGGGCCGCCATGGGCCTTCCAGCCGAGCGGCTGGTCGAAGACGGGCGATGCGTCGCAGCCGGTCTCGTCGGGCAGGATCACCCATGCCAGACCGGTGTCGTCGACCCGGTTGCGCTCGATCCAAACGTGGTAGCGGGGTATGGCCCGAAGGCCCTCGGCCACGAATGCCTCGTCGTGAAGACGCTCGGCGATCTCGGCCCACACCCAACCGATAAAAGGGGGCTGGATCGTGGCTGTGGTGAGGTCGCGGCGCGCGCGCACGTTGTAAAAGGCAGCGCGAGCGAGCCGGACGGGTGCGTCCCAAAAGATGGTGTGCCCAATGAAGCCATCGGGCGTCTGTGCGGCAATCAGCGAGCGTACCTCGGTGGCCGCACGAACCGGGTCCACCTCCGCCCAGGTCAGGGCATGCATGAGCGAATCCCAGAACCACTGGTACGGGTACTTTTCGCCGTCGGGGCAGGTGTAGCCGTAGGCCACGCCATTCCGGCCGATTCCCTCGCGCCAGTTGGCGCCGAGCAGGGCGGTGGCCCCCCGGCGTACTCGATTGCGAATTCCAGTCACGGGGGCAGCATCGCGCATGCGGCGGCGTATGGACGCAAAAAGGCGGGTTGCCGGGCGATCGCTCACCCGGCTCCGGTCTCCCGAAAGGGAGGCGGTGGGTGGTGGATGGCGCTGGGACCCCCCCGAATCCCTGCACGTTCAAGGTCCCCCGACCTTGAAACATCCACCGCCCGCACCCGCCTCGCGCCCGGGTCCTTGAGGGGTGCCCGGAACGCGAAGAAGAGAATACCCCGTTGAGATCCAGTTCCAACGTCCGAACGGTGGTGTTTCATCAAACCCATTACACGTGTCATCAGATTCGTAACTATTTCGTCACCGCGTAGGGTTGCCGGCATGGCGTTGCTCCCATCCCATGGCGAGTTGCACACCACCGGCCGTACCGGCTGGCTGCGCGCTGCCGTGCTCGGCACCAACGACGGTCTGCTCTCCACGGCCAGCCTGGTGCTGGGTGTCGCGGCCGCGGGGGGCGACCGGGCGGCCCTGCTCACGGCTGGTATCGCCGGACTCGCAGCGGGTGCCATGTCGATGGCATCAGGTGAGTACGTGTCGGTGTCGTCCCAGCGTGATGCCGAGCGGGCTGATCTGGCGCGAGAGGCACAGGAACTCGAGGATGATCCAGAGGGAGAGCTTGACGAGTTGGCGGATATCTACGAGGCGCGGGGCATCTCCCCGGCGCTCGCGCGTCAGGTGGCGGAAGAGCTCTCGGAGGGTGACCGGCTTGTGGTGCACGCCCGCGATGAGCTGGGGCTGGATCAGAACGCGCTCGCGCGCCCGGTGCAGGCGGCCGTGGCATCTGCTATGTCGTTCTCGGTGGGCGCCATCATCCCGATCATCGTGTGTCTGCCGTCGTACGGCAGTACCGCGCGCATCTGGACCATCGTGGTGGCGACGATCATCGGACTCATCTTGCTGGGTGCCGTCGGTGCCCGGCTTGGCCGCGCACCCTTGTTTCGTGCTGCGGCCCGCGTGGTGATGTGGGGTGTGGCGGCAATGGCTGTGACGTCGGCTATCGGCGTTCTGGTGGGCACCGCCGTCTAGTAGTACCCGGCCCGGGGATCAGTGCTGGCTGCGCTCCCGCCGGGCCTGCGAGCAGATGAGGTCGACGCGCAGGGCTACGGTGAGAGCATCCACCTTCGCCTCGCCTTCGAGGCGGTCGGCCACATGCCAGGCCTCCTGCGACAGGTATTCAAGGCGTTCCACGGCGTCGGGCATCCCGCGCACGCGTGCCGCTTCATTGTCGAGGTAGGTGAGGATCTCGGCCTCCTCATCTGAGTGCCAGATGGCACGCGCCCCCGGTCGCTCCGGGTTGCGGGCGATGAGCCACCACAGCACCGACAAAAGCGGCAGTTTGAGTGCCACGACCACGAACAGCACGTAGGTGCTCTTGAGCCATGGCGGGCCACCGAGGTCTGGCGTGAGGACGACCAGCACGGTGCCGAAGATGGCCATGACCAGCGTGACGACGATGACGGGGACCACCCGTCGGACGGTGGGCTTGGGAGACGATCCGCAGAGAAGCCAGCGCAGCATTAAGTGAATGACTAGCATCCCCCGCCGCCATGCACGTAATACTTCCCGATGGAACCAATCTCGAACTGCCCGACGGCGCCACCGGACTTGACGCCGCCGCCGCGATCGGCCCCGGTCTGGCAAAGGCGGCACTTGCCGTGCGGATTGGCGACGAGATGCGCGACCTGGCGAGGCCGCTCGCCGATGGCGAGTCGATTGCGATCGTCACCGGCAAGAGCGGTGATGATCACCTGTACGTGATGCGCCATTCGGCAGCGCACGTGATGGCCGAGGCCGTCATGACGCTGTTCCCGGGCACGCGCTTTGGGTTCGGGCCGCCCATTGAGGACGGCTTTTATTACGACTTCGAACTCGACGCGCCTATGACCGAGGACGACTTCCCGGCCATTGAGGCCGAGATCAACCGCATCGCCAAGGCCAAGGCACCGTTTGAGCGCAGCGTCATGAGCATTCCCGACGCGGCCGCCTTTTTCGCGGAGCGGGCGCAGCCGTACAAGGTCGATCAGGTTGAGGAACTCGGCCGTCAGGGCGAGGTCGGTGTGTCGCTCTATCAGGAGCGCGACTTCATTGATCTGTGTCGTGGCCCGCATGTGCGGAACACCGGCAACATCGGCCGCGTCAAGCTGCTGTCGGTGGCCGGGGCGTACTGGCGGGGCAGTGAGAAGAACCCGATGCTCACGCGGGTGTACGCCACATCATTCCCGAGCCAGACCGAGCTCGACGAATACCTGGAGCGCATCGAGGCGGCCAAGGCACGCGACCACCGCAGGGTGGGCCGCGACCTCGGAATCTTCTACTTCGACGAGGCCGGCCCCGGGTTCCCGTTCTTCCTTCCGAGGGGCATGGTGGTGATCAACGAGATCCAGAGCGCGCTGCGCAAGGAACTCGAGACCATGGGGTACGACGAGATCCGCACCCCCACCATGCTGAGCGACGAGCTGTGGCACCGGAGCGGCCACTACGACATCTACGCCGACAACATGTACTTCACCGAGGTGGATGGCCAGGGCTTCGCGGTAAAGCCCATGAACTGCCCGGGCGCCTGC
>SXGR01460546.1_pt1 | contig 11976 bp, 11 predicted proteins | sample 3174711 | NCBI WGS metagenome assembly SXGR01 (sample SAMN11356860, study PRJNA531348) | freshwater metagenome | isolation source: freshwater sample F1-60 | place: China: Fuxian Lake, Yuxi | collected 2017-12-25
CAAAGACCAGTTTACCGCAGGGGGCGCGAGCTAGGGCTCGCCGCTCGCCCCCGGCTCGTTTTATTTTGAATCTGAAGCCCTAAATACTGAAGTAAAAAACTAAACCGAAAAACCACTTACACAGATTGCTTTACAAAGCCAACAGTATTCACGTGAACTGGGACAATAAGCTCTCGACAATGCTCTCTTGAACTTCTTTTTAATTAGGCTCATGCGTTTAGTAGGCCAGCAGTCGTTTAGCGCGGTCGGAGTAGCTGGGCCTTTCTGGATTCATAGTCCTCGTGGGTTATCTTTCCCTCATCCCGCAATTCCCGCAGCTTGATGAGGTGTGAACGAACCGATGCAGAAGCATCCGCTGGGATGTCATCTATGACCACAATGGGTTGTTGAACAACGACTGGTTGTGGAACCAACTCTGGGGTTGTTGACTTAGGCTTGGATTTACAACCTGTTTCGAGAGTTAGCAGGAAGATGCCAATCAAGAAACTCAAAGTAAGTTTATTAAGCACAGCCATAGTTTGGATGGGGATTTGTCTCGCACTTCTGTTGGAAGAATCGTGAGGTGCTCGTTTCATTCCTGAAGAACAATCTCCAGTTTACCTGAAAACTGAGGGGTCCCGGCGGTCACAACACAATCGGCCTTCATTAACGCCTGTCGCCAGTTCAAAACTTTTAAGTTGTTTGTTTTGGCGTGGGCTTCAACAAACTTGACTGCTTTTTCTCGCAGGCGTCTAGCCAGATCATCCTTCACGTCCTGGATCTCGATTACAAATCTCTTGCCATTGGTATAAATGTTACTCCCCGCCTGAGGCTGGTTGGTCGGGCGGATCCATTCAGTTTCAAGGAACAGCCAATTCGTTTTGATGACTGGTGCGCGAGGGACGGCACCAGATATTTTGGTGTTTTTTTGGATATCCGTCTTCCATTTCCCCGAGGTCTCCTCAAATCGTAAAGCCCCAACTTCTCCATCCGCTAGTGCTATCAAACTGTTGAGTCGGAGCTCAGCAAATAGTTCAGCTTTCTCAACAGAGGAAGCTACCTCCGGATTTACGGAGGCAACTCCCACTAACTTGAGGCTTGGTGGAAGTATGTCGGGAGGGGTGAGGTCCACAGGATCCTTTTCACAACCTGTCGCCAACCACAGACACGTAATCCCAACCATCACAATGGATTTCTGCATGGAGGATTCCTGATTCAAAATTCGCCATCAGCCTTCTTGGGCTTTGCACCAGTAGCTCCATCCAGTGTCTTTGATTGCCCCGATTGCTTGGCTTTTCCTTTTTCCTTCTCCGCATTAGTTGAGGCTGCTTGCTTTGCTTGGGCTTGTGCCGCCCGTTGAGCCTCCTGCTTGTTCAATGCTGTCGAAGCGTCCTGGCGACCCTTGTTGTAGGATGCTTTGTCGTTTTTTGAGGCTTCCTTGGACGCTTCTAACTGGTCTTTCCTGCCCTGCAATCGAGAGTTCTCCTTATTCGCAGCAATCGCAGCAAAGTAATTCATCTCCTCGACTTTTTCAGCCGCTTTGACAGCATCCGGATCGATCCCACTGATCGTAACAAGCATGCTGATTCCAGTGAGAGCGTGTTTGACCTCGATTTCGTGCACTCTTCCAAGGCCGTTGATGTTTTGTCCAACCAGCTTCTGTGAGACGGTTTTTCGCAGTGATTCCATAGCTTGCTCCTCTTCTTTGCCGTCGGAAGTGGCGACTGTATTTGCCAACTGCTCCGCCTCTTTGAATACTCTAACATCGGCTCTGAGGCTCAAAACTGCCATTTGGTCGGCAAAGAGTCTTGCCGAGTCTCTGTTCTTCTCCATTCGTGACGATTGACTCACCACCGGTCGTGCTGAAATTCCTAGGAAATGCCGACTGCCGGTTTCGTCCATAAAAGTTCTTGGTCCTACCATCGCTCCCAAATCTTGACCCTCCAACCATTGATCAAGAGTCTGACCTTTCTTGGCTGGCTGGTCCATGACCACATCAATACCTTGGATGATCGCGCGAGTGGCTTTTTCAAGTCCAACACTCCATACAAGCGCAACAACCACTGAGTACTGTTCAGAGTTACTGTCCCACGACTCAGTCTGGAAGAGGCATGTCGAACCGAACAATGGCATCTCGGCGAGTTTCGTCACACTATTTCTAAATGTTCGTACGACCGAACCAGCCTGCTTCTTGGTTTCCTCCTCGATCTTCGCCATCTCCGCGGCGGCTTCCAAATACCGTTCCTTTGCCCTTTGGAACTTGGTGCGCTTTTCCTCTTCAATTCCAGCCTTCGAGTAGCTCGAATCCAGTTTCTTGATTGCAGCATCCATTAAGGCGTTAACGCGATCCCGCGTGGTTGCACCCTGGAGAGCCTGAGCTTGCTCCTTGTCCATTTCCTCCAACAGATTCGCCAATACTTTTTGCTGGGCAGATGTCTTGTTTCTGACTCTCTCCAATCTCTCTCCAAATTGGGCATTAAGATCGGTGCCAGGGGTTTCGGCCTGCATTGAGATATCCATTTTGGAATTCGCAAATTCAACAATCTGAGATCTGGCATCCAAAAGGGCGCGTTGAGCTGCGATTTCCCGGTTTAGACAAAAAGCGGTGGGATCAACAGAAGGATCCTCAGTATTGAATTCACCTTCGCCGATGGCGATATAACGGCTTTTTACCTTATCCCAACCTTCCTTGTACCCATCTTCATTGAGCCAACCTTTGATCAAAGCATCGGCCTTGGCACCGGCCTTATAATGGTCACCATTTGGAGATGCCTGAGCCTCCTGCACTGCCTGGACTCCCCCATCGCCACGGACATCCACATGTGGCTTTTCTTCCGCCACCTTCTCCTCTGCAGGTGGGTTCTGAGCGGCGGTCTGCAGATTCGCAGTCAACATCAACGACAATGCTGACAGTAATAATGTGGACAGTTTATGATTCATGCTTTGATTCCTTTAGAGTTCATTTGTTGTTTCGAATTAAGGTTTTGCCCTTTCCAAATTGCATTTTATTTGAACAAGTCATCCACTGCATTGGCGGGTGATTTGGGTTCTGTGCCGGGCTTTCTACTCTTGAGATCAACAAGCCTGCAAATCGATCCTATTTCAACTACGAAAGACTCTCCGATGAGCTTGCAGTAACTAACTTTCGGCAGAACTCTCACCACCTCGACGACACCAACTCGAACTTCTTCCCGTCCGAGTGTTTCCCCGGTGGAAGGATCCTCAAGTTCGGACCCCAATTTGAAGACCGTCAGTCGGCTTCCCACCGAAACACCCTCTCCCCCTCTGTCGATCGCGATTTCACCGGAATCGGAAACAGAGACGATCCGTAAGGGATAAATCGTTTCAAGGATACGACCCGAAAAATACCTTGCTGCCGAACTAGCGATTGACTGATCAAGTTGTGGTGAGAATAGAGAAATGTCGGGGATCTTTTCGAGTTGAGCCTCGCTAGCCAGTACGGTTTGACCGGAATTCACTCGAATAACTCTTATTCGGAACACGCCCGCCACTCTGCGAATCTGGGTTGTTTTGTTTCCAACGGTAAGAAGGTTATCATAGACCTTTACCCCATCCGCGATGCCTGTGATGAGGAATTCTGCTCCGAGTTTTTCGGCTTCTCGTAACGCGGCTTTGACTGCAGTTTCTGTAATTGCCGTTTTACTTACCGCGGCCAACACATCATCCGTAAAAGTCTCATCTAGAACTGCGAATTTCCGACTCGAGGTTAAAAGACTGACAAGGCTCTCCCTCAAGGAACGGCCAAATTCTTTCGGCGGGACCACATTACCTAGGATCATGGGTTCCCCAACGATCCTGATTGGTAGAATTGAAATGGTCTTCCGGGATTCATGTGCACCCGCGCCAATGATTTTTACCACGGTCACTGTCAACTCCACCTTGTGTCGGCCACCCACGGTTTCATCTTTGACGATTTCCCATTTGTCGATGATGCCATTACTCCGCTTCTGAACCTCGGATCGAAATGACTCTGCCGATTGGAAGGAATTGTTTTTCCCTTTCCCGGAAGTTTCTAGAGCGACGAGTTGGCTGGCGGAAGCGGCATCCAAAGTGACGCCAGAGACTTTGGATATTGCCTCCAACAAGGCTTCCTGAATCGCAGAAGCCCTATCCTTGCCATCTCCCTTACCTGTCACTGTCTCCAAATGAGTTGTAGCTGCGTCCAGTGCGCTGGGGCACCCCAAGCCAATCATTAGTAGGACAGCGAGCAAGAATCTAGCGGATGATCTAAGCATATTTCGGCTACAGAATGCTCAAAGCAGGCTTTTATTTGGTGTCAGCCTTGAAGTTATTAGCGTCGTCTGGAAACTCCTTTATTTTAGCTTTGCCAATTCTCGAAGAAGCAATGCCAACATCCGCAAAAGTTTTTAAATCTCTGACACAAGCGACCCCAAGTAAAACTAGGTCTTTATTGAACAAAAGTGCCTTAGGGTCTTTCTCAGTAATCTCCTTAATCGCCAGAGCAACCGGGACTGAGACAGCGACGAAAGCGACAAAACCCTCCCTAAATTTAGCATGGGCTTGCTTGTATTTTTCTTGTTGCTCGGGCGACATATTGATCTTGTCTAGGTTTTTGGCCGCTTTTTCCAACTCCTTACCCCCTTCACGGCAAGCACTGAATTTCGCCATCACCACAGCTCCTTTCGACTTATCTTTAACTGCCTCGGTGTTGTCCTTGATCTTCAATCCAAGGACTTCCTTGTAGAGTTGGATGGACTCATGAAGCAAATCGGCTGCTGGGGTGACTCTTGAGAACAAATCTTCCTCCATTTTGCCAATCTCAGCACCACCACCTGCCTGCTCTCCGCCTCCACCCAACGATTTTTTGATAAGCCCTCCCAATTGAGCTTGGGTTGGCGACTCAATTGCAACAGCAACTGCGATTAGGAAAAAGGTCCTTTTTGCAACCTGCATTATGGTTTTTGTTTTTTTCATGATGGTTTTATTAGTTATTTGCCTGTCAGAAAACGCCCGCCGCATTGAGTTGATCTGCCAAAAGCTTTGCTGCTTGCTTTGCGGCACCGGTGAGTGCCGCCGTCTCGGCTTCTGTTGCTGTTTCACCCAATCCCGAGAATTGCACGTCCCCAAGTGACGCAGCGGTCTCGGCAAAATCACCACGGCAATCGATAATCTTGGCGTAGATTTGAACATTCACTCGAATCCGACCACTGGTGGGATCTTTTTGGGGAGGCTCCAAAGTTAATGTACCGTAGCCATAAAACGGGAGCTGGGGTTTCATTGCTTTACATGCCTCTGCTGCGGATTCGATCAGATCGCCTGAAATATCATTCCCAACCTTGAATGATTCCAAGAACTTCTCCACCGTGAACGCTCCATTACTGCGTTTTCTTAACGTGGCACTCGGCACGACTCGAAGATTCCGTAGTTTAAGGACGCCCTCAATAGCGGTATCTAAACTGTCCGCTGTAGCAACTTCATACGACCGTTTTTCGCTGGAAACAATGACTGCCGATTTCGTGATCACTCCTTCGTCTGTCTTTTCGCTTACTTCAACTGTTGTTCTCCCTCCGGAGGCTTCTTGCGCCACGTCTTGTTTCGTTGCTGCGATGGTCGAAGCACCGGTTATAACCTCAGGGCCAATACTTTTAACGGTGGATTGACGCCGTGAGACAAAGATCAACGAAATGTAATTCTTAGCCCCCGAATCTTTGGGAATGAGTGCGTTGATTTTCGCCTCTTCAACAAACCCGACGAGAGCGATGCTGAGAGTCTTGGTTTTCGAATCAACCTGTTGAGCGATAACATCGACGCCGGAAACATACACGTCGACTTCTTGGAGGATTCTCTCGATGTAAGGATTGAAAAGTTTCTGGGTCGCTTCAGGTGCTTGGCTCAGATATGTCTTGATGATCGCCTTTTTGCCTTCGGCCTGCCCAAGGGAAACCTCGGCTGGGCTAGGTTTTGATTTCTTGAGTGACACGGTAGCAGAGGCTTGAACCCGAACCTTTCCAGTCCCTTGAGCAATGACAGCAGGAATTGCCAGAATCCAAATGAATGACCATATTAAAAACTTGGAGGTTATTACTTTCATAGGAGTTAGAGAAAAATGAGTAGTTTAAAGTGTTAGTTTGGAGACCAATTCTTTCCATGCTTTCTCTTTACCTACGACATCCATAAATTTCTTCTGGAATCCGTTTTCTATCGCTTGCCGATGGTACAACCTTCTCACGCTCTCGACTTGTTGATCAGCAAAAGCAGGAGCAAAACCTTTATTCACGCCGTAGGCCCAAACCTTCTCATATTTTAAATTGCCCAATTCAAAGAATTGAATCTCGGATTGAGATCCAAACGCCTTCACAGTTTGAACTTGGTTTGAGAGCTTCTTCTGAACGTAGTCAGTTCCGCCGGTAATCTGAATTTTTCCAATCACCGTTGGCGGGCGTAACTGGAAAACTTTTTCGGAGGGTCCGTTCTCAGAGATTTGGCTCTTGTCTGCGAAGCTGACCGTCATTGTCTGAAGTGTGGAATCTCCGTCAGTAGGGGGAAGGACGTTTAGGCGAAAATCTTGAGCCAAAGATGAGGCAATTTTTTGGCAAATTTGCCGGCGAGTTCGTTGTTTTTGAAACTCATCAACGGCATCCATTTCCTTTAAAGTTTTCTCGTCAAATTCAGGAAGACTGACTTGAAGACGACCAAAATTTGCTTTCTCCTTGATAGGAATAGTCACCATCGAAACTTTTACTCGAGACACCAGATCGACTTCGCTCTCGAAAGGGCCGAAAACAAGTTTTCCTACAAACGCATCAATTTGTTCAGTGGTTGGAGGTAACTTTAAGACCTGATCCTTCCCAAATTCCATCAGTGATGACACGATGGAACTCGAGATGACAACCCCTTGTTTAAAATCAAAAACAACGAGCGAGGCAGCGATCGTTACTTGGCCGTAATACTCATCCCCGTTTTCCCCAATTACTTTTGCGACCAACGTGTCCTCGTCCTCGATGACACATCCCAAAACCAAACTGTCTCCCGAAGACAATTCGAATTTCTCCCCAACCAAGACGGAGCAATCCTGACGAGATACTTGCTTCATCGCGCTCGCCAATGCATTTTGGAGACGATCAGTCACTTCAGGTTTGCTCAGGACTGGATATAACTTCTCCCGATCCGCCGACTTGCCACGAAACAGAAGTCCACCCCATTTTACGCGAGGACCTTCCGCAACCGCCTGCCACAAGGTCAGGTTAATTAGAAATAACGCCAACAGACCCTTCATACTAAATAAATTGGATCCTCCAGATTAGCGCACCTAGATGATAAAAAATCAAAAGGAATAAATACGTAGAAAAAAACTACGTATTTTTGACCTAAATCAATGCTTCGCCCATGGTGTTGCGAATTGGCTGATGTGGAATCTGGGGCCAAAAACTAGCGAATTCAGGGAGATATGACGTTCAAAACCGCCCACAATTTGACGAGGGTTCCGAACGTGAAACTGCTAACGAATGCCTATTCGATTGCGATTTCGGCTACTTGATCACTTAGGCAAAAAAGATCAATGCAGGTTCGCTTGACGAGATCAGTAATACTCTGTGCGGCAGCCAGTTAGCGGCAACTTCACGCCTTCCAAACTTGTCCCTGCGCCCCGCCCAATCCGGACATCGCGTTGCGCGTGTCCACGATGATCGGAGCCCATTCCAATAGTTCTCGATAATTCACTGCATCATGCGCCGTTGAAATGACTACAGCGTCATACATGGAAATTGATTCCTTCTCCCATGGAACCGATTGACGGCCTGTGTAAATAGCATGTTCACGGGTAGGTCTAATCACCGGGACGTGGGGATCATAATAGGCAACCACAGCTCCACGCCGCTCTAACAACTCCATCAACACAAATGTAGGAGATTCTCGCATGTCATCCACGTTTGCTTTGTAGGCCAAGCCGATGAGCAACACTTTGCTGCCATTGATCGATTTTTTCTTGGAGTTCAAGGCCTCTCCCACGCGGTTAACTACAAACTTTGGCATTGATGTGTTGATCTCGCCTGCTAACTCGATGAAACGCGTGTTTTGTCCGTATTCGCGCGCCTTCCACGTCAAATAAAAGGGATCGATAGGAATGCAATGTCCACCCAAACCAGGCCCCGGATAAAACGGCATGAACCCAAAAGGCTTGGTCTTCGCTGCGTTGATCACCTCCCAAACATCAATTCCCATGGCTTCGTAAACCACCTTCAATTCATTCACCAAGGCGATGTTCACGCTGCGGAAAATATTTTCGAGCAACTTGGTCGCTTCCGCCGCCCGACACGATGAGACCGGAACAACCGTTTTGACCGCCCGGCCGTAAAGTGCCGCCGCCTTCTCCGCACACTTGGGTGTCAACCCCCCTACCACCTTGGGGATATCGCTGACCTTACTCGCCGGGTTGCCCGGGTCCTCCCTTTCGGGTGAGAATGCGAGATGAAAATCTGTGCCAGCTTTCAGCCCAGAACCTTTTTCCAATACTTGGAGCAAATCCTCATCCGTCGTTCCCGGGTAGGTTGTCGATTCTAGGACGACAAGCATTCCTTGATTGAGAAAAGGTGCGATGGTTTCGCCCGTCTTGATGATGAACGAAATATCGGGTTCGCGGTTTTTATTCAACGGCGTCGGGACGCAGATCACAACCGCCTCTACCTCCCTGATCCTAGAAAAATCGGTGGTCGCCTCGAAATGCTTCCGCCCAACCTGCTCCGCCACGGCCTCCGCAGTAATGTGCCTGATGAAACTTCGACCAGCATTCAATTCCCGCACCGTGTTCTCGTTGATATCCAACCCCAGAACCCGAACGCCTGCGCGTGCCAACGCCAGCGACAATGGCAGCCCCACATAACCCAATCCAATCACCGCGACTATGTTCGAATTCATTTGTTGAAGGATTGTTAAACGAAGGGTAAATCGAGAACAAAGGCGTTTCTTCGCCTCTGGGCACAGAGTGGACTAAGTATAGTCCAGCAGTCATTGTTCTCAAGAACCATGCTTGGAAACTCGCTCTAACGAATCGTGACCAAAATCCGCTTTCGCAGAAACTTTACAAGATCCGCGTAGACTTATACACCCTTTTCCAATAATGGAATAGCCATTATGTGCCACAAATCTGAGGACTTATGATGCCATTTATTTGCTTGAGCAAACAGTGTGATTATCCTTCTAGAATTGCGTAATCCAGTGAATATTCTTATCTCTTCAGCGGGGCGGCGAGTCGAGTTGCTAGAATGCTTTCGTAGAGCGGCGGTCGAATTAAGGCTCGACCTAAAAGTTTATGCAGTTGATGCCAATCCCCAAATGAGCTCCGCCTGCCAGCAAGCAGATAACGCTTGGGAGGTTCCACGCTGCACACATCCCGATTATATCCCTACTCTTTTCGCTCTTTGCAAACGCGAAAAGATCCGATTGGTTATTCCTACAATTGATACGGAACTCGAAATCCTTGCTTCCGTAACCGATCAGTTCAAAAGCATTGGAACAAGGATTCTCGTGTCCAATCTTGAAACCATTCGAATGGCAAGGAACAAGGCAGCAACATGCTGCTTTTTAGATCAAATCGGCATCCCTACCCCAAAAACAGGAACGGTGGACGAATTGTTAGGTGAACCTACTGAGTGGAATTGGCCAGTTATTCTAAAACCGACCAATGGAAGTTGCTCTGTCGGGTTGCATTTTGCTGAGAATCCGAGGGAGGTGGAGAACTTCGCGATCGATCGCACGAAATACATAGCACAGGAGGTATGGCAGGGGAAGGAGTATACGATCAATGTTTTTTTTGATTCAAAAGGAGTGTTGCGTTGCGCCGTGCCTCACTGGCGTTGTGAAACAAGAGGTGGGGAGGTTAGCAAAGGAATTACACAGCGTAACCCTGTCTTGATGACAATCGCGGTGAAGTTAGCAGATGCGCTTAGAGGCAAAGCCTTCGGGCCCATTTGTTTTCAAGCAATCGTGGACAATTCCGGCAAAGCTGCGGTCTTCGAAATCAACGCGCGTTTTGGCGGTGGCTATCCTTTAGCAGATCGTGCTGGTGGTACTTTTGCCAAATGGCTGATCGAGGAAGCCTTTGGATTACCTTCTTCAGCGCACAATAATTGGAACGATGGTGTGACCATGTTGCGGTATGATGCTGCAGTTTTTTTTAACGCCCCTTTTTAACCCTTTCGATTTTTCGCATGTGTTCGGTTCTTGTTCTAGATCTCGATGATACTCTATTTCCAGAAAAACAGTTTGTCCTGAGCGGCTTTCAAGAGATTGATCGTTTCTTGTTGGAGAGAGGTTATTCGGGTTTTTTTGCAGAGGCTCGCAGGCTTTTTGATAGTGGGATTCGGGGAGATGTTTTCGACCGCGTGTTACGTTCATTGGGCGTCATGGAAGCCGCTCAACTAATCCCCGAACTCATAAAAATCTATCGCGAACATGCTCCTACGTTGCAACTTCACAAGGATGCTGACTGGACTCTTCGATTTTTCCACAAGCGGAATCAATTAGGCCTCATTACCGACGGCTATCTCTTAACTCAAAAGAATAAAGTCAAAGCACTTGGGATCGCTCATTATTTTGACGCCGTGGTTTATTCCGATGAATTTGGTCGCGATCACTGGAAGCCAAGTCCTACTCCCTACATGAAACTAAAAGGGATCTTGGGCTGCGACCATCGCAATTGTGTCTATGTAGCCGATAACCCCAAAAAAGATTTTGTTACACCGAACAAACTGGGGTGGAGAACTATTCAAATATGTCGGCCCGACGGTGAGTATGCTTTCGCACAAGCACCGCTAGGTTTTCAGGCCCAAGAAAAAATTTCTACATTGCAGGAATTGCAAGCACTTATCACGTAACCTCACCATGTTCACGGCCGAATTGCACTCAAGAAATCTCTAGGTTTTTCTGTTGTCGATCTCTCAGCTTCCCGGAATTTCAAGGTTTGTCCGGTGTCTGAGTGGCTTGGTCAATACTACGGTATCACGGTTGGTTGTCGGCCACGTATTTGATGGCTTTGGTCATGTGTTCAGTAGGATCTTTGAGATCGTTATCGGTTTCGATGGCAAGCACCCCAGTGTAACCGCTTTCTTTGAGAACTTTGAACAAGCCTTTTAGATTGGCGCTGCCATCGCCAATGAATGTGTCGGTGGCGACGTCTCCGTTTTCTGTGGCGTGAACCTTTTTATCTTTGAGATGGATATCGTAAACACGTCCTTTGTATTCTTTATAGACTGAAGCAGCATCGAATCGGGCACTCGTGATCCAACCTGTATCTAAACAAACGCCGATCCTTTGATCCCGGTGTTGGAGTAGGTTGCGCACGACGGCAGGGTTGCCGTAATTGGATTTGATGCCGTGGTTGTGGATGGCCACTTTAATATCATATTCCTTCACGAGCTCTTCGATGTGATCCAATACTTTGTAATCACCGGGCTCGATGATGATCACTTTGATTCCCATGAACTTCGCGAACTCGAATAATTTACGATCCTCTGTTTTGTTGGAAGTGCCGGCGACACCAAAACTGTAGGCTACCAACCCGTTTTTATCGAGGATCGCCTTTTTGCGAGCTGTTTCTTGCTGTGGTGCTTTGGGATCCATGTGATTGCCGATGACTTCCAAATATTTGATCTTATGTTTTACGCAAAACTCGACCACCTGATCGAAATTGAGGTTTCGCAAGGTCCAAGTTTGGACCCCGAGGTTAAAACCTGTATCAGCGGCTTGAACGGCGAGTGGTTGGCAGAACAGTAGGCCGGTCAACAAGCTTCCGAGACTGAGGAGGGATCGCATCGTTTTTTTCATAGTTCGTTTTAGGATTGAGCTATACAACCGGACAGGTTTAAGGCGTCAATCGGAAACTGATTCGTTTTTCGGTAATGCCAGGGCTAATTCATCTGGTTTCGGGGTGGGGTCGCATTTCCGCCGTGGGAGCGGTTGATGCGCAACCTGGGCTAATCTGGCGTGCCGCAGATGCATGGCTGCGGCGCCTCGGATCAG
>SXGR01450438.1_pt1 | contig 11975 bp, 6 predicted proteins | sample 3174711 | NCBI WGS metagenome assembly SXGR01 (sample SAMN11356860, study PRJNA531348) | freshwater metagenome | isolation source: freshwater sample F1-60 | place: China: Fuxian Lake, Yuxi | collected 2017-12-25
CCAGATTGTCCAGAAAGGAATCATCAAGAAAATCGAGCTCGGCTTTGATCGATTCGCGATCCGCCAGACTGGAGCTTACAGGTTCCTTCGTTGAGCTGAGCTTGGATATATCGACATAAGCGCGTTGCCAGTTCGGCACATCGGTTTGCCAGATCTTCATACCATTGATATCGGTTTCCTGCATCTGGATGCGTGCGAAGCTCGCACTCATGCCTCTGGCATCGATAGCGGTCATCTTCGCTAGTTCAAATTGTCCTTCATTGGCATTCGCACCATATAAAACCATGCCGATTGCCCGTGTGCGCGAAAAATTGATTTCACTCAGATTCGAATAAGGCGCAATCACGAAATCCAGTTGTGCTCCACTGAAATTCGCACGTCCTGACAAATCACAGCCAAACATGTGCGCACCCCTGAGATCTGTGCGCTTGTCCTTGTGGTGATTTATTTCTCTGGCCAGATCATTCTCGTTGCGCTCATCGGAGCCAGAATTTACGTTCAAGCCCCGAAGATCCAGACGTGACAAATTCAGGGAATGATAAATACCGTAATCATCCATATACGAAAAACTGCGATTGAGATTGTTATCCGCAAGCGCAATCCTGAATTTAGGAGGGATAGCAAGCACTTCATCGAGTTGCAACCGCGCCTTGAGTGGGTCCAGTTTGGCGACCTGCTCATTGAAGCTGTCGATGATTCGTTTCTTCTGGTTCTTGCTTGGCAAGTAGGTCGACCCGACATTACCTTCGTGCAAGGTTTCGAGAATTCGTGCAGCGCCGTTTAAAATCTCTGCTGCCTGCACGCCAAGCGCTTTGGAATTTTCAGTGAGTTTGTACTTGACAGGTTGGTTGGCAAACGCGCCTGCATTTTCCACAGCACGCACCCATTTGTCAGCAGTGTTGGAGCTGGCGAAATCGTGCAGCACATCGATAAACAGGCTCTTTGCCAACTGGAAGCGGGTCCTGTGATCAGGGTAATAAATCAGCTCCCTCGTATAGTCGGGCATTTCCACGACAAATTCGATTAATGCCAGCAGGCCCTCAATGGTGCCCAATCTGCTTTCGCCGATACTGTCAAACAGCTCGAGTTCGCGACTGAATATTTTGCCGACACGATGATTGGTTTCATCGAGCATTTTGTATAAGTGATGCAAAGTTCGTTTACGCTCTGCCGGAAGGTTAAAGTAAGCCTTGGCTTCCTCGATTTCAGCCCGGACTTCGGCCTTGACTGCAGGAGTCAAAGTCTCGGCTTTTCTCCTTTGATGAATTTCGCTCGCTTCATGCACCAGTGTGAGGTAGACAAAATCTTCAACCGACTCGGCGGCCCGGCCGCCCTTTTCATAAAGCCCTTCCAGAATTTGTCGCATCCAGCGATTGTTGTCATGGCGCTCGTCTTCGCCATCCCTGAAATGCAGAAACAGTTCGCTTTTTCCATCCTTGCGCTGCAACCGCGACACACCCGCGGCAGTGATCATGTTTTTGGACCAAATTATTCGATAGCGATTTTTTGCAGAATCAAAAAACTGACTTTGCATTATCGCGTGCAGATTGATTCGGGAATGCGCTGCTTGAGTCGTCTTGAGTCGATCCATGACTGTTTGCACAAGTACCGGGTTTAACCAGGCCGTCGGTAGTGGTGGCTTGTTGTTTAGATCGTCAATCGTGCCTGATGCGCCCTTGCGAGCACCCACAAAATTGAGATCGGAATTAATCAGCATCACGGCAAGTTTTAACTGGTCAAAGGTGGAAACAGGAAGTTGTCTGCGCTGCGCTCACTGCGGCACTACTGCGCACTGCAAGGCCTGGACGGGGTGCGTTCGGCTGAAGTGGGTGGCGCAGGAGTCACTTTGTTCTCGCTGGCCAATTGATCGAATGCGATCTGTTGCAGCGCCTCAACCTCAGACTGGGATATGCCCAATTCATAGGCCGAGCATTCGCTGGCGCCGAGCGAGCGAGGATCGCGTCCGGTCAAGTTACCGTATACCACGAGTGCTTCGAGATAATACCCGTAGGTACTCGCGTGATAGTGATCCCACGTCCACAGATTAAATTTGCCTGCATCGATGCCATCGTAGGGATTGGCATCAGCTGCGCCGGAATCCATGGCTCGGGTCCATGCCTCACCTACGGCATTTATCGCTTTCACGCCAGGCGCACCCGCAGCGGCCTTGTCATAGGCAATGCGGATGTCCGTTGCCATCTTCGCAATCGGTTGACCGGTCCAGGGGCGGTCCGGAATATAGGTTTGGTCTGCGCGCGCCCACGTCGCGGTCAGGAAAACTTCCACATCCTGATTCAGGCCCTGAAGGAATTCGGTCATTTGTGCAGTAGTACTCACGAGTTTTGCCGGATCGCCGGGTTTGTCTGCGTCCAGCGTACTGAATCCATGCATCACCACCTGATCCCAGGGGCGACTACCAATTTCCGTCAGCTTGTTCTCGAGATGAAAATCCAGGCCACTGCCACCGCGTGTTTCGAGGTAGACCGCGTAATCAAGACCTGATTGGTCAGCGAACGCTTTGAAAAGGGCGGGGACTCCACCGATACCCTCATTATTGAGGTCGGTCACGGTATCTGCCCGGTAGTGTCTGGCAGGTGACCCGTAGCCGAAAGTAAAACTATTGCCAATAAACAGGACACTGGTTTGAGCAATCACACTGGTGGTGCCGAGCAGGGAGACGACACTTGCGAACACAGCAGGCGTTAATTTCATGGGATAAATTCTCTTCTGGATTTACAGGGCCGCTGAACAGGCCCTGCTTTTTTTTATTGGGTACGCGGTCGGACTATACCAAAAATCTGCGGGTTCAGTGAGTTTTGATTTCGCGCTATCTGCTGCAGCATAAAACAGAGCCCTGCAAGCAGCTGCGGGATTGATAGCGGAATCTTCAAACTTCGAGCAGCCTGAACAGATCGACTTGATTCTGTTGCTGCTGCCTACTACTCGATCGATACGGTGCTGACAATCTCGGTATGGATACTCGCGCCATCTCTCAATCCACTGAAAAGGTTGGCAACAGTTTCACCACTTGCCAGCCCCAAGAGAGTACCAAGCACGGCGCCGCGATGCACATTGTCTCCACCAAGATTGGTATTGGCAATGAGGCCAGGACCCTGTGAATTGCAATACTTGTAAGCAAGATAGAGTACGCTCGGCCAGGAGTCAGTAATATAACACGCCGAAGAAAACAGCTTTCCTACCACATCATTATCGTTATGAATCTTGTCCATGATTTCTGACATCTGCAAAGAGATACTGCGTTTGCTCCAGGCACTGATTAGTTGCTGCGCCGAATCCTCCGGATCACGCCACAGCAAAGCATCCAGCAAGCCGACATAATCCCTGCACACCTTTGCCAGAAACTGGTCTGGATGTGTGAGCATCAAGTGTTTCTGGCAAATTGTCTCTACTGCTTTCAACTCCGTTCCACGCAACCGTTCTGCAAATACAATTGGTGCTATCGTCACCAGGGCGCCTATTGAAGCAGTATCGTGAGTTACCGCCCCACATTTGTTACGTGGCTTGCCGGAGACAAGATTGGCGAAGAACCCGCGGTGGTATGACTCGGCATAAGTGTCCGGGTGCTGCGGCGGATCCGCGGTCAACAGCTCGATATAAAAATCGAGGATATGATCCTCATCATAGTGACCGCCGCCTGCGGTCAATGCTCGCATCACCGCTCGCGCACAATGGGCATTAAGAGTATTTTCGCCTGCCTTCATATCCTGATGATAATGCTGGTTGGGTTTGTCCCAATAGGAGCGCTTGCCCTTGAGTATGACATCGCCCACGATTTCGGGTGAATTGCCTGCTCTACTGTGACTACCGCGACCACCCTTGCTGGTGGAATGCAGAGACATGATGGAAGCAGGATGGTAAGCAGGCGCGTCTTCGAATCTGGCGATGCCACCGCGAAATTGCCTGAATATATCCATTGGGTTGTAGTACCAGTGCACCGGCATTGCCAGTGCATCAGCGACAAAGAGTGACTGCAAAGCTGCTGTCGCCCGGCGCTGTGGCAGCGTCAATGTGTTCATCAGATCTTGCCTCATGTGTGGATGTCAGGAATTGCCAGGTCTCTACTGGATTACGTCGGAGTGTCTGGTATAGATCTCTCTGAACTGCAGCGCCACATCCTCCAGATGACTGTTGAATATCATTTCGCTTTTTCTCCCAGAACAGCTATTCGCAACACTCTCCCGGTCGAATGTGTTATCCGAATCGCATTAATGCATTACCTCACAGGTTGTTGCCAATCAGAACCCTAACCCAGATCAACAACTTGCACTCTTCTGATTACTCTGCAGGTTGATTCTGTATTAGTATCTCCCATCGTTCTCCTCGCGAGCCAGTCAAGGACACACTTGGCCCTATTCAATAAACATTACCACTCACCCGGTACTGCACCCGGGACTCTGGTGCCCTCCTCAGAGAATCCGCGCGCGCCGCTGCGGTTGCACCTGATGGACTACAGCCCGACTCACGTGACAATTGAAGAATCCACTACAGTGGATCAGTGCGTGAATTGCCTGGCCCAGAACTCCGTAACCTGGATACATGTGCAGGGAAGGCCAACAGCAGCATTGCTGCAGGATCTTGGCAAGGCTTTTCACCTGCATTCCCTCGCTCTGGAAGATGTGTTGAATACAGGCCAGCGCCCGAAGGTGGAAATTTTCAACGATCAATTGTTCGTGATCCTGACATTACCCCTGATGAATCATAATTCGGTGAACCTGCACCAGATCAGTCTGTTTTCTGGCAGCAATTTTCTCGTGAGCTTTTATGACGGCGAATTCACAGAATTTGACTCCATTCTGAAAAGGCTGCGCGATGGCAATACCCGCCTGCGCCGTGCAGGCGCGGATTTCCTCCTCTATAGCATCATCGATTTTGTAATCGATCACGGTTTCCCGGTACTCGAAGAATTCGGCATGCAACTGGAGTTGCTCGAAGAACAGGTATTGTCTACGGCGGGTCAGGATACGCTTGGACGCGTGCATATACTGAAACGGGAACTGATACTGCTGCGACGCATGCTGTGGCCACAGCGCGAAGTAATTAATCAATTGATAAGAAATGACAGCAAACTCGTCGCCAATGAGACCCTTATCTATTTCAGGGATTGCTATGACCACACAATACAAGTAATGGAATTGACTGAAACCTATCGAGACATGTCCAGCAACTTGCTGGAAATCCATCTAGCCAGTGTCAGCAACCGCATGAACGAAGTGATGCGGCTGTTGACAGTGATCACCACTATTTTTATTCCGCTCACTTTTATCGTCGGAATCTATGGCATGAATTTCGACCGTAGTGTCAGCTTCTGGAATATGCCGGAACTCGGTTCGCCCTATGGTTATGTCATGGTCTGGCTGGTGATGGTTGGTATTGCAGGTGGGATGCTGGCGTATTTTCGGCGCAAGGGCTGGATTTGAGAAATTGCGTTACCGCATGGAGCTGCTGTTGCACGAGCATATCTGCCGGGATGCAACTGAAGGTCTGTGGTATTAAACACTCTTGAAAAGCTCGAGCGAGTGTCGACTTTGGTGAATGCCTGCGAGCATATGTTGCAGTGATACGTCCGCCGCCTGCTGGCGGCGGACGTATGATGCTTTGCGGTTTAAGGTAAGGCGTATACCACCAGCTCCGCCGGGATACCCCCGGCTCCACCTACGAACAAGGCCAGGTATTGCTTGCCGCCGTGCTCATACGTAAACGGCAACCCGGTTTGATTGTTAGGCAGGTCCAGCGCATGGATAATATCTCCTGTTGCCTTGTCCACTGCCCGCATAATTGGTTTCGCGTCAGCTGAACCATTCCCCTCGGCAACGAACAACAGCGACTTGGTCAGCAACACACCTGAACGTGTCGGGATACCAGTGCGTGGCAAATCCACCCCTTGCAACAACTCGTGATTGGCGATGCGGTCTGGTGTATCGGCATTGGCGATCATCCACAAGTGCTCGCCACTGTTCATGTCGATGGCGGTAACACGACCGTAAGGTGGCTTCACTATTTCCAGTCCCTGAACACGCGGCACGCGCACACCAAATCCTTGGCTCAAATCCAGGTCTGACTCTGGATTCTTGTCCAGCGCCAAAACCTGCAGCTGGGTGCGGGACGGAATGTAGAGAATGCCTGTCTCGGGGTCGATTGCGGAGCCTTCCCAGTTTGCACCACCAGTCGAAGACGGTAATGACAACAAACCAGTGGTTCCGTCAGGATCTGCAGCCAGTGAAGGCGGGGTAAAGATAGAGGGGCTGAGGCGGAACCCCTGGATCGATTCCAGCGCCAGCGCGCGAATCTCTGGTGTCCAGTCGATCAGGTCAGCTTCAGTGAATCCCTGGCGATCGAAAGGAGCTGGGCGGGTCGGGAATGGCTGGGTTGGCGAATACCATTCACGGGGTACGTCACCTGCCGGTACGGGTTGCTCGACGATAGGCCAGATCGGCTCGCCGGTTTCCCGGTCAAAGGCATACACCCAGGACTGCTTGGTGACTGACATCACCACTTTGCGGCCATTGGGCAAATCGGCAATGATCGGCGCCGCCGGTACATCCCAGTCCCAGATATCATGATGAATGAACTGATAGTGCCACTTGCGTTCGCCGGTTTTAACATCGACAGCAACGAGGCCGCTGGAGAACAAGTTCGCACCAGGACGATCACCGCCGTAGTAGTCACCAGTGGGGTCTTCTACGGGCAGGTAGACAATACCCAGTTCCGGATCACCGGAGATGGGAGCCCACACGCCGGAGTTGCCGGTGAATTCGACGCCAGAATCCAGCCAGGTTTCAAATCCGACTTCGCCACGTTCTGGAATGGTGTGGAAGGTCCACAGCAGTGCCCCGGTGTGGACATCAAAGCCGCGGATGTCCCCTTTCACATTGGACTTGGAACGTGGGCGTCCGCCAGTCCGGTGTGCGGCCCCAACCACAATGACATCATTCATCACGAATGGTGGAGCGGAGATGCCGATATCGGGGTACTTGTAGCGGGGATCATCGGCATTGCGCAGGCCGATGAACAAATCCACTTTGCCATTGGTGCCGAATTCAGGGTCCGGAATGCCGGTCTTGGCATCCAGCGACACCAGCTGATAACCGGGGGTAACGTCGATCACGCGAGTCTTGTCACCATTGCGATAGAAGGCGACGCCTCGACCGGCACCCTTGCGCGGAGCCTCATCGAAACGATCCCCTTCCTGTGGTCGCCACAGCCAGAGTACCTCTACCGTCGCGGCATCCAGTGACACCACGTTGCGGGTACTGGCGATATTGGCATAAAGAATGCCGTCGATTTCGAGCGGAGTTGAGGGATTGTTGAAATCAGTAGGAGGACCAAAATTTGCAGTGGAAAAGCGCCAGGCTATCTCGAGTTCGTCGACGTTGTCGGCGTTGATCTGGTCCAAGGGCGAGTAGCGCTGCGCAAAGTCACTACCATGGTATACCGGCCAGTCACCCTGACTGACGCTGGTGCCAGACTGACTTACCGCTGCCGGGGCGGAGGCAAGGGTTCCCAACGCCAACATGATTGATGCCATCAATTTTCTTCTTATTATCATTTAGAGCTCTCCTGATAACGGGTAATGGTGCGAACGAGTCAAGTATCGCCTGTTTATCCAAAAAATAAAAACGGAAAGGGTGATTGTAACTGCGATGCTGTGGCGGCGACACAGACCTCACTCACCTGATGTCCGGCCATGACCTGGTATTTGCTAATTGATAGCTACTAACAGATAGTTACAACCTGATATTTAGTGCAAATGAATTATTAGAGGAATGCTCATGAACAGAACTTCTCGCTTTGTTTTGGTTTGCTTACTCGGCCTCAGCCTGTGGCTGGACGCGGCAGCACAGACGATTGATCGGGATTCCTTGGGGCGGCCCGGTCCCTATCAGGTTGCCTATTATTCCGATTTGCCCGATGTGCCTGAATACGGCGATGCCACTATCTACTTTCCGGCCAACAAGGCCCAGACCTTTGGTGGCGTTGCTATTGCTCCAGGTTTTACGGAAACGCAGGAACATATTGACTGGTGGGGTGAGTATCTTGCCTCCCATGGCTTCGCGGTGCTGATTCTGGATACGAACCAACCACGGGACGATCCGGCATTGCGCGCTGAAGCGCTGATGGCGGCAGTGGAGATCATTCGTGGTGAGAACAGCCGCATGGGCAGCACACTGCGTGGCAAAATCGAAATTGATCGCATGGCCGTCATGGGTCATTCCATGGGTGGCGGGGGCACATTGCTCGCAGCCAATGCCCATAGCGATCAATTAAAGGCAGCGATTCCTCTCACTCCCTGGTTACCGGATGCAGATTTCAGCAATGTCACAGTACCTACCCTGCTCATCGCGGGGCAAAGCGATAGCATTGCAAGTGTTGCCGATCATGCCTGGCCGCACTTCGAGACTTTGCCGGACAGCACCCCGCGCATCTATCTGGAAATCAGGGACGGCAACCATTTCATTGCCAACTCCACAGTGGACAATGAGCGCATGAATCCGAATATCGACGTCCATGACCTGGTGGGCGGCATGAGCTTAGCCTGGTTGAAATTGTTCGTGGATGAGGACGAGCGGTATCGGGAAATCGTGTTTGGCGAAATGCCGGATGCCGACGCGGCGCGCCTGTCAAAACTGGACGTGCACCAATAACGTACACCAATGACGTACACCAACAATGCAGATGACAGTGGAGGGATCAGCAATGCGTCTCCCCGCCCTGCTTTATGCTTTCTTTCAATGCTTTGATTAAAGTGACAGACCATGTCCAAAAACCGATTGATACAACTGGCAGGAATTCTGGTCTTTGCCGCTGGACTCAGCACGTACGCGGCCGAATTTTCCCAGGTCAGGCCTGATGCAGAGACACTATCCGCATTACCGACTATCGATTGGCTGACCAATGGCGGGGACTTGTTCAATCGCAATTTCTCGGCGCTTGATGAGATTACAACGGACAATGTCAACCGACTCGGTCCGGTCTGGCGCACTCATCTCAATGGTTCTGGGGTTGCCCAAAAATATTCCGGCGAGGCGCAGCCCATCGTTCACGAGGGCGTTATGTACATCATCACCGGTGCCGATGATGTGTTCGCACTCAGCATCGAGACTGGAGAAATTCTGTGGAGCGAAGAGGCGAACTTGACCGACGCGATAGCCACGATCTGCTGCGGCTGGACCAGTCGCGGTGTCGGCTTCGGCGAGGACAAGATTTTTATTGGTCAGCTGGACGGCGTGCTCAAGGCACTGGACAAGAACACCGGTGACGAAATCTGGTCCATACAGGCGGAATCCTGGGAAGAAGGTTATACGATTACCAGTGCACCTTTGTATTTTGAAGGCATGGTCATAACCGGGTTTGCTGGCGCTGAGTATGCCGCGCGCGGACGCATCAAGGCTTACAGTGCAGCAGACGGCAGCCTGTTATGGACTTTCTACACCGTGCTAGGCCCCGGTGAATTCGGTCATGACACCTGGCCCGCTGACAACGCTGCCTGGCGCACTGGCGGAGGAACCGTCTGGCACACACCGGCTGTCGACGCCGAACTGGGCATGATTTATTTTTCCACTGGCAATCCGGCACCGGACTACAATGGTGCCGTGCGTGCCGGTGACAATCTGTTTACAGCCTCAATCGTCGCGCTCGATGTATATTCTGGTGAATACCGCTGGCATTTCCAGGAAGTGCACCATGACATCTGGGACTACGACGCCCCGAACCCGGTAGTGTTGTTTGATCTGGACTATAACGGCGTGCCGCGCAAGGGTCTGGCACAGGCTGGCAAGACCGGCTGGTTATATATTCTCGATCGCACCAACGGCACACCGCTGATCGGTATTGAAGAACGACCAGTGCCGCAGGAACCGCGTCAGGCCACTGCTGCGACACAACCCTACCCCATTGGTGAACCCTTTGTGGCACAGACTCTGGATGTGGCCCCGGAAGGTTATCGACTTGTTAATAACGGCGCGCTATTCACCCCCTTCTGGGAAGAGCCGGTGATGTTGCGCCGCGGCGATGCCAATTGGCCACCGAGCACAGTAGACCCTAACAAAGGTGTTATGTATATCTGTGCAGGCGAACGCCAGGCTGCCTATACTGTCCGCGCTGATTTGGCGGCGGCCGACCCGGGTGATCCCTACAGTGGCGGCAGCATGCGCTTTGCACCATTTGAAGTGACCGGCATTGTCACCGCAATGGACCTGCGCACGAATCGCAAGCTGTGGAGTCAACGCTGGCCCAGCCGATGCTACAGCGGTCTGGTGGCAACTGCCGGCAACTTGTTGTTTGCTGGCCGCAACGACGGCAGATTCACCGCGTTGGATGCACGTGACGGCACCAAACTGTGGGAATTCATGACAGACGCAGGAGTCAACGCGCCGGCAACGATATTCGAACACAATGGCAAGCAACACGTCGCGGTGTTCTCCGCAGGAAATTTGTTGGCGCGCGCGACCAGAGGCGACAGTGTCTGGGTATTCGCCTTGCAGGAAGCCTCACAAGCAGATGAAGCCGCTAACTCGAACGAACTGACAGCATCATCTGCCAGCGCACCGAATGCAGAGGGGCAGCGCTTGTACCTCGACATCTGCCAGTTTTGTCATGGCCGTTCCGGTGAAGGCGGGCATGACGGTATGCCCTTACGCAATCTTGACACTCTGACTACCAGCGCGGTGGCGGACATTATTCGCAATGGTCGCAATACGATGCCTGCATTCGCAACAATGTTTTCCGCCGCGCAGATTCAAGCGCTGGCGGAACACGTGAGGACATTCGATTAAAGTATCTTCGACTGAAGGACACTTGATTAAAGGACTCTCGATAAAAGTACACCGGATTAATAGGTAGAAACACATGAAGACTCTTTGCTGCAGTCTGACAGGCCTGCTCTGCTGCACAGTGTCCACCCTTGCCAGCGCGCAAACTGGCATGCGCGACGGCGACTGGCGATACTTCGGCGGCGACAGCGGCAGCAGTAAATATTCTGCGCTGAGCCAGATTGATCGCGACAACTTCGCCACACTGGAGGTCAAGTGGCGCTGGCAGTCCATCGACGGCCGCTTCGACCTGGAGCAGCTGAAATCCGAATACCCCAATCTGCAAATCGCCAATGACGTGCCTGATGTCAGCATAAACGGTTTGAAAGCGGCGCCTCTGGCGGTGGCTGGGGTGCTCTATATTGCAACGCCATTGTTTCAGGTAGCCGCGATCGATGCGACGACGGGCGCGACCATCTGGAGTTACGATCCCCACGCCTACGCTTCGGGCATCCCCATCATGATGCTCGGTTTCAGCAATCGCGGACTGGCATATTGGGCTGACAACGAACAGTCCCGTGTGGTGTGGGGAACCGGAGATGGCTATCTGCACTCGGTAAACGCCGTTACTGGTGAGCCCGATCTGGAGTTTGGCGAAAGTGGTCGGGTGGACCTGATCGCCGACATTCCCCGAGCGCGGCGGCAGGCACCTATAAACTATTCAGTAACGTCGTCTCCCATCATCGTTGGCGATGTAATCGTGGTTGGCGCGGCGATTTCTGACCAGCCCCAATACAAGGAGATGCCCCCAGGACATGTGCGTGGATTCAATATTCACACAGGAGAATTGTTATGGACATTCCATACTGTTCCGCAACCCGGCGAATTCGGCAATGACACCTGGGAGGCTGGCTCCTGGGAATACAGTGGTCATACCAATGTCTGGACCCTGATGAGTGCGGATGTCGAGGCTGGCATCGTTTATCTGCCAGTGGGTTCACCGACCAATGATTTCTATGGAGTACATCGGCCAGGAGACAATCTGTTTGCCAACTCGCTGGTCGCGCTGGATGCTGCCACCGGGGAACGGCGTTGGCATTTCCAGATGGTGCATCATGACCTGTGGGATTCAGATCCACCGGCAGCACCAAATCTGGTTGACATCACTGTGGACTGCAAACCCATCAAGGCAGTTGCGCAGGTAAC
>SXGR01567347.1_pt1 | contig 11973 bp, 13 predicted proteins | sample 3174711 | NCBI WGS metagenome assembly SXGR01 (sample SAMN11356860, study PRJNA531348) | freshwater metagenome | isolation source: freshwater sample F1-60 | place: China: Fuxian Lake, Yuxi | collected 2017-12-25
ATGCGCTCCACACCATGATCGACGCGATGGGGAATGCGCGCACGAACTCTGAAGACCGGCTCGCGGCCATGAACGCGTACATGAAGTCGAAGCAACTCGACGGCGACCTCGCGGCGTACCAAGCCACGGTCAATGCGCCACCAGTGACATCGTTCCTCCAGGGCTACCAGACAGCCCTTGACACCGAGAGACTCAACGGCACACCCAAGCCGTCGTCGCACGACCTCGGCTTGCTTGCGCGGGAAGTGTCCGCGACCACCACTCAGGCTCATGCCGCCTGGGACTCGCAGAATCAGCGATTCCAGCAGGTCGCAGTGATTTCCGCCTATCTCCAGTCCAAGGGCGAGTTGGTGGGCTATCAGCAGTGGGCCCCCTCGTACGCGGCAGCCAAGCGCAAGGAGCAGATCGCGCGCTACAAGGCGGCCAACGCTGCGCTCAACGCGCGACAGCAGGCGTATCTCCAGCACATCCAAGAGATGCATGAGGAGTGGGATCAAGTCTCGCACGGCACCGGGCTCAACTTCAACTACGGATTCAGCCAAGGTAACGGCCCCAACGAAGGCGGCACCGGCCAGACTTCCAATTCGGGCGGCGTCGGAACGAACGCGCCGTATGTGCAAGGGGCAAACACGCCGTGGGCCTACGCGGGCGCGCAGGGCGGCTACTACGCCGGTGCTTATGGGGCCGGCGCCTACAGCGAACGCGGTGCGGTCCCCACCGGCAACAAGTACGAGGCCACCTACAACCCCGGCAGTTTCTACGGCGGCACGAGTTACAACTCATACTCAGACAACTACCCGGATCTCTACGGGTACCCCGCGGGCACAGCGTGGACTCCCGGCGCGATCAACCCAGCTGGCATCAACAATGTCTGGAATCGCTCGCGCCTAGGCGGCGGTCCTCCGCCGACGCCCAACGGATTGCGATCGAACATCGCCACGCCAGGGGCGACCGATGGCGGCGCACACGGCGACACGCGATAGTTGCTATTCCCACTCGATCGTCGCGGGCGGCTTGCTCGAGATGTCGTAGACGACGCGATTGACGCCCTTCACTTCATTGATGAGGCGGCTTGACACCGTCGCGAGCACCTCGTGGGGCAGCCGCGCCCAGTCGGCCGTCATGAAGTCCTGCGTCGTGACCGCGCGCAGCGCCACCACTGAGTCATAGGTGCGTCCGTCACCCATGACGCCAACGCTTCGGATGGGCAAGAGCACAGCGAACACCTGATCCGTTTTCCGATAGAGGTCGGCGGCGACGATCTCCTCGAGGAGGATCTCGTCGCAGTCTCGCAAGATGCGTAGCCGATCCTCACGAACTTCGCCGAGGCAGCGGACGGCGAGTCCTGGCCCTGGGAACGGATGACGCCAGACGATGTGCGCGGGGAGGCCAAGGACTTCGCCGAGTTGTCGCACCTCGTCCTTGAACAGCGATCGAAGCGGTTCGACGAGCTCGAAGCCAAGGTCCTCGGGGAGCCCGCCCACATTGTGGTGAAGTTTGATGTTGGCCGCGGTCCCTGCATGACCCTGGCCACTTTCGATGACATCGGGATAGAGGGTGCCCTGCGCGAGGAAACGGACATCGCCTTCGATGCCCTTCGCCGCGTGCTTGAAGACATCGATGAACCGATGGCCAATGCGGCGGCGCTTCTCCTGCGGCTCCTCGATGCCAGCCAAGTCGCCGAGGAACTCCCTCCCGGCATCGATGACCCGGAGGTCGATGTCGAAGTGGTCGCGGAATGTCGACTCGACGAGGTCGCGTTCGTTCGCGCGCAACAACCCGTTGTCAACGAAGATGCAGACAAGTTGCCTTCCGATCGCCTTGTGCAAAAGCGCAGCGACGACCGAACTGTCGACGCCACCACTGAGCCCGCAGAGCACCCGGCTGGAGCCGACACGGGCGCGGATGCGCGCACATTCGGTGTCCACGAAGTCGGCCATCCTCCACGAGCCGCGACACCGGCACACGCGGAAGAGAAAGTTGCGCAGGATCTCCATCCCATGCGGCGTATGGGTGACTTCCGGATGGAACTGCACCCCGTACAAGTGGCGCGACGGATCCGCGACCGCCGCGAACGGACATGTCGGCGTGGACGCTAGCACCCGGAATCCGAGCGGCAACTCCCGTACCTGATCGCCGTGACTCATCCACACAGTTGCGTGGGCGGGAATCCCGTGAAGCAGCTCGCTTTCAGCGACTAGATCAATCTGAGCCCGCCCATACTCGCGCGACTTCGCACCCTCGACAAGTGACCCAAGGGTGTGTGCCGTCAACTGCATGCCGTAACACACACCAAGCACTGGGATTCCTAGCGAGAAGATCGCTGGATCGCATCGTGGTGCGCCCGCGTCGGTAACGCTCGATGGCCCGCCAGAGAGGATGATCCCGGCCGGTTTCTGTGCCGCCACTTCGGCGGCTGAAAGATCCGGGCGCACAAGAAGGCTGTACACGCCCGCCTCGCGCACGCGGCGAGCGATGAGCTGCGCGTACTGACTACCGAAGTCGAGGATGAGCACGCGTTCTTCCGGGGCAGCGATCGGGATCGAGGCGGTCATGGGAAACGCAGGATCCTATCGACGCCCGCGCTATCCTTCTACCAAGGTGCCCCGTCGAACCGCGAGAACCATCTGTGCCATGACGATGTTCGCAGTGGTTCAGGCCTGCGCACCGAGCGCCACTGAGGGTGGCTTCTCGAATCCCGCGCCCGGAGCCCGCATTTACGCCATCGAGGACGCCGTGAAGTTCAATCGGCGCGACCAGATCCCCAAGATCGTCGAGTGCCTCCTCTCCGATGACGAACTCCTGCGGTACATCGCCATCGGCGCGTTGCAACGGATGACGGGCCAAGACCTCGGCTATCAGTTCGACGACATCGAGCCGCTGCGATACGCGTCGTATCAGCGATGGCGCGTCTGGACGATCGAGCAGCACCTCGCACCGCCCGAGCAGGCGTATGCGTCGACGATCTATCCACCGGTCCGCGAGCGACCCAACTGGTGATGCCGTGACACCAGAACCCGACATCAGCATCCGGATCTTCAGCGAGCCGCAACTCTTGTCGGGAATCCGTGCGCTTGTCGATGCCGTCGGCGTTGGCATGGGGTTCTTCGAGAAGAGTCGCTGCCTCATGTCGCTTGCGATCGACGAGGCTCTGTCGAATGTCATTCGCCACGGCTATGAAGGGCGCAAGGATGGCATGATCTGGATTCACATCTGGCGGATTCCAGACCCGCGGGGCCTGCGTTTTGTGATCGAAGACCTCGCGCGTGCCGTCGATCCCGCGAAGATCAAGGGACGGCACCTCGATGATGTTCGCCCCGGCGGGCTCGGCGTTCACATCATCACGGAAACGATGAGCGATGTGGCGTGGGAAGTCCGCAAGGACGGCGGCATGCGACTGACGATGTCGAAACGACTCTCAGACGAAGAACGACAGGCGGTCGAACAGGCCACCCAGGGGAACACCAATTCATGAACAGGGATCTCGTGATCGAACGGCTCAGCGAAGGCACGGCGACGGTCCTGAGACCCATGGGCGACATCGACATGGCACGCGCCCCGGCCATGCGAAGCGCGGTCGCGGCCGCCGTCCGCGACAGGCCGCCGACGCTCATCCTTGACCTCTCCCAAGTGAGTTATGTCGATTCCTCCGGGATCGCCACACTCGTCGAGGCACTGCAGGTTTCGATCCGCAACAAGGTGAGACTTGTGCTCGTGGGGATCAACCCACGCGTCCAGAGCGCGTTTGAAATCACAAGACTCGTGGGGTTGTTCACCATCTCCGAGACTGTGACGAAGGCCGCAGCGCCCTAAGCCCGAGTCGAAGATGCCCACTTCAGCCAAGCGAAACATCCTCATGGCTCCCATCGACCGCTACTGGGAGCTCTGGGAAGACTGTCTCGGGCTCATCGGATCGTGGGGCAATCTCCTCTTCGAGGTCGGCGCCTGGATCACGCGCGCACTCGTTCTGCGCCGGATTCGGTTCAGGGCGCATGAGCACGCCGTGCAGATCGTGCGCGTGGGCACGAAGTCGATGGGCATCGTCATGCTCGTCTCTGGGTGCATTGGCGTCATCCTTGCGCTGCAGACCGCCCCAAGCCTTGAACAGTTCGGCCAGACCGACAAGGTCGCGAATCTCGTCGCGGTGTCCGTCTTCCGCGAACTTGGCCCCTTGATCGCCGCCATCGTGCTCGCTGGATTCGCGGGTGCGTCCATCGCCGCAGAACTTGGCACGATGAAAGTCGGTGAAGAAATCGAAGCTCTCGAGGCCATGGCCATCAACCCCATCCGGTTCCTCGTCGTCCCGCGCGTCGTCGCCACCGCCATCAGCCTCGTGATCCTCGCCGTCTTGGCCGACCTCTGCTCGGTGTTCTTCGGCGGCGTCATCGGCGTGACCGTGCTCGACATCCCCTACGAGGTGTACCGCGCCAACACACTCGAGCAACTCGAGCCCAGTGACTTTTACACGGGCCTCATCAAGGCGTGCGTGTTCGGTGCACTGCTCGGACTCATTGCGTGCACCAACGGCCTCCGCGTCACGGGTGGCGCCGCAGGTGTCGGCCGCGCCACCACGAACACGGTCGTGCAGACGACCGTTGCGATCGTGATCGCGGATCTCCTCTTTTCCGTGCTCTTCTACGGCATCGGCTGGACCTGAGTCGGTGGCCTGATGCCCGCCGCGGCGAGCGCCTCGGCGCCGCGCACGGTGGCCGCATGCTCGACGAGAAGGCGCAGTGCGTCGTCGGACGACTCGATGAGTGCCGCTTGCATCGACGCAATCAACTGGTGGCAGCCCGACGATCGCCCTGAGGAGACCGAGCCCGGCAATGCCATGCAGAGCCGACCAAGGTCGACCGCCATCCCGGCCGTGATGATCGCCCCCGACCGATGAGCGGCCTCGATCACCAGCGTGCCAAGAGACATCCCGGCGATGATGCGATTGCGGCTCGGGAACCGATCCGGCGTGGCCTCGGCTCGCATCGGGCATTCGCTGACGACGGCGCCACCGGCGGCGACGATCTCGTCGAGAAGGTCGAGGTGCTCAGGAGGGTACGGATTGGCGAGCCCTCCGCCGACGATCGCAACCGTGCGACCCTCGGCGCGGAGAGCGCCACGGTGCGCCTCGGCATCGATTCCACGGGCGGCCCCCGAAATGACAGTCACTTCGGCGCCCGCGAGAGCGGATGCGATCCGCCCGGCCTGCTCGACGCCGTAGGGTGTCGCTCGGCGTGCACCGACGACCGCGATGGACCAGGCATCGTCAAGAACGAGTTCCCCACGGACCCACAGCGCCGCCGGCGGATCCGGTGCCGACGCGAGGAGCGGCGGATAGTCCGCGTCTCCAACGCAGACAAGCCCCACGCCGAGGTCCGCCATCAACGCCTGCTCCTCGTCGGGATCCGCCCGCTCGAGTCGATCGGCGAGGTCGCGATCGCTGGTCTCGCGGGGCTCACTCACGCCACCGAGCAGCTCCCGGAGACCGCCGCCTGCGCCCGCGTCGGCAAGTCGCCCAAGCGAGTGGACGCGCGCGGCCGCACGCCACGCACGCGGCCCGCGGTCAAGCGCGAGCGCGGCGCGAAGCGTCCGGCGATCGAGTTCCCTGGCATTCCGTGGCACCTGTTCCCTCCCCCGGGGAACCTACCGCGCGAGTTCTCCCGCTAGCGAATCGTGCCGGAACTTCCGCTGCGAAGCGGCGCGGGGCCAAAGATGAGCCCGAGGAAGATCGCGAACACACCGCCGGCGATCACCCAGAGCCGCTGCGGACCGAGGGTCCATCGCGAGAGCAGCGTGTCGGGATAGTCGCCCTCCTGGAACTCCGGCGGCGGGACGCTCGCCTCGATCCAGTCGCTCGGCGTCGTGTCGATGCTCGTGGCAATGAGGAGCGCGGTCTCGCCTCGCGGCATGAGGTTCAGCTGGCTTGCGGCCAACCGCCGAACGAGTCCGTGGTCCCCTGCCTTGAGGTCATCGAGAAAGGTCGAGCACGCCTGCATGCGCGCGAAGTTGTGCCTCTCGCCTGCTTGAATGGCCGCCAACTGGGTCCGCATCGCATGGACCTTCTCCGCTTCCGGGATGAGCGCCGCCGAAACGACAAGTGCGACGCCCGCCACGAGGAACAGCCATCCAGGATCGGGGTTGAAGAGCGGTCGCGTCACCCGCATTGGGGTGGCATCGGCACATTCGCAGCGCGTTGGTGAGGATTCGCCCGTACCCGCGGCGATTCCTGCCGCTTCACGGCGCGGGAGGCGGCGCGTCGACCGCGGCGTCCATGCTGTCGAGGATCTGCCGCAATTGCGCGCGCATGGCTGGGGCTCCCCAAAGCAGGTCGTACTCGACGCGCCAATTGCACCGCTGCACCCGGGTCTGCCCCGAAAAGGCGAACGGCGCATTGGTGAGCACGAGGGTGCACCCGTCGAAAGTGCAGTCGACGAACGCGTGACCGGCGAGGTGAACGGTCTGCGCCACAAAGGTCCGCTTGTCGTGGCGCGTCAATTGCACTTGTGCGCTGGCGCCCGGAACCGCCGGAGGCGGCGACTTCGCTGGCGGCGTGCCGCCACCGGTGCCGGATCCAAGGCTCCAAGGTCCATCGGCGTCTTGCAACGGTGGGCGACGATCACTCATGATGGCCTCCTCGTTGGGTTCACCCCAAGTCCGGGAATGTCTTTCGCACGATCTCCACGAGGTCTTTCACATGCGAGACGCTCTCATCGAAGAGCTTTCGCTCGCCGTCGTTGAACGAGACCTCAACGACCCTTTCCATGCCGGCGCTGCCGAGAATGCACGGGACCCCGATGAAGTAGCCGCCACCCTTGTGTCCCTTCGCGACGCCGTACGCGTCCTCGCAGTAGGCCGCGCACGGAAGGATGCGTTTCTTGTCCTTGATGATCGCCTCCACCATCTGGATCGTGCCCGAGGCCGGCGCGTAGTACGCGCTCGTCCCCATGAGCTGAACGATTTCGCCGCCGCCCACCTTTGCGCGCTGCGTGCATGCATCGATGCGCTCCTTCGAGAGGAGCATCTCCACCGGGATGCCGTGCACGCTCGTGAATCGTGGCAACGGCACCATGTCGTCGCCATGGCCTCCCATCAGGAGCGCCTGAATGTCCTCGATCGAACAGCCGATTTCCATCGCGAGGAACGCGCGGAACCGAGCGACATCGAGGCATCCGGCCTGCCCGAGGATGCGGTGCACCGGAAACTTCGACGCCTTCCACGCGGTGTAGACCATCGCGTCCAACGGGTTGCTCACGACAATCATCACCGCCTCGGGCGAGTGTTTCGCGACTTGCTCGGCGACCTCGCGGACGATTTTGACATTCGTGGCGATCAGGTCGTCGCGGCTCATGCCGGGCTTGCGCGGGAGCCCCGCCGTGACGACGACGACATCACTGTTGGCTGTGTCGGAGTAATCGCTCGTTCCGATCACCCGCGAGTCAAACTCTTCGATCGGACCGCAACACGCCAAATCGAGCGCCTTGCCCTTCGCCACACCAGCACGGTCGGGGATGTCCAGGAGCACGACATCACCCAGTTCCTTCGCCGCGGCCCAGTGGGCGCAAGTCGCTCCGACATTTCCAGCTCCGATGATCGAGATCCTGGCGCGACGCATGCGACGACAACTCCTGTTTGAGAGGGCAACGAAAGTGCGGGAGTGCCACCGAGGCGCCCGCCGCCGTGAGTGCGCCAGAATGGACTCGAACCATCGACCTCACCGTTATCAGCGGTGTGCTCTGCCAACTGAGCTACTGGCGCGCAGAGGGGTCGAGAGTATAGCCAAGCCTCACCGCCCTTGGATCCCATCCCCACTCGGGGCAGGGCTGTTCGCCGAAGTACTCCCACTCCATGCTCGCCATGCGTTCGAGGTTGAACGCCGAGCGAGCGGCCTCGATGGCCGCGCAGTCCCCTTGCACAAAAGTCGAAGGACACTCGTCGAGCATGGCATCGAGGGCTCCCTCGATGATGCTGCGCTGGACACGGAGCATGCCCGGCGACAGTTCACCGAAGCATGCGTCGGCGATGCTGATCCGCAGAGCTTGGCGCGCATACGAGTAAAGCCGCTCCTGTGGGAGCACCCCGTCGTGCGCGGCCTCGATGCCGAGCACCGAGGCAAGACACACCGCCAATGATGGAGCGAGGGCGATCATGCTTGCAACATCGAGCAAGCCGACCCCCCACTTCACGCAACTTCCACGGAATCCTGCCGAAATCTCACCAGCCCGGGTTCACGCCGACGACGGGCTCGAGGACATCCTTCAGCGTCACAATCCCCAAGGGTTGCGCCGAGTCGCTCGCGGACACGATCGCCATGGTGCGCCGCGACTGGCGCATCCGACGCGCTGAAGCGAGTACTGAAGTCGCCGGGTCGATGCAGAGCACTGGTTGCGCGAGATCTCTGACGGAGACGGTGGGCTTCAGCAAGAGGTCGAGCGCTGACACGATGCCGACAACTTCCACTCGCCCGTTGTGAGTCTCGACGACCGGAAAGCGACTGAAACCCCATGTTCGAAGGATCCACTGCCGTTCGCTCGCCGACGCCGTCGCGGGCATCGGGACAGCCTTGCGCCACGACACGGCGCGCTCGCCCACGGGTCTCTCTGAGAGTCCGAAGACCTTGTCGGCGATCTCAAGATGCGACTCGCCGAGCACGCCGCTGCGATGGCCCTCACGGAGAGTCTCAAGGACGCGCCGCCGCTCGGGCTCGCCCGAATCACGGCGTGCACCCAACATGCGGCTCGCGCCCTCCCCCACCAAACGCACGAGCGGGACGAGCCCCGTCCACTGAAGTGCCACGCGCACCGCGACGATGATCCATGAACACGAGTACATCCAGGAGTTCCCGAAGACACGAAACAGTTCCTTCGGAATCGCATCGCCGATCAGTAGTGCGACCGGCATGACGACAACGGTGTTGAGGAATGCTTCCTCGGCAACAGAGAGGGACCAGTACCCCAGGATCTCCGTTGTTGCAGCACTGAGCCCCGCATGCGCGAAATTCATCGCGACGAGGAGCGTGGCGAGCAACCGATTCGAATGGAGAAACTCCTCGCGCAGTCGACGCGCCGACCCCACCCCGCGACCAGCACGCACGGCAAGTCTGACGCGATTCATCGTGTAACTGCCCGTTTCCATCCCGGCGAAGAGCCCGCAGGCGATGACGGCGACGACTCCACCAATGAGGGCCCAAGTCATCGTGGTCGCCTTCCCCGTCGCTCGGGCAGTCCGTTCACGCTCACCGTGACCTCGGTGGCCCGATGTGCGGCTGTCCGAGACACCCGCAGCCGGATCGGACCGAGGTCGAATGCCTCGCCCACCTTGGGCAGCTCGCCAAGGGCCTCGATCACAATTCCCGTGACCGTGCTCGCGCGCGTGAGCTCGCCCTCCACGCCGAAGTGCGCACAGAAGGCGTCAGCCGCCATCTCGCCGTCCACCGTCCACGATCCGTCGGCGAGTTGGATAGGGTCAGCTGGCGCCAACTCCCCTTGCGCCGCGATGTCGCCGACGATCTCCTCGACGGCATCTTCGAGCGCCACGATGCCCGCGGTGCCGCCGTACTCGTCGACAACGACCATGAGGCTGCACTGTCGGCTCCGAAACAGATCGAGCAGCTGGTCGAGAGAAGCGATCTCGGGCACGAACTGCGCCGGCCGCGTGTGCGCCTCCAGCGGTGTCGCCTCACCGCGCGCGTCGAGGAGGTACGCACGCACATCCAAAATGCCGCCGATGGCATCGATGTTTCGCTCGACAACTGGAAGACGCTTGAGACCGGACCGCGCGCTCGTTGCGACGACATCCTCGCGTCGTGCGCCACGCCCGACCGAAGTCACTTGGCGCCTCGGCGTCATCACATCGCGGACGCGCTTGCGCTTGAGGAGGACGAGCCGACCGAGGAGCGCCGCCTCGTCGGGAGTGATCCCCGCATCGGTCCCCGCGGCGCGCACCGCCTCTCCGATCTCCTCGGCGGTCGACCTGCCGGCGGCAAGAGATTCCCGACTGATCGCATTCAGCGCGTCAAAGACGACTCGTTCGACGATGGCGCGCACTGGAGTGATCACCCGGTAGACAAGGAGCGCCGGTGAGGCAACGACTGGCGCGAGCCGTACGCGGAGCGTGTTCCCGACGATCTTGGGAACGACCTCGCCGAACACCACGAGAACGAGGACCTGGAGGACACCGAGCGCCACGGTCACCCACACCGGTAGTGACGCGTCCGACACCGCCACCGTCCCGACGGCGAACCAGATCGAGTTGACCGTCACATTGCCGATGAGCAGCGTGAGCAAGAGCCGACGCGGATGCTCGAGCAGCGCGTCGAGCCGTTGCCCAGCCGCCGGGTGGTCGCGCTGAATCTGCCATCGGTCATGCGCTGAGAGCCCGAACAGAACGGTCTCGGTGCCGGAGAAAAAGGCACTCGCGCATGCCGCGAGGGGCAGCACCGCCAGAAGCGTCATCGTCGCTCCGTCGATCATGGCGATCCCCGAGTCAACTCGTCCTCGAGCCGTGCGATCGCCTTGAGCCTCGCGAGCGCGTGTCGAGCCGACGATGGTGCCTTCGGCATCATGTCGAGTGCCCGAGCAACCTGCACGCGCAATCGGTCGCGCTCAAGAACGATCCATGACTCCAGGGCGGCGGCCTCGCGCGATCCCCGTCGCACACCCTGCGCCGCTTCTCGCCGCTCCATCAATTCCATGAGTTCGTCCGTGGACAGCGAGACCGGAGCCCCACTGGGATCCATGAGATCGAGGAGTGCCTGCGCACGCGCCTCTGGGTCGACGAGAACTCGCGCCGCCTCGTTCACTTCGGCCGCATCACGCAACGCCTGCGCGCGCGAGAGGTCATCAATGTGGCGATCAGGATGCAGCTTGGCAAGCAACGAAACGCGCGCGCGCGTGATCGACGAAGTCTCCATCGAGTACGCGCGTTCAAAACCCAAACGCGCGAACGGGTCGCCCGCCAATCCGCTACTCCTCGCGCTTTTCTGGCGGCGGTGAAGGCGGTGGTGCGTCAAGCCGACGCACAGCCGGATATCCGGGCCTGGACGATGGCCGTGAACCGCTGAGCGGCCCGAGATTTCCAGAAGTCCCTGTGGCGCGGCCCGGTGCCCCAAGCGGGCGCGACGGTGGCGATCCAGCCGGTCGCGGCGTGGGGGCACTATATGGCTTAGGTGGCGAAGGCGGCCCCGGATTCGGGAGCCGAGGCGTCGAGTCATCCGCCCGACCGACCGGCCCACGAAATGGAGGGCGCGAAGGGCCACCACCGAAAGGCTCGCCAGCGGGGCGTGCACCCGTGCTCTGACCACCGAACTCGCCGCGCTGCGGGCGACTGGATGGACGACTCGATGGACGACTTGAGGGTCTCGCGATCGGACGGGAACCGAAGGATCCGCGACTTGAAGGACCTGCACCACGCTGGCCTCCGAGCCCACGCGGGCCACCAGGGCCAGGGCGCCGCAGACCATCCTTGGGAGCGAGCGGCTTCTTGCCTTTCTTCACCGCCTCGTTCACGACGAGCGGTCGCCCCTTGAGCATCTTGCCCGCCATCGTCTCGATGAGCAACTGACCGCGTAGTGAGTCGCGAAACATTGCGATCGCGAAGCAACGACTCTGACCCGTCTCCGGATCGGTGGCGAGGACGAGGTCCTCGACATCGGGGAACGCGGAAAGCGCTGCCTTGAGTTCGTCGAGCGTGAGGGTCTTTTCGAGATTCCCGATGTAGATCTTGAACATGGTGCCAAACCAAGGTCCCCCGGCGTGACGGTGCGATCAGTAGGACTATACCCGCACGGCCGTGTGTGGAGAAGAAGGGAATTGGGACGCGTGGAGTACTTGAATCAAGACCAAGCCAACAAGACGAATCGGACTCAACAAAAAAGAGCCCCGCCCGGTTTCCCGGACGGGGCTCAAAAGTCGGCAATGACCTACTTTCCCGCTGAGCAGTATCAGCGGCGGCGAAAATTTCACTTCTGAGTTCGGGCTGGGA
>SXGR01424294.1_pt1 | contig 11972 bp, 11 predicted proteins | sample 3174711 | NCBI WGS metagenome assembly SXGR01 (sample SAMN11356860, study PRJNA531348) | freshwater metagenome | isolation source: freshwater sample F1-60 | place: China: Fuxian Lake, Yuxi | collected 2017-12-25
ATGCCCATGCCAAACGCGATAGTGGCAACGATGATGACGCCTTCTTCACGCAAAAAAGTGGCCTGATTGCGCGCGCGAGTAGCACTGTCCAGACCGGCATGATAGGGCAGTGCCTTGCAGCCTTCTGCCTGCAGCCAGCCGGCGATGTCTTCAGTCTTGCTGCGCGACAGACAATACACGATACCGGCATCGCCCGCATGTTCGTGTTTGAGAAACTGCAGAAACTGCTGTTTCGCATTCTGCTTCAAGGCGATTCGATAACGAATGTTAGGACGGTCAAAGCCGGCGATAAACTGACGCGCACTGCCGAGATCCAGGCGTTGAATGATTTCCTTGCGTGTTCTTTCATCCGCAGTTGCAGTGAGAGCAATGCGGGGGACATCGGGAAATTCTGTATGCAACACTGACAGTTGCAAATAATCAGCACGGAAATCATGACCCCACTGCGATACACAGTGCGCCTCATCAATTGCGAACAGACTCAATTTGCACTGCTGTAACAGGGCAAGAGTCCGGGGTTGGCTGAGACGCTCCGGAGCTATGTACAGCAGATCCAGCTCGTTGTTTTTGAGGGATTGCTCGATGGAGGCTGCAGTGTGCAGATCCAGGGTGGAATTCAGGAATGCCGCACGCACTCCAAAAACATGCAAGGCGCTGACCTGATCCTGCATCAGGGCGATCAAAGGCGAAATGACGATCGCGCAACCGTCACGTACCAGTGCAGGAATCTGGTAACAGAGTGACTTGCCGCCCCCGGTTGGCATGATGACGAACGCGTCTTCGCCGTTGATCAGGGCATCGATGATTTGATCCTGGGGTGGACGGAAAGACGCGTAACCGAAAACCGATTGCAGAATTTGTTGTGCGCTACTCATTGGTGAGCAGTATAGCGTATAGTTATGAAGCCACTGCACCGGAGATGTGTGTGATAGCACAGGAGACAACAGCACGCCTCTCATCTGCCCAATGGAGAGCGGTCCAGATACTCATTGCTCTCGCCTTGCTGCTGCTCGCCTTGCTGCTGTTCTGGGGTGGTTTGCAGGGTGCTTTCGTCCAGGACGATACGCCAAATCTCTATGTAATCGCCCAATTGCCATCCGACCCCCAGTGGCGTGATTTCTGGTATCTGGCCAATACCGGCAGTGCGGGCGTATTGGGTCGACCGCTTTCGCTGCTCAGTTTTCTCCTCCAACATCAGTCTTGGCCAGACCCTTATCAGTTCAAGCTCGTCAATCTGTTGTTGCACACAATGAACGCCATGCTGCTCGGCTTGCTCTGCCTGGTCTTGCGCAAGCAGGTGCGCGCAGAAATTCAACCCTTGTTCACCTTTCCGGCAATCATGATCGCGATGTTTGTCTGGATGAGTCATCCGCTCCAGGTGTCCACTGTGCTCTATGTAGTGCAGCGTATGACCAGTTTGAGTGCATTCTTCATCTTGCTCGGAATCTATTTGTATTTGGCGGGGCGTGCGGACCTGCGCCACCAACACAAGGTCTCTGCTTTGCTAAAAATGGTCGCGGGGATTATCCCGTGCGGATTGCTGGCTGTGTTCAGCAAGGAAAGCGGGGTCCTGCTGCTGCCATATATTGCAGTGCTGGAACTGACTTTGCTGACGTCGGTACCACACAGCAGCGGGTTCCGAAAAACCCGGGTACTTCTGGTCTACTTGCCATTATTACTGGGTTTTCTGGCTTTTCTCGCTTACCTGCCCATTGCAATGGAAGGTTATGAGCTCAAGCCTTTCACAGCCAGCGAGCGGGTACTGGCGCAGTTTCCGGTTTTGATCACTTATCTGGCCAGTATTGCTCTCTTGATACCGAATTATTTTGGTGTTTTTCATGATGATTTTCCGGTAGTCAGTGGTCTGTTTACGCCATGGTATTTTCTGCCTTCGGCAGCGCTGGTGACCGCGGCGCTCGCTTGTGCTGTTTTCCGGCGCAAGCAGTGGCCTCTATTCAGTTTTGCGCTGCTTTGGTTTCTGGCAGGGCATGCTCTGGAATCAACCTTGCTGCCGCTGGAATTGTATTTCGAGCATCGCAACTACCTGCCGCTGTTCGGACCAGTACTTGCACTGGTGTTGAAGTTGCAACAGTTCAATTCCCAACTCAATTCCCAACTACAGCCAGTACATTTGAGACACACACTTCGTGCTAGTGCTGGACTGTGGGTGGTGTGGATGTGCGTGCTCACCTGGCAACAGAGTCACTATTGGGGAAACCCTTTGGAGTTCGCCCGGCAGTCTGTATCAGCCCATCCGCGTTCTGTGAGTGCGAGGGCCAATCTGGTGGAGACGCTAAGCCGCAGTGGTCGTATTCAGGAGGCCTTCGCGTTGCATCTGGAGTCGATCGACCCGCAGCAGGCAGATATCGCTCCGTATGTACGCTGGCTGGAATTTCGCTGTTTGATACCGGCCAGCGAATTGCCAGATCGGTCAGTTCTGGAAAATCAGGCTCTGAACGCCCCTCATGATTATGGAGCAATCTTTCAATTGAATGACCTGACCTTTGGCATTGTGGACGGCCAGTGTCGGCAGGCCCCTTTGCAGGAACTGGAAACAGTGCTTGCAAATTTGTTGCTGAACCCGGCATTTGCAGTCAGTGCACCTGATTTGCTGCAGATGCAAGGATTCATCGCAGCCAGCAGGAATGAATATGCAGCAGCCGCGGAACTCGCTGCTGCGTCGTTTGCGCGCAAGGAGGATGTGAGAGTGGGATTGTATCGAACGTCCTGGTTGGTAAGGGCGGGTCTTGCAGAGCAGGCAAGCTATGAATTGCAACTACTGCTAAATGCTTATGCAGATAGCATCGCAGCGAGTGCTGATCTCACTGCGCGAGTGCAATTCCTGCAACAGGAACTTGGCTTATCCGTGCAATGACATCCATATGAGATCTGCTATGAAAATTCTTTTGAAGGCTGGCCTGACAGTCAGCCTCTTGTTGTTTGCTTATCCGCTTTATGCCCAGCCGGCTGGCTGTGAATTCGATGCAGGCGCTGCCGAGTTCGATTTCTGGGTTGGTGAGTGGGATGTTTATGCCAGTGCCAATGACAACCTTGCAGGATCCAATTCAATTCGCAAATCGCAGCAGGGCTGCTTGCTGCAGGAATCCTGGACGAGTGCAACCGGAGGCACTGGTACCAGCATGAACTATTACAATCCGGTGACTCAACAATGGCGCCAACTATGGGTGTCTGCGGGGCGTTACTCCATCGATATCGCTGGCGGGATAGACAGCGGTTCTATGGTGCTGATCGGTAATATCTACTATTTTTCGGGAAATTCGCTGCCTTTCAGAGGTGCATGGACTCCTGCAGAGGACGGCAGCGTGCGCCAGTTTTTCGAACAGTTCAATCCTGAAACCGGGGTGTGGGATGTATGGTTTGACGGAAAGTATGTGCGGAAAGACTGATTATCGCGCTCAGAAGTCAATATCAAGTCTCTTCAGGATATTTGGCAAAGCCAACAGAGCAGCACCGATGAAGAGCAGCAGATTGGTGCTGGTAATGACGTAGGGATAGACCATCAGGGTCAAGCCGCAATAGTAAATTATTTTGCGTTTCTGTTTTTTGCCATAAATGAAATAGCCCAACCCAATGGAGCTGAAGAGAAGGCCAAGCAACAAGTAGGATGTTTCGAACATCAGAGGCGCCTTGTGTTGATTGCAGTTCTGCCCGCGGTGGAGTTTGCTGACAAGAATCCGCAACAGGGCCTGAAGCTTTGCTGTGTCAAAATTGGCTAGCCTCCGGCAATCGCGCCCAGAATGATGAATGGCTCCCTGCCTGCAATGACTTCGCGCGCCAGCTCTGTTTCCATGCTGTCGTGCGAGATGTCCTGCTGGCAGGCGAAGAAGCGGATAAGCGGTCGTCGCTTGTTGGAATTGTGTTCGATGATGGCGCCTCGCAGCGTGGGAAAACGCGCTTCCAGTGACCTGATCACCGCCAGAGGTGTAACTGGCGCCGGCACCTCCAGCTGAACCTCTGCAGAGGTATGCGCAAGATTTTGCAGGTGGAAAGGGATCTGCACCCGAATCATGTCCAACCCCTAGTCAAGCGTTTGCACTTCAACTGAAAGCACTGCAGGCAGATTGCTGGCTATCGCATGCCAGTTGTCACCGCTATCAGGCGAGCAGTAAATCTGCCCCCCAGTGGTGCCAAAATAGATTCCACAGTCATCCAGCGTATCGACCGCCATCGCGTCTCTGAGGACATTCACGTAACAATCATTTTGTGGAAGGCCCGCGGTGAGAGCCTCCCATTCATCACCACCGGCGCGGCTGCGATACACTCTGAGTTTGCCCTCTGGCGGATAATGCTCGGAATCGCTCTTGATGGGCACTACATACACGGTTTCCGGTTCGTGGGCATGCACTGCGATCGGAAAACCGAAATCACTCGGCAAATTGCCACTGATCTCGTGCCATAGTTCACCAGCATTGTCGCTGCGCATGACATCCCAGTGTTTCTGCATGTAGAGAACTTCTGGCCGTGATGGATGCATGGCAATACGGTGTACGCAGTGACCGATCTCAGCGGTTGGATTGGGAATATAGAGCGAACTCAGGCCTTTGGTAATGGAGCGCCAGGTCTTGCCACCATCGTCGCTGCGAAAAGCACCGGCAGCGGAAATTGCGACATAAATGCGCAGTGGATCATTTTTGTCCAGCAGGATGGTGTGCAGGCACATGCCGCCAGCACCGGGAACCCATTGCGGTCCGGTGCCATGACCACGCAGTGCGGATAATTCCTTCCAGTTGGTACCGCCGTCCTTGCTGATGAAGAGAGCCGCGTCCTCGACCCCTGCATACACCGTATCAGCTTCGCTCAGGGAGGGTTCAAGGTGCCAGACGCGCTTGAATTCCCAGGGATGTGGAGTGCCGTCATACCATTGATGGGTTGTTAGGATTGCGCCGGTATCTGATGAGGTGTCGTAGACGAATTTGTTGCTTTCCGCGATTGGCATTCCTTCTGGAGTGGACGTGCGCTCGCCAGCTGGTGTGCCGGGTTGCTGCCAGCTTTTACCGCCATCGTCGGAGCGCTGTATGATCTGGCCAAACCAGTCTGAGCTCTGTGATATATACAATCTGTCCGGATTTACCGGAGAGCCCGAGAAATGATAAATCTCCCATCCGCCAAAATGCGGGCCTTCGATTTTCCATTTTTTGCGTCTGGAATCCGCAGTGAGAATAAACGCGCCCTTCCTGGTGCCAGCAAGTACCCTGATTTTGCTCATGTCAACCTCCGCAAGATTCCGGTCTAGAATAAATTGGGTCGGTAAAAGAATACAAACAATATTTGTTTGCACAGCAAGTCATGATAGATGGGAAAAGCAGGGTATTTTTTACTTTGATCGTGATTATTGGGTTATCCTTTCGCATCGCTTCCATCTTGTCCAGACGAGGATCATCGTATGCAGAATAAACCCGCAAATAGTTCTCCCGAGACCTCTACGACTAGCGATTCTCCGCGCGGCGCGGGGGTACGATTTCCGCCTCCCTTGATCTTGTTGTTCTGCTTGCTTGGTGGTATCGGTTTACATTACCAGTTGCCTCTGAGCGTCGGATTTGTGTTTCCCCGGAATCTGAGCGGACTGGTATTCGTCATCGCCGCGCTGGTTGTTCTCGCGCAATGTGCCCTGGCGTTTCGCAAAGCCACTACGGCTATTGAGCCCTGGAAGCCTACAACCAGCATGATATATAATGGATGTTATACATATTCACGCAATCCGATTTATCTGAGCTTTTGCCTGTTGTTGTTCGGAATAGGCATCACCGCAGACAGTCTTTGGATACTGCTCAGTACTGTCCCCTGTGCGGTCGCAATCCATTACGTTGCCATCGTCAGGGAAGAGGCTTACCTCGAACAGAAATTCGGCAAGGACTATCTTGAATACAAGAAAAAGGTACGTCGCTGGTTGTGATCAAGTCGCTGTCGCGAGACTAGAAATCAGGAATGTATCAGGGTAAACCACTTCGATATTTGGCAATTCATCAGGAGATCAGCATGGCACGTGGACTACAGAAAAAAATCGGATCCGGATTCGGTGCGAAATCAGAGCCCGAAACGATACTTGCGGGCAAGAATTTGAGTGGCAAGATCGCGATTGTCACCGGAGGCTATTCCGGGATAGGTCTGGAAACCACGCGCGCTCTTGTTGCAAAGGGTGCCCGCGTCTATGTGCCCGTGCGCACTCCCGAAAAAGCGCGCGAGACGCTCGCTGGAATTGCAGGAGATATCAGGGTGGATGCCATGGATCTCTCCAGTCTGGCAAGCGTGCGTGCTTATGCGAAGGGCATAGCTGCACGGGAGTCTGCATTGCATCTGCTGATCAACAATGCCGGTATCATGGCCTGCCCCGAAACCCGCATCGGTAACAACTGGGAATCCCAATTCGGCGTGAATCATCTTGGCCACTTCGTGCTGACGCAGGCGTTGCTGCCTCTGCTGTTGAATGCCGGTGGTGCGCGGGTAGTATCCTTGTCGTCCATCGGTCACCGCCGCTCTGACATTCTCTGGAACGACATCAATTTTGAGAAAACACCGTATGAGAAATGGACTGCCTATGCCCAGTCCAAAACCGCCAATGCCCTGTTTGCGCTGGGACTGGATATGCAGTATGGCGAGAAGGGCGTGCAGGCATTTTCAGTGCATCCCGGTGGCATCCTCACTCCCTTGCAGCGGCATCTGCCGATAGCCGAAATGGTCGCTCTGGGCTGGACCGACAGCGAAGGCAATCTGTCGGAGATGGCACGGGGCATGTTCAAGTCCACTACCCAGGGCTGCACCACCACCCTGTGGGCAGCCACCAGCGATGCGCTTGCCAAATTGGGTGGGCAATACTGTGAGGATTGCGATGTGGCAGATATCGCTGATGAGTCTTCACCACGCTTTTTCAACGTGGCAAAGTGGGCAACCAGTGAAGACAGCGCCAGAAAATTGTGGGATATCTCATTGCAGATCACAGGTTAATTCTTATGTCACTTCCCAGGATTGCGATTAATGGTTTTGGTCGAATTGGTCGCACCATCATGCGCATCGCCAAGTTGCGCCGGCACTACGATGTGGTTGCAGTGAATGATCTTGCCAGTGCCGACCAGCTTTTATATTCATTCAAATACGACAGTATCCATGGCACTTATCCCGGCAACGTATCGCTGGTGGGTCAGCGGATGGAAATCGACGGCGATCCGTTTCTCGTGCTTAACGAACGTGATCCGGAGAAACTGCCGTGGCGAGAGCTTGGTGTGGACTATGTGATTGAAAGCTCTGGTGCATTTCTCGCGCTCGAGAAATTGAATCTGCATCTCAAAGCGGGTGCCAGGCGGGTGATACTGACGGTACCGTGCAAAGACCCGCTGCCTGCAACGCTTGTCGCTGGCGTTAACGATCACGTGATTACCCCGGATAGCCAGATCATCAGCAATGCCAGTTGCACGACCAATTGCGCCGCGCCTCTGGTGAAAGTGCTGCACGAAAATTTTGGTATTCGCCGCGGTCTGCTATCGACTGTGCACGCCTACACCTCCGACCAGCGTCTGATTGATGCTCCGCACAAGGACAAGCGTCGCTCACGCAATGCCGCGACCAATATCGTGCCGACTTCAACAGGGGCCGCGCGAGCGATCGGACAGGTGTTGCCCGAACTCGCCGGCAAGCTGGACGGGTTGGCGATACGCGTACCGGTGCCCGATGGCAGCCTTGTTGATCTTGTCGTGGAACTGGAAACAGATGTCACCCGTGAGCAGGTGAATTCGGCGATGGAGGCTGCCGCGAACGGGCCACTCAAAGGCATTCTCGCCTACAACACGGAGGATATTGTCAGCAGCGATATTATCGGCAATTCCCACTCCAGCATTTTCGATGCCCAGCTGACGCAGGTGATGGGCAAGCGCATGGTAAAGGTGGTGAGCTGGTACGATAACGAATGGGGTTACAGCACGCGCGTCGAGGAATTGATCGGGCACCTGGCGCAAATGGACGGCATGCAGTCGACACCACAATTATAACAGTCAACAAATGGTGATTTGATGGATTTCAGCGGCAAACATGTGCTGGTAACGGGTGGATCACGTGGCATCGGTCGCGCCGTGGCGCAGGCTTTCGCCACCGCAGGGGCGCGAGTCGCCATCAATTTTCACAGCAATCGCGCGGCGGCGGATGCAACTCTCGCGAGTCTCCCGGGGACAGGGCATATCGCCGTGCAGGGGGATGTGACAGACCCGGCTCAAGTACAGAGATTCGTTGCGGAAACAGTGGCTGCCTTTGAACGCCTGGACATCGTCGTCAACAATGCCGGCATCGGCATCTACCATCCATTGGAAACCACAGATTACACTGCTTGGCAGGATGCCTGGCAGAAAACCCTCGCAGCGAATCTGCAAGGCCCCGCAAACGTATGCTTCTGTGCCGCGCGGCACATGATCGCCGGCGGCGGTGGGCGCATCGTCAATATCACCTCGCGCGGTGCTTTTCGCGGGGAACCTACCAAACCAGCCTATGGTGCCAGCAAGGCAGGTCTGAATTCACTTACCCAGTCACTCGCCGTAGCTCTGGCACCGCACAGAGTGTATGTGGCAGCCGTGGCGCCCGGCTTTGTAAATACGGAACTGACTGCGGATCGCCTGTCAGGGAAAGAAGGAAAAGAGATCAAGGCGCAGAGTCCGTTCAACAGGGTGGCGGAACCGGCAGAGGTGGCGCGCGCGGTGCTATTTCTTGCCAGTGCAGGAACTGAGTTCTGTTCCGGAACGATTATAGATGTGAATGGAGCCTCGTACTTGCGCAGCTGAAGTTTTATGCATTTCCTGATTACAGAGCATCGATCCGGTCTGCGGTAATTGCATCATCTTTATTGGCAAAAGTACTGCGCACGTAGTTAATGATTGACGCCATGTCTTCACTTGACAGGTAGCCCTTGAAGCCAGGCATTTCGCCGCGACCTGTCAGTAGCACCGTTGCCATGTCAGCGGCGCTGGCGCGCACAACCTCACTTGTCACCAGTGAGGGATACACATTCCGAATGCCCGTGCCATTGTTCTGGTGGCATAGCGCACAGTGGTCCAGGAACAGTTTTTCAGAGGCTGCGGCAGCAGGTAACCAGAAGGAGAGCGTCAATATCCAGATCAAGATCAAGCGAGATGTTTGCTGCAAAAGTTGGCCCAGCCCTTTAGTTTGAAGTCGATAGACTATAGCATTGTCCTGGTAATCCGAGAATTCGATTCAGGCTGCGGGGCAGCCCCGGTCAAGCGCATTGGTGGTCGCTTCAAGACTGTCGTTTGAAGACTGTCGTTTCAAGACTGTCGATTCAAGACAGTCGTTTCAAGACTCTGCTTTTTATTCCAGGTGCTTGCACCAGCTTCGAGACCCAGCTTCGAAATCCTGCTTTAAGACTTTACTTCACGACTACACATAACGGTAAGGGCATGCTCGCTGAATCACACCCAGTTAGGGAAAACCCGCTCTCCGGTCTCGTGAACAAGACACTGCGCACTGGCAGGCGAAGTTGGCTATGCCTATGCCTGTTATTCGCAGTACCTGTCTATGGACAGGAACCCCCTGAACTGATTCCTGAAGCAGCACCCATTCCACCCGGACTGGAAACGGTAGAGTTCTACAGCCCTGCCGTGGCGCGCACGATGAAATTCGACATCGTCCTGCCGGATGCTTACAACGCTAACGAAGACCGTTATCCGGTGCTGTATCTGCTGCACGGCTACATGCAGAACTACACAATCTGGGGGCGCAATCTGGCAGCCGCCTTCTATGCGCGCAATGTGGAAGACCTGATCCTGGTGCTTCCGGATGGTGGCAACAGCTGGTTCGTGAATTATGCGCGCAGCGATGATGGCCAAACCAATAACTGGGAAGATCATATCATTCGAGATGTCATTGGCTACGTGGATTCCCACTACCGTACAGAAGCCAGGCGGGAAGGGCGCGCCATCGCCGGATTATCGATGGGAGGGTTCGCCGCCTACGCCCTTGGCTTGCGCCATCCTGAGCTGTTCATCTCGCTCGGCAGCACCAGCGGTGCGCTCAGCTATGCACGCACCGCCGCCGCCTCACTGCGAGCCGGCATCGAGCGTACGCCACCGCCGCGCGATCCGGTCAGGCAGGCTCAGATTGAATCCGCAGATGCCTTCATCTCGAAGATAGTCGCCATACCCGGTTTCAGCACGCAGGATGAACGCACTCCGAAGGGAAAAGACTTCCTGACCGCGGAGCAGGCCGATGCCTATGATCCATTCGCGATCATCTACAATGTGCCGCGCAGTCAGATGCCCCACCTTTACATGGATGCCGGCACCGACGATGGCCTTGTTGCCGAGGCGCGGGAGTTGGCGCAGTTGCTGATGGTGAACAACGTGCCGTTCGATTACATGCAGAGTCGTGGCCGGCACAATTCAGAGTATTGGCGCCGCTCGATCGGGCATATGCTGACCATACAGCACGAGGTGATGCAACGTGCTCTGGGCAACCGTCCATGAGCGAATACTGATGTAGCGCAATGACCATCCCCAAGTGCTTATGCCAGACTGGAAGCACTGAAGAAACAGAGGAATCAAGTCGTAAATGAATGTAGAAGCGAAATTGTCAGCAAACGCAGTCTTGACGCCAGGGCAAGTAGAGAGTTTTAAAGAGCGCGGTTTTGTGATCGCCGATTTCGGTCTTGACCCTGACCAGCTCGACCGGATCGTAACGCGAGTGCGCCCGCTGTATGGTTCGAGCTATGAAGAGAATCCGACCCTGCCGGCGCGAGCACAGGATGCCTGGAAAACGATAGATGAAGTGCGCCAGTTGGCGCGTAATGAAAAGATTGCGATGGCGCTTGAACAACTATGTGGACGCAAGGCGCTGCCATTTCAAACCCTGAATTTTCCAGTGGGCACACGCCAGTGCGCACACTCTGACACGATACATTTCAATTCCATACCGGCTGGTTACATGGTCGGCGTGTGGGTTGCTCTGGAAGACATTGATGCTGATAACGGCCCGCTGATCTATTACCCGGGCAGTCACAAGATGCAGGAATATTCGATGCGCGACTTCGGCCTTGATCCAGGCTATGGGAACTACCGGCATTATGAGGCGCGCATGCAGGAGTTGATCGCCGCTGAAAAACTGGAACCGGAATATGGCACGATCAAAAAGGGCGAGGCACTTATCTGGCACGCCAACCTGTTGCACGGAGGAGCGCCACAGAAAGACATGAGTCGCAGTCGGCATTCCCAGGTCACGCATTTCTATTTTGAGAACTGCCGTTATTACACGCCGATGAACAGCAGGGCAGGATCGCCTGCTTTTCGTGATCCGGAATGGATACCGGAGCAACCTTATGACCCGCAAAGGGCGTGGAGAAACAGTCTTGTGAAACGTGTGGTGCGCAAGCTGGGTCGCGCCGGCAACCGGGCCAGGGAATTTTTTATCAACCAGTAAGTCCACCATTGAATACGGGATTTTATGGGTAGCTTATTACAGATTGTTGTCGCTCTCGCGCTGGTATGGTTATTTGCCTACCGGCGTGCACACATGGGTACCATTCTGGTTTCTTTGTTGGTGGTCTTCTCGCTGATGAGCTATTTCGATTCCATTCCCTGGTTGCCATGGCTGGTCTTGCTTGCAGTGGGTTTCTTCTATCTGGGCAATGACATTCGCAAACAAAAGCTTACCTTGCCTTTGTACAAATTCTTTCAGCGGGTATTGCCACCGATCAATCGAACCGAGTCCGAAGCACTTGAAGCAGGTGACGTGTGGTGGGAAGCAGAACTTTTTCAGGGTGATCCCGACTGGAAGGAATTACTGGGCTACCCGCAGCCGAAACTTTCGGCAGAAGAGCAGGCTTTCATCGACAACGAGACCGAAACCCTGTGCGGCATGCTCAATGACTGGCAGATTGTGCAGCATGACAAGGACCTTTCACCGGAAGCATGGCAATACCTGAAAAATGCCGGTTTCCTCGGCATGATCATCCCAAAGGAATA
>SXGR01575410.1_pt1 | contig 11971 bp, 10 predicted proteins | sample 3174711 | NCBI WGS metagenome assembly SXGR01 (sample SAMN11356860, study PRJNA531348) | freshwater metagenome | isolation source: freshwater sample F1-60 | place: China: Fuxian Lake, Yuxi | collected 2017-12-25
GGCACCACAGCTGAACCAGCGTCCGCGGCTCCTTCAGGCATGCGCAGAATGCCGCGAGTTCTTCCGGTTTCGTCAGACTGAACGGTTTCCCCTGAAGGGTACCCACCGCCCACTGGTGAAATCCAGAGCTCTGAACGATTTCGAACACCGTCCAGGGGGCCAAGCCCTGAATCGGGACCTCCCTGACGAGGATCACCCCGGTCTCCTGAAACGACAGTTGCATCGAGGTTTCAGTGGTCCGGTGCAGATAGCGAAAAGGAACGTTCAACCCGAGGCGGTGGCGGAGGCCGGCGATCACCAAGTCGAGGTAGGGACTGGTTTGCAAACGGCACCCGACGGTTGGCGGGACGGAACAGCGCTCGGCAAGCTCTTACGCCAATCCTAAGCCCAACAAGGCGGGCTCTCAAGCGGGAGGGCATTGGTAAAACCAGATGCAAACCACCCCCGAGTGCGTTCCAGCAGAAGCGCCAGACGAAACTCCTCTGCCACGCACTGTCGCGAGCCCCCCGGCCGAACCTTTTACGCCGTAGCAATCTGCAGCAAACCGCCCACCGCCCGCCGGGTACCTCCCATGCGGAGGTTCCATGTCCACCACATCCAACGCGCCGCTCGCCGGCGTTCTCGCCGAGTTGCAGGCCGCACTCACCGCGCGCTATCCGCTCACGGCCGCAAAAGGGATGCTTCCACAGACCACCGCAGCGTCCTTTCGACAGGCGGAAGACACCCTTCCCCACTTTCCTCCTGGCCTTCGCCAATTGTACGAATGGGGCGGAGGCTACCGTGGCGCCTTTCTCAATACCCCCGAATACGACGGTTTTTTGTGGTTGTCTTTGGACCAGGCGCTCCAGGCGCGACAGGCGGACGTGGGTGGCCATCTCCAGACACACCCTTCCTGGCTGCCGATCTTCGATGATGTCAGCGGGCACGCGATCTGCGTTGACCTGGACACCCCCGATCTTCGGCTGTTCGAAATCGGGCCCGATCCTCGAACGCTGGAGCCCCTGGAATCGGCCCTTCGTCGGGTCGTCAAGAGCGTCAAAGCCGAGAAATGGGCGCCAGCCGAGGCGTCCTCCACCGCCAACGCGCTGAAGCGATTCCGAAAGGCCTGCACAACCTCCCGATCGGATTTCGGGCACTCGTTCGACACGTACATCCGACCCTTATTTTCTGACCCTGACAACGCCCCGCTGATCCGCGATGTGCTACGCGAACTCCGAACCCGCGACAAGCTGACGCGGGGTTTTTATGGAGCCACCTACTGGGTGGTGCTCGGCGAAGCGGTAGCCTGCGTCACGCTCGGCGATGGCCAAGGGGTTTTTGACGCGTTCAAAATTCTGGAACTCAAAGGCCAGAATCCCGAGAATCCCGCGGGCGATTTCCCCTTCAACACCATGCGCTACACCACGGGATGGGGCCAGCTTGTGGCCTGGTTTGTCACCAACGGTCGAATCGATTTGGCAGCGAAAGCCGCCGAGTTCGCTCGAATCGACGCTCATCCCTCGGAAGCCATGAGCGAGGGTTACACCCAAGCGCACGCTCGGTTGCTCCGAGTACTCGGTCAGATCGATGAATCCAACGCCATTTTGCAGGAGCTCAACGATCTAGCGCAGGCGTTGACCACCGAAAAGATGACCGACGACGGTGAATTCATCGACATCGAGGATCCGAAAAAATGGCTGGTTCTCGCCGAGGCCGCCTGGATTCGCGGCGACGAGGACGAGGCCAGAGCATTCACCCAAACGGCCTTCGAAGCCGGTGAACAGCGCGGGTACCTGACCACCGACTACTCCACGCGGCGTAACCCCGAACAGTCCCGACAATACGACTTCGAGCAGCGGTTCAGCGTGGTGTATTCAGATCTGGACAACGCGATCTTTCGGAACCACGAGCTCGAAGGCCTCCGCACCTACGCACTACCGCACTGGCCCGACAACCGAAAAGAGCGGACGTGCATCCGAATGCCCGCAGAAAACCTCGGAAAACAGAGCCGGTGGGTGGCGAGGGACCGCATCTACGAACTTCCCTAAATCGAAGGTGGTCGCGCTGTGAACCTGTTCCTTCCTATAGAACGCTAGACATGGGGTGGGAGGTCTCAGATGACCAGTGGCGTCCGCTCTCACCGTTGGGCGTAGGCTCGTTGAGACGGCTACGTCGATTCGGCAATCCGCGCGGAACAAATTATGTTCCGAAAAACGAGCGGTTCCACACGGACCACCAGCAGGGGTGACTACCCAAGCGGGGCGTTGATGTTTGATCCCGCTGTAGAGCTGCAAGAGGCGGATCAACGAGACCAGGTCGCGTTTGCCCTCGCTTGTGCCGCTGAAATGCTCCCAGCTCTGGCCACCAATGCCCACGGTCGGAATATGGCGCGCGCGGCGCTTGATGTCGCTTCGGGATGGGTCGGTGGCAACGACGTGAGCTCGGAAAGATTGGTAGATCTTCTGTTCGACGAGGAGGACGCTGGGCTGATCCCATTCGGGCAGCGCTTGCCCGACGAAGCAACACAGCGAGCGTGGTGGGTCATCGAAACCGCGGTGGCATTCACAGCATGGAGTGTGGCCCGCGTAGCAAACACACATCCCGCCGCGATCCTCTGCAACGTCCACCATGGCACGCTAACGCTCCTCCGAGATCAGGCTCTCGATGCCGGAGTTTCGGAACAAAGGTTGCGGCACATCGCCACCACGATCCTCCGCGGGCGTGCAAGCCGCGACGACACTGCTCGAGCTAACGGAGGAGATGGCGAAGAATAAGTGAGATCCTATGGATCTTTTATCCGTTCGTCATCGGCACAGACACTACCAGCGCCGCTGGCATTTCGCTCATTCGATGCACAACATGTGTGCCCACAACCGCCGACCCCAATGGACCAGTCCCGCCGATGTTGGCTGGTTGGGCGCCCACCTTCGGTCCGCTGCGACACGGCTCGACCGCTCCGATCGTCGCTACCGCGTATTCCCGGGCGTCCTGCCAATGTTCTCCCAAGGCCGCGGCCTGCTCCTCTTCGCGCTTCAACGCCTCCGCCGTTGCCTTGTCCGGACACGCACGCCGCCGATTCTTCCAAACCCGCTCCGTCACCCCATCCGCGCCGATCGTCGCGCTCAGCTCACGCCAACGAACGGTCCACAATTTGTCGCGGTTGGTGATCGTCGCCATCGGGGCACCCCGCCAAAAGGTCGTGCCCTGTTCTTACACCACGCAGTGACCAGCGTCATGTGCCCGCCATGTGCCCAAAACCGCCGACCCGTATTTCACCAAAAAACAAACCCCTTCCGAAGTTACCTTCGAAAGGGGTTTTAATTGAAAGAGTGACCCCAACGGGAATCGAACCCGTGTTGCCGAGATGAAAACCCGGAGTCCTGGACCGCTAGACGATGGGGTCTTTCAAGGAAGAAGTGGGCGGCACAGGATTTGAACCTGTGACCCTCGGCTTAAAAGGCCGGTGCTCTACCAACTGAGCTAGCCGCCCCTGCAGCCACACCCTTTTAACCCGATTCAGATTCGTCGTCAAAGGTTCCCAATCGTTTGAATCCATTTACACCTAATTCAATAATTACTAACATCACTTTAGTCAACACAGCTTCCCGTCGAGGGCCCCCACCACCACAAACCGCAACAAACCCCCCCCTCCTGGTGTGGAACTGTGCTCCACCGCAATGGAGGCAGCATGAAGCGAAACACCCTCGGTATCGTAGGTTGTGGTTTGTCCGGAATCATCGGTTGCACCCCGCTCCCCGCCGACAGCGGCGACAGTGAAAACCCGGGCGCAGACGACACCCAAGACCCCGGCAGCCCAGAGGACACCGGCGACACGGAAGATCCGCTGGACACAGAAGACTCCGCCGATACCGAAGACCCGGCGACGGTCCCCCAAAACTGGGAGCGCCTGTCCGCAGGCACCTACCACACCTGTGCCTTGGATTCGGAGGGCGATCTCATCTGTTGGGGTGCGACCACCCAAAGCCAAACCAACGTTCCGGAAACGATCGCGAATACCGTGTCGGTTTCGGCAGGCGACAGCCAAACTTGCGCCATCGACACCACAGGCAACCTGACCTGCTGGGGCGACGGCGACTCTGGCCAAAGCGCCGTCCCAGAAAACCTCGGGAGCATCGCCTCCGTATCCGTCGACCTACACCATACCTGCGCAGTGGATACCTCAGGCGAGGTCACGTGTTGGGGAAGCAACGAATACGGAGAGAGTTCGGTACCCGGAAACCTCGGTGACATCGTCTCCGTCTCGGCAGGCGGCGAGCATACCTGCGCCCTGGACTCCACCGGCGACGTCACCTGCTGGGGCGACAACGCCTATGGTCAGCTTTCGGTGCCAAACAACCTTGCACCCGTGATCGCCCTCACCACAGGCAATTACTTTACGTGTGCATTGGACACCGATCACGAAGTCCGCTGCTGGGGCTTCAACGAACACGACGAAACCAACGTGCCATCAGACCTCCACGACGTCGTGGCCCTGTCCTCAGGCGAGTTCCATTCTTGCGCCGTCGACACCGGGGGCGACGTCACCTGTTGGGGATGGAACTACTATGGCGAAGACACTGTCCCGGAGAACCTAGGGGAGATGGTGGCCGTTTCGGCAGGCTCTTGGCACACCTGCGCATCGGACGCTTCTGGGGACATCCAATGTTGGGGGTGGAACATCGTTGGCCAGTGCGACGTTCCTTGAGCCGCTCGGCCGCCGGACTTCGCGGTGCCAGCCCCACCTCCACCAGGCACTAAAAGACCCTTTTTAACCGGAAACAAACGCACGCACTCATAGGGAGAAGACCCACATGAACCAGCAGACCATCACGGCCCTGTGCCTCGCCCTCGCTTCACCGGTCGGCTGCACCCCGCCGCCCGGCGATGGAGCGGACGACACCCGCTCGGTACACAGCGATGAGCCAGACACTGCGGATCCATTCTCGCCGACAACCCAGCTCCTTTCGGCGGGCTGGGACCATACGTGCGCCGTAGCCCCAACCGGGGAACTGACCTGCTGGGGGAACAACAGCTATGGCGAAACCACCGTGCCCGACAGCCTGGGGACGATCGTTTCCGTTTCCGCGGGTGGCTGGCACACCTGCGCCCTCAACGCCGCGAAGCACGTCACCTGTTGGGGAAACGACGACTGGGGGCAAACCGCTGTACCGGAAACCCTTGGCGAGACCGTGTCCGTCGTGGCCGGCGCCCATCACACCTGCGCGCTGGAGGTCACAGGTCGCGTCATCTGCTGGGGCAGCACCGAGTTTGGGCAATCGAATGTGCCCGATACGCTCGGCGACGTGGCCGCCCTTTCGGCCACCGGCTTCCACACCTGCGCTTTGGACACCACCGGCCGCGGGAGGTGTTGGGGAAACAACGCGTACGGCCAAAGTACCGTGCCCGACGACCTCGAACCCCTCGTCGCCATTTCACCAGGCGCCTTCCATACCTGCGCGATGGACGCGGCGGGAGCGGTCGACTGTTGGGGAACCAACTCTCTTGGTGAAACCAACATACCCGACGACCTGCTGGATTCGACGTCCATCTCCGCTGGCGGGTGGCACACTTGTGCCTTGGACTCCGCGGGAAAGGCGACGTGTTGGGGAAGGAATGAGCAGAGTGAAAGCTCGGTAGCCGCGTACCTCCCGCCGATGGCGTCGCTTTCGGCGGGCGCGCACCATACCTGTGCGCGCCAGGCGGCCGGCGCCGTTACCTGCTGGGGCGCCGACGAATACGGTCAAAGCACAGTACCTCTGTCCGTTTCCGCGGCCGACATCGCGAGATAGTAAACCACTTTACCATATAGTACGCGATGTCCGCGACCGGGACCCGGTGTGCCCGACCTGCGGCACCGTGGCCGGACGACCTAAGAACCGGCGATTCACGTTCGTTCGGATGAAGTGACTCTGGGCGCCACCCCTTCGGGGTCGGTCTCCTGCGGGCTCGGCGTTCCGCCTCGGTTCTCGCGGCAGAGCGCTGTCTCTCGCGCTCCCGAACGGCCGCTCGGAACCGCGCTTCGCGCGCCCTCCGTCCCCCTGGCGCGCCACACACCACAAACCGCAACAAACACTCCCACGCCGATCGGACATCCTGGCCTGAGCAGGAGAAACCAATGAACAAGGCCATGATCTTCGGTGTTTGGGTGGGAATCTTCGGTTGCGGCCCTTCCACCGTCGCCAATCCGGACAGCGACGACACGGGTATCTCGGTTTCGGTGCTCCCCGAACGCTTTTCCGCGGGCGGTTGGCACACTTGTGCCGTGAACTTTGAGGACGATCTGACGTGCTGGGGCGGAAACAACATGGGCCAAGCGGAGGTACCCGCGGATCTCGGAAAGGTGTCCTCCGTCGCCGCGGGCACCACGCACACCTGCGCCGTGACCACCGAGGATCTCGTGGCCTGCTGGGGCGATAATGAATTTGGCCAGAGCGCCGCACCCGAAAATCTCGGCCCGGTAGTTTCGGTTTCGGCGGGTGTCTTCCACACCTGCGCGGTGGACACCGACGGCGAGGTGATCTGTTGGGGGAGCGACGACCACGGTCAGAGCACCGTGCCCGAAGACCTCGGACCGATGCTTTCGGTCTCGACCGGCGTCTTCCACACCTGTGCGTTGGACGGCGCCGGTGCGGTGGTGTGCTGGGGAGACAATGAATACAGCCAGCTCAATGTCCCGGACAACCTTGGAAACGTCGTGTCGATCTCCTCGGGCCGCACCCACACGTGCGCGCTCAATGCCGAGGGTGGCCTCGCCTGCTGGGGCGGCAATCTCGACGGCCAGAGCACGGTCCCCCACTACCTCGGGCCGGTCGCGGTCGCTTCCACCGGCGAGTTTCAGACCTGTGCCGTGGACACCGCGGGGGTGTTGACCTGTTGGGGCTGGAACGAGGACGGCGAATGCACGCCACCAGAAAACCTGGGCCCGGTCGTCAATGTCTCCGTCGGAGCGCGCCACACCTGCACATCCAACGCCGCCGGCGACCTGACGTGCTGGGGGTGGAACGAATACGGCCAATGCGACGTCCCCGAAAGTTCCGCCGAATAGTCAATCGCTTTACCATCTGGGCGCCTCCCCTTCGGGGCCGGTCTCCTACGGGCTCGGCGTTCCGCCTCGGTTCTAGCGGCGGAACCCCGGTCCCCCACAGACCCCACCGCCGTTCGATCCCCGCATCCTCCCGCTCGGAACCGCGCTCCGCGCGCCCTCCGTCCCCCTGGCGCACCGCGTACCACAAACCGCAACATTCGAATGCCAGCGTGCAAGACATGCTGGCCGAAGGAGGCAGCCATGACCCGAAGGACGCTGACCATCTTCTGCTTGGTAGGGGGGGTCGCCTGCACTCCGCCCACGTCGGTTGACTCCGAAAACCCCAACAACCCTACCGATACGGAAGGCACTGAAGACACGTCGGATACCGACCCCGAGCTCCAACGGACGGCTTCCGACCGTCTGGATGCAGGCGCCCACCACACTTGCGCGATCGCTTCCGACGGCGAACTCGCATGTTGGGGTTGGAACGCGCAACACCAAAGTGATCCGCCGGGAACCCTCGGAAACGTTGTGTCCGTGTCCGCGGGCTACCTCCAAACCTGCGCCATCCGCGCGGACGGCGGCCTGGCGTGCTGGGGTGACGGCAGTTCCGGTCAAAACTCCGTCCCTGAAAACCTAGGGACCGTCGTGTCCGTATCCGTCGGCACCCACCACACGTGCACGGTGAACGCCGCCGGAGAGGCCGCCTGTTGGGGCAACAATGCCTTCGGCGAGAGCTCGGTACCCTCTCGCCTCCAACACGTCGTCTCAGTCTCGGCGGGAGGCCAGCACACCTGCGCGTTGAGCTCCAATGGCGACGTCACCTGTTGGGGCGGCAATTCCGACGGCCAAAGCACCGTGCCGAGCGACCTTGGAAAGGTGCTTGCCCTATCCGCCGGCGATTTCCACACCTGCGCGTTGACCACCGCCGCGAACGTGACCTGCTGGGGAAACAACGAGCATGGCGAACAAGATGTACCGGAAAACCTAACCAATGTCGTAGCCATTTCCGCTGGCTCCTACGACACTTGTGCAGTCGACGCGGGCGGCGGCGTGACTTGTTGGGGATGGAACACCTCTGGCGAAGGCACCGTGCCGGAGAACCTCGGGGCGATGGTGGCCGTTTCAGTAGGAACCTTCCATACCTGCGCATCGGACGAGGCCGGAGAAGTTCGGTGTTGGGGGGGAAACGAATACGGCCAGTGTGACGCGCCCGGTCCGTCCAGATAGTCAATCGCTTTACCATCTGGGCGCCTCCCCTTCGGGGCCGGTCTCCTACGGGCTCGGCGTTCCGCCTCGGTTCTCGCGGTGAAACCCGGCCCTCCATAGACCCCACCGCAGCTCGATCCCCGCGCCCTCCCGCTCGGAACCGCGCTCCGCGCGCCCTCCGTCCCCCTGGCGCGCCCGACCCTCAGAATCCGGGGGCCGCTGCGGGCGGCCACACCAACAGGAGAGCCTCCGCACAGCGCCCCCAATTCTGTCGTTCCGGTGGGTCCGCTGTTCAGCGCGTGGCCATTCGACCCCTCCTCCCGCAGCGGCCCCCCGATTTCGCCAACCCGCAGCCGGCCCCGCTTTCCAGAACGCCTCGGAACCTCTACCCCGTAATCTCAGCCGCCAACCTCACTCTCGCCTCGGCGACATCGCCCGCCATCCCCATCGCCTCAAACCGCGCCAAGGCAGACATCGCCGCAGACTTCGCTTTCGACCTCGCGGATCCCCACTGCGCCATCGCCAGCGCCCACCGCGCCCGCACCTGCCAGGGGAGATTTCCTTCCAATTGAGAAACGGCCTTCTCCAGTGCTTCTAAGGGGACCTTCCCCCCGGCGCGCGCCCACGAAACCCGAGCCCGCCCCGCCCGCCAAGGGTGACCCATCGCATCGGCTTCAGCGATCGCCTCCTGGAATGCCGCATCCGACGCCCCTCGCCCCAGCACCATTCCGCGCGCGATCTGCACATCCACCGCAAACACCCGATGGCCGTGCTGCCGCGCAAACGTGAGCGCCCGGTCCAACTCCGCCAAATCCACGTTTTCACCGGCCTCGACGGCCGCCCGCACCCGACCCGACTCGCACTTCCATGCAAGCGACTGCCGACCCATCGCTTCAAACCTCACCTTTGCCTGGGAGTACAGCGCCAACGCATCTCCGGCATCCCCAAACAGCAGCGCCACCTCGGCAAGCTCGGACTCGGCCGCTGCACGCGCTGGCGCCGCCTCCGGGGCCTGTAGCCCCGAAGCGACCACCCGGCCGTAATGCGCCACCGCTTCGGTCAGAAGGCCATCCAGGCGCAGCAATTGGCCCTCCCGAAAGGCCACCGTCAATTCCAACGGAAGCCGCGCTTCCCCCACCGCCAACTCGCGGATCACCGGCACCAACGCGCGCGCCGGCTCTTTCCGACCCAAGGCGATCTCCGCTTCAAAGGCGGTATCGGCCGCCAACGCCCGAAGCGGCCCTTCCGAAGCATCAAAGGCGGCGGCGATCACCGCCTGCGCTTCCGCGGCCTCCCCCAATTCGCCGAGGATCCCCGCCAACTTGATCCGCGAAATCGGCAAATCCTGCAGCGCGATCGCCCGCCGCAACGCCTCCGCCGCCGGACCGGGAAGATCCGCTCGCCGCCACGCTTCGCCCGCGGCATCCCAAGCTACGGCCGTTTGCGCACGGATGGCATGGCGTTCATAGGCTTCCGCCGCGGCTTTCCAACGGTGTTCGGCGGCGGCCAATTGCGCAGACAAGAGGTCAGAATCGTTCATGCACGCCGATAACGCGCGCCGAGCAGCCGGAGCCACTCAGCGGACCAAATCGTAAATGCGTTGACTACTTACAGCCGCCGGTCCAACCCGCCGCCGCCGCATCGAAGCTGAATTCGCAACCCTTGTGCGCTTCCACCTTAAACGTGGTGCGAACGGTATTTCCGCCGATCGACAGGTTGGCACGATACGTCCCTTCATTGATCGTACCCAGGTCGAAATCGGACTTCCCATCCCATTCCGCCTTGAATTTGGTCCCCGTGATCTTCACGTCACCGGGCGTCGCCAGAGCCTTCAGCACCGTCAACGAAGAAGGCTCGTCTTTCGACTGTTCGTTGCTGGTGATCTTGCCACCGGCAGCGGGCACATCCGGTTTCGGAACGTCCGGCTTCGGCACATCCGGCTTCGGAACGTCCGGCGTCGGAACGTCCGGCTTCGGAACGTCCACGGTCTCCCCGCTGGCGAACCACGCGGCACCGCCCAGCGCCACCGCCAACGCACCGCCGCCGCCCAACAGCAAGAGCACCAGGACCACGGCACCGATGATCATCATCTTCGAACCGCCACCCGCGGGCGGATCGTCGACCGAAACGATGGCCGGACCCGATCCACCGCTGCTGCGCAACGGCTTCTGAGCAGGGATGTGGGCTGCGGAAGACATGGTTCCGGGGCGCTGTTTGGGCGCCGACACGTCCCCAGCGGAGTCATTGAGCACGCCGCCAGGAAGCGAGGGAACGCCCGCTTGACCCACCCCAAACGCCGACGAGAGATCTTCGTCCACCACTTGCCCGGTGAGCGGATCGCCGTTTTGGACTTCCGGCTCCGCCGCTTTCGCTTCGGCCACCGTGACCCGGCAGAATTTCCGCAGCGGCGTGTCTTTGGCGTTTTGCATCAACACTTCAAAGACGTCGACCAGCTCGGCAGAAGAAGGGCGTTCCTTAGGATCGTAGCACAACATCCGGCGAACGGTGTCGCGCACCTGCTGCTGCCATTCCGGATCGCCGGTGAGCGGGATCGCGGCCACGCGCTCCTGCACCTTCGCCAAGAACTTGTTCGGACGGGGAGGAATGCGACCAAAGCTCTCAAACGTGAGCAGCTCGTACAGGGTCACACCCAACGAAAACACGTCCGCCGCCGGGGTATCTTCCTCGCCCAGCATGCGCTCCGGCGACATGTATCCCTGCGAGCCGAACGCCAAAGCCTGAGTCTTGGCCTCCCGCTCGGCAAAATTCGCGCGCGCCGTACCGAAGTCCAGCACCTTAACCGCACCCGGCACGGTGACAAATATGTTCGAAGGCTTGATATCGCGATGGATGACTCGCAGCGGCTCCCCGCCCTGCAGCGGCAAGCCGTTGTAGGCAGCATCCAGTGCGCTCACCACGCCCAGCATGATTTCGAACAGCGCGGCCCGCGGAAAGATCTCACCTTTTTCCCGCAAGAACCCCATCAAGTTCTTGAGGTCGTCTCCTTCCAGGTACTCCATGACGATCGCGCATTTGCCGTCGATGGAGGTCAGGTCTTCCACCTTCACGATGTGCTGATGCCGGATCAACCCCAGCAATCGCGCTTCATCGCGGGTGCGCATCACGATCTCATCGTGACTCGACCACTTGGCATGGAGCAATTTGACGGCGACGATCCTGGAGAATCCGTCGGTGGACATCTGCTCGGCGAGATACACCTTGCCGAACCCACCCTCGGCGATCTCCTTGATGAATCGAAAGCGGCGGCGCGCAACACTCATCCCGGGCACTCCCTTGCCGCGACCTTACCACAGGCGAGCGGCGATCAGTTGCAGATGCCCTTTTCCTCGTTGGCCAACTCGGCGATCGCGTGCATCAACGCAAAATAATCGATCGGCGCATTTCGGAAGTTCACTTCTCGCAACGCACTGCCCCGTCGCGAACCTGCCGCTTCACGGTTTCACCTGATCGGGCGTCGGGATCTTGAACTTCTTGCAGTAGCCGTCCTCCCGAACATGCATCGCCCAAGCCTGGAATTCCGGGTATTCCGTCGCGTGATTCTGGGCGTAGTAACAAACCGCCAACAGATGCTGCGCCACGATCGGGTAAACATAGTTTTGAGTGTCCCTGTGAAGCTTGGAACCACCGCAATAATTCTGCCCTTCCGGTGCGTCGAGACAGGTCATGTTCTCGCCGTACCAATTGGAATGGTCTGATGCCGGTCTTCCCGCAGACCACGCTGTGAATCCGGGCAAC
>SXGR01285182.1_pt1 | contig 11969 bp, 11 predicted proteins | sample 3174711 | NCBI WGS metagenome assembly SXGR01 (sample SAMN11356860, study PRJNA531348) | freshwater metagenome | isolation source: freshwater sample F1-60 | place: China: Fuxian Lake, Yuxi | collected 2017-12-25
CGCTTCGGCCACGCGGCCTCCGAGGGCGGCAACGGCCGCGCCGGCGCCGAGGCCGGGTTCAACATGGGCGGGTTCGCCGACATCTTCGACGAGATGTTCGGCGAGTTCATGGGCGGCGGACGCCGCGGCGCCGGTGGGGGCCGCCAGACGCCGCAGGGCGCCGATCTGCGCTACAACCTCGAGATTTCGCTCGAGGACGCCTACCACGGCAAGACCGCGACCATCCGCCTGGCGACTGCCGTGCTGTGTGAGGCGTGCACCGGGACGGGTGCGGAGACGGGCTCGCGCCCGGTCACCTGCCCGACCTGCCGCGGCCACGGCAAGGTGCGCAGCCAGCAGGGCTTCTTCACCGTCGAGCGGACCTGTCCCTCCTGCCACGGTCAGGGCGCCGTCATCGAGAATCCCTGCTCGTCCTGCCGCGGCCAGGGCCGCGTGCGGCGCGAGCGTACGCTGAACGTCAACATCCCCGCCGGCTGCGAGGAAGGGACGCGCATCCGCCTGGCCGGCGAGGGTGAGGCCGGCGTGCGCGGCACACCGCCGGGCGATCTCTACATCTTCCTCACCATGCAGCCGCATCGCCTCTTCCAGCGCGACGGCGCCGATATCTACTGCCGGGTGCCGATCCCCATGACCACGGCGGCGCTGGGCGGCAACATCGAGGTGCCGACGGTCGATGGCGGCCGGGCCCGTGTCAGCATCTCGCCCGGCTCCCAGAGCGGCCAGCAATTCCGTCTCAAGGGCAAGGGCATGTCGGTGCTGCGCGAGACCAGGCGCGGCGACATGTATGTCGAGGCGACGGTGGAGACACCGGTCAACCTGACCAAGGAGCAGCAGGAGCTGCTGCGCCAGTTCGAGAAGGCCGGCAACCCCGACCGCACCAGCCCGGAATCGGCCGGTTTCTTCACCAAGGTGAAGGAACTGTGGGACGACCTGCGGGGCTGATCGCCCCCATCCTGCCCGATCTCCTGCGGGCCGACCTCAGGCTTGTGATCTGCGGCAGCGCAGCCGGTACGCGTTCGGCGCGGGAAGGCGCCTACTACGCTCATCCGGGCAACCGCTTCTGGCCGACGCTGCATGTTGCCGGGCTGACACCGCGCCGGCTGCGGCCGGATGAATATCCGCTGCTGCTGGATCTCGGCATCGGCCTCACCGATGTCTGCAAGCACGAATTCGGCGCGGACAGCGAGTTGTCGAAGACGGCCTACGATGCCGCCGCCGTACGGGACAAGATCCGGCGCTACCGGCCGCGCGCCATGGCCTTCAACGGCCTCAACCCGGCGCGCGCCGTTCTCGGCAAGTCTGTTCGCCACGGTCGGCAGGGCGAGGCGCTGGGCGATACGACGGTCTTCGTCCTGCCCTCGACTTCCGGACTCGCCTCCCGGCACTGGGACGAGCGCCCCTGGCATGAGCTGGGCGAGTTTCTGCGCCGGGTGTGATCGCCGTCGCTTGCGCGGCGGCGCCGGGACCGGCAGGGTCGCGCCATGAGCGAATCCTGGCTGGGCTTCTGGAACCGCCCCCACAGCATCTACGTCAACGAGCGGCATCTCAGGGTGCATTGCGCGCGCGTGGCCGATGACATCCTGTCGGTGCTGCCGCGCGAGCCGGCCTTGCGCGTGCTCGATTACGGCTGTGGCGACGCCCTGGAAGCAGAACGGATCGCGTCGCGTGTCGGCCGGCTGTTTCTCTACGACGCCGCCCCTGCGGTCCAGGCCCGGCTGCGCCAGCGTTTCGCCGGAATCTCGACCATCACGGTGCTCGACGATGCCGGCCTGGCGGCCCTGCCCGACGGCACGCTCGACGTCATCGTGGTCTTCTCGGTGGTTCAGTATGTGCCGCGCGGAGATCTGCCGGCTCTGATCCGCGAGTGGCGGCGGCGTCTGCGGCCGGGCGGCAGCCTGATCCTGGCGGATATCATCCCGCCGGAAGCCGGGATGCTCGCGGATATTCGCTCGCTGCTGGCCACCGCCGCGGCCAACGGCTTTCTGCTCGCTTCACTGGCGGGACTGGTCACCACATTCTTTTCAGATTATCGGCGTCTGCGTCATCGATTGGGTTTCGCCATCTACACCGACGCCGAGATAGAGGCGTTGCTGACGCAGGCAGGCTTCGCACCCGTGATGCAGGCGCGCAACCTCGGCTTCCACCCGGCACGGCGCACGGTCATCGCCCGTGCCGTCTAGGTCCCGAGGCGACCCAGCGTCAGGCCGTGTTTTTCCAGGAGATCGATGAAGGCGGCGCTTTCGAAGAAACGCAGCTCCTCCTCACGCGCATCGGTGACAGGGTCGACAGCTCGCAGCTCGGCGTCGACCTGGCCGGGATGACACATCACCAGCAGCGTGCCTTTGTCCGAGCAGCGCAGGAAGTCTTCGAACAGCACGGCGTAGGCCGCGCGGCCGGAGAAGTCATGGATGCCGGCGAAGCGGTCATTGGTTGGGATGCCGGCCGCTTGCGTCCGCTGGCGCAGGCTTCGGCCCAGGGCGGTGATCAGCCGGGCCTTTGGCGCTTCGAGTCCGCGGCGCAGTGTCGCGCCCCAGCTCTCGTTGCAGACCCGCATCCAGGGGCGCGTACCCGACAGGCGCCGCTGCCAGAGCTCGATCACCAGATCCCGGATGACCGGGAACTGGTGCACGTGCTGATGGCCGTCGAGGAAAGCCGGTGCCCGGCCGAGCGCCCGCTCGAAAGCGTCGAGCTGGCGTTCGAGTTCGCGCGCGATCTCCGTCCGGTCGAGGCGGCCGGTCAGGGCCAGCGCCAGCAGGCGCCCCACCGAAGGCAGCCTTCCGAGCGGGGCCAGCGCCGGCATCGTCCCCAGCGGCGCATGATCCGTCAGTGTCAGATGCAGCCCGATATCCGCCGTGTCGAGATGCGGACGCAGGGCGGAAGCCTGGAACGGCCAGGCCTGGCCGACGCTCATGCAGCTGGTGGCGCTGAGCCGGCCGGCCGCCAGAAGCCGCACGATCGCCCGGCTCACACCCGGCGCCAGGCCGTAATCGTCGGCGCAGAGGATCAGCCGCGTCATGGACGTGCAAGCGGGACGAGAATGGGTTTGACCACAGCCATGGGCCGGGAAAGGATAGCCTGAAATAAAGGTCGAGGGAGGATCGGGTTGCCATGACGGAGACGGGACACGGCGTTTCCGGCGGCGAGCCGGACCTGTCGATCGTGGTGCCCGTATACAACGAGGCCGCGAATCTCGACGCTTTCTTTGCCCGGCTCGATCCGGTCCTGCAGCGCCTGGGCCTGACTGGCGAGATCGTCTGCGTCGATGACGGCAGCCGCGACAACAGCTGGAAGCTGCTGGTCGAGCGGCAGCGCCGCGATCCGCGCCTGCGTCTGCTGCGTCTGTCGCGCAATTTCGGCAAGGACATCGCGCTCAGCGCCGGGCTGCAGCACGCTTCCGGTCGCGCCGTCATTCCGATCGACGCCGACCTGCAGCACCCGCCGGAGCTGATCGAGACCCTGCTGGCAAGATGGCGCGAGGGCTACGACATGGTCTACGCCCAGCGCCAGTCGCGCGACACCGATTCCGCGCTGCGCCGCCTGTGCAGCCGGGTGTTCTACGCCCTGTTCCGGCGCCTCTCCGATATCCAGATGCCGCCGGGTGCGGGCGATTTTCGCCTGCTCGACCGGCGCGTGGTCGATACGCTCAACGCCATGCCCGAGCGGGCGCGCTTCATGAAAGGGCTGTTCGCCTGGATCGGCTTCCGCCAGATCGGCGTCGGCTACGAGCCGGGTCCACGGCAGGCCGGAGCGAGCGCCTGGTCGCTGACCCGGCTGCTGGCCTTTGCGGTCGACGGGCTGGCCAGCTTCAGCACCTTCCCGCTGGTGATCGCCGGCTATATCGGCGCGATCCTCGCCGTACCCTCGCTGCTGCTCGGCCTGTTCTTCACCATCCGCACGCTGTTCTGGGGCGTGGACGTGCCGGGCTATGCCTCGGTGATGGTGGCGGTGCTTCTGCTCGGCAGCATCCAGCTCCTGACCCTCGGCCTGTTCGGCGCCTACCTCGGCCGCGTCTTCGCCGAGGTCAAGGGTCGGCCCCTGTTCATCGTCAGCGAGCGGGCCGGGTTCGAGGCGGAGACTGCGCTCAGTAGTCCATCACGTCCAGGACATCCAGCGGCACGCCGGGGTGCTGACGTGTCTTCTCCACCAGTCTTGCCTCGAGCCGCTCAGGCGCCATCGCGCGCAGCCGGCGGCGATCCTTGACCAGGCTGAGGATTGCATCGTCGCGCTCCACGGTGATGATCGTGTCGCCGTCGAATATCTTGTCGCAGCCGAGACGTGTGTTGCTGATGTAGAAATCCGCCTGCCTCTCGTCGCCGGAGAGGACCAGGTTCTTGGGGAAGTAATAGGCGGCGGAAGTCCCGCTCGAGCAGACGATGACCCGGTATTGCCGGCTGACCTCGGTGCGTTCCTCCTCGTCCTTGATGTACTCGACGAGACGATCGACCGCCTCGTGATAGGAATTGCCCCAATAATCGAGCTCGTAGCGGTCTTCGGCGCCGTCGACGCCGCCGATGAACTGGTTGTAGTAGACGTACTGATGCGGGTGGAGTTCCCGCATGAAGCTGCCATGCCAGCCGAGATAGATGACGACAATGGCGGCAAAGGCGCCGCGCGCCCAGAGCGGGCGCGCCGCCAGGGCGGAGAAGATCCGGGTGAGCGCCAGTCCGCTGATTGCGGCCAGCGGCGGCAGGACGAAGAGGAAATGGCGGATGCCGTCATAGGTCACCGGCCGGAAGACGACGAAGAAGACGAACGGGAACACCGCTGCGAAGCCCAGCACGAAATACGGCGCGAACGCCGTCCATTCCGGTAACCCGCGCCGGCGCACCAGGGCTGCGCCGGCGAGGACCAGCGCGACGCAAAGCAGGACAACGATCAGTTCCGGCATGCGCACGAGGAAATAGACCGGCAGGTAGTCCGGCGGCAGGTGCAGGGAGTTGACCAGGCGGCCCTCGAAAAGCGTGTCGAGATTCCACGGGTTGTTGGAGAAGGTGGTCAGCGCCTGGAAGGGATGGCGAAGCGGATCCTGCTGCGCCCACGGCCAGGCGGCGAGCATGACGCTCCAGGCGACCAGCAGGCTGGGTACGAGGAATCCGAGGATGGCCCGCCAGGATTCGCGCCAGGCGGCGGCGAAGCCGGCGTCGCGCCAGCGCAAGCAGGCCCACAATGTCAGGGCCGCGCCGAGATAGATCAGCGCGAACACGCCGGCGATGCGGATACCGAGGGTCAGGCCGAGGGCAAGGCCGAGCTTGACCGTGATCGCGGCCGGCACGCGCGGGAAATGCGGGGCGGCGCGGATCATGTAGTAGAGCGACCAGGCGATGCCGACGGCGAAGGGGATATCCTTCGGGTTGTTGAACATGTGCCCGTACCACGACGGCGTGGTGAGCAGCAGGAGCGCCGCCCAGAAGCCGCCGCGCGGGCCGTCGAAGGCGAGGCCGATGCGATAGACCGCGGCCACGCCAAGCAGCCCGACCAGCGCGTTCATCAGATGCGCGCTCTCGTAATTGCCGGCGGGCGAGATCGTCTTGAACAGCGCTACGACACCGTCGAAGGCGCCGCCGTAGAGCCAGAGATTGTGATAGGTCAGCGCTTCGAGGTCGCGAAAGCCGGAGCGGTAGTAGGCGAGCACGTAGCGGCCATAGGCCTCATGGTAGTGCTCGTCCCAGGTGATGCCGTAATCGCGGAAGGTCGAGGCAACGACCCACAGCGCCGCGAGGAACAGCGCCGCGGTCGCACAGCGGTAGAAACGGGCGGCGCGCGTCTCGGACATGCCGGCAGACTATCCGGTGAAAGTGAAGATTGCGTTGCCTCGGGCTTAATATGCTTTTTTATTCAGGCTCTTACTTAAGCATGGCCGTAGCGCCCCGACAACCCGGACCAAGGTGGCAGGCGGTCGCGGGAGTTAACGGCCGGCCGGGCCGGTGTATTCGTAGAGATAGAAATAATTGCGCTCGGCCACCCGTCGCCAGCCATTGCCTTCGGCCGCCGGCAGGCCTCCGGCGTCGAGCGGCACGCCGAGATACTTGTTGATGTAGTAGGGCCAGTCGACGAACCACCTGATGTTGCGCTGGCGCAGGTAGTCCCACATGTGGTCCTGGTAGGCGAGGGCCTCGCGGTTGACCTTGCCGTCGGTGTTGACCACCCGGTCGCGGAAGAAGCCGAGAGTCCCGGACTGGCCGGCGGCGACCAGAGCCTCTTCCGGCACGTGCTCGCGCAGCAAGGCCACCTGGTCGTGATAGACCGTGTTGCCGCCAAGGCCCCGGCCGGATCGGGCAAAACCCGCCAGCAGGCCGATCTGCAGGACCAGCACCGCCACCAGGACGAAAGCCGCCGGCGCGCAACCCCGCCCCGCCAGCCAGCGCGCCAGGATGATCGGCACGACGACGAAGGCCACCAGGGCCAGCGGCGCGAAGTAGCGGTAGTAGAACCAATAGGCGATGAACGACAGCGCGTAATAGGCAAACAACGCGGCAAAGGCGAGAGCGAAGCAGATCGCGAACTCGAAGAGACGCCGCGCCCGCATCTGCTCTTCGGCCGGTGCCGCTTCCAGCTCGCGGCGGAACGCGCCGCCGCTTGCCGCGCGCCACAGCAGTGCGACGATCGCAGCGAGGGCGAGGGTCCGCAGCAGGCCCATCAGGGTCATCGTCATGTAGCCGGGCTCGGCCGGAATCGGCACGTCGATGCCGATGGTGCCTTCATGGGCGCCGGCGAACAGCCAGGGGAAGAGCACCAGCCGCAGCGCCCATTCGGCGTGCTCGAGCCGCAGCCATTCCAGCGCCCAGGCCTGCTGCGCGGTGCCGCTGGTCGGCATGGGAGAGCCGAAATAGATCGTGTTGTAGAGCCACCAGGGCAGCGACACGACGAAGGCCGAGAGGCCAAGCAGGGCGCCGCGTCCCAGCATCGGAAGGAGACCGCGCGAGTACGAGCGTCGCAGCTCGTTCAGGCCCAGGGCTGCGGCCACGAACGCGGCATCGATGCGCGCGAGCACGAGGAGGCCGACGAGCGCCCCCAGGGCGGCGAGGCCGGAAGCCGGGCGGTCGCGACCGAGCTGCATCCAGCGCGCGATCGCGGCGTAGAAGAACATCACGCAGCCGGTCTCCAGCCCGTTATAGGCATGATTGAGCATCAGCGGCGAGGCGAGGTAGAGGAACGTGGCCAGCCCGGTGCGCAGATCTTTTTCCGCTTCGCCGCCTTCCGCTACGCCGGGGCGGGACGGCCAGGCGTCGCGCGCCATGCCGGCGACGAGCAGCGCGCCGCCGACATGGAACAGCCAGCCCAGGATCATGACCAGGCGCATGGCGAGGATCTCGTCGCCACCCGCCAGTGTGAAGGCGCCGGCCTGCAGCATGGTGAACAGCGGCTGGAAGCCGTTGGTCAGGTTGGTCCCGTCGATGGTGATGCCGTGTCCGGCGGCGACGTTGCGCGCCACCGACAGGGCGTAATAACCATCCTCGGTCATCGGCATGTCGTAGACATGCCCGGTTGGCCGGAAGGCGAGGCTCAGCAGGATCAGGCCGACGACCAGGGCCAGATGGCGGATCCAGCGTGAAGGGGCCGCGGCGGAAGCAGGCGTGTCACTCATGGGAAGGTCGCGGACAGGGCCTCGGGGAGGGGATGACGTGGCCGGCGTTTTACGCCACTTTGCCCGGCCTGGGAAACCGGCCGTGAGCCCGGCCGGCACCCGAGAATGACGGCCGGGGCCCGTCCGTTATTCCCTCCCGGCGCCCTTTGCGCCATCAGGCCAAGCCCTTATAAATCCTCACCGTGACCTCCCTTTCCGCCCTGATTCGCCTCGCCCGGCCGCGCCAATGGGTGAAGAACGCGTTCGTCGCGGCGCCGCTCTTCTTTACCCCCGAAGCCATCAACGGCCGGAACCTGGTTCTGGTTGCCGCCGCCGTGGCGGTCTTCTGCCTGCTGGCCAGCGCCATCTATGTCTTCAACGACTGGTGCGACCGCGAGGCCGACCGTCAGCACCCCTCGAAGCGCCTGCGTCCCATCGCCTCGGGCGCCGTGTCGCCCGCGGCAGGGCTGGCCTTCGGCGCCCTGCTGCTCGTCGCCGCCAGCCTGCTGACCCTGGCCTTTCTGCCGCGCGGCTTCGCCGTCTACGCCGCGCTCTACGCCGTCTTCTCGATCCTCTATTCGCTGCGTCTCAAGCACATCGCCGTGCTCGACGTGCTGCTCGTCGCGTTCGGCTTCGTGCTGCGGGTCCAGGGCGGCTCGGCGGCGATCTCCATCACGCCGACGGTGTGGATCGTCATCTGCACCTTTCTGCTGGCGCTGTTTCTGGCGCTGGCCAAACGGCGCGACGATCTCGCCCGCGACATGCAGGACAGCCACCGCCCGGCACTCGCCGGCTACAATCTGCGCTTCGTCGATTCGGCGCTCTCGCTCATCCTGGGAGCGTTGCTCGTTTCCTATCTCATCTACACGACCAACGAGGGTGTGATCCGGCGCTACGGTACCGACCAGCTCTACCTGACCGCGCCTTTCGTCGTGGCCGGCGTGCTGCGCTATCTGCAGATCGCGCTGGTCGAGGAACGCTCGGGTTCGCCGACCGACCTCGCGCTGACCGACCGGTTTCTCATCCTCGCCGTGCTGGGCTGGGTCGCCACCTTTGCGTGGCTGATCTACGGGCGGTTGCTGTGACACGCTGGAAGCCCGTGACCCTGACCGGCTGGGGTCGTAACCACACAGCCAAAGTCGGCGCCGCAAGGCCGGAGCGGCCGCGCGACCTCGATGCGGCCGTCGCCGACACGCATGACGTCACGGTGCTGGCCCGCGGGGCGGGGCGGGCCTACGGCGACGCGGCGCTCAACCATGGCGGCCGCGTGGTTCTGACCGAGCGGCTGGATCGCGTCCTTTCCTTTGATGCGGCCAGCGGTCTCGTGGTCTGCGAGCCGGGGGTCACTTTCGCCGACCTGCTGCAGGCGTTCCTGCCGCGCGGCTTCATGCCGGCGGCCAGCCCGGGTACCGCCTTTGCGACCGTCGGCGGCGCCGTGGCGGCGGACGTGCACGGCAAGAACCATGACCGGCATGGCAGCTTCGGCGATCACGTGGAGTGGTTCGAGCTGCTGCTGGCTGACGGCTCGACCCGCCGCGTGACGGCCGAGAGCGATGCCGAGCTGTTTGCCGCCAACATCGGCGGCATGGGGCTGACCGGCATCGTGCGGTCCGTGGCCTTCCGTCTGCTGCCGCGCGCCACGCCCTGGGTCACGGTGCGCGAAAAGCGCATCGTCGATCTCGATCACTATCTCGAATCCTTCGCCCGGGTGCGCGACAGCGCCACGTTTTCGGTGGGCTGGATCGATGCGCTGGCCAGCGGCGCTTCGCTGGGCCGGGGCATCCTGGAGACGGCCGAGTTCCATCAGGACCTGACCATGCCCACCCCGCCCAGGCCGCGCCGCATGCCGGTCGACCTGCCGTCCTTTGCGCTCAACCGGCTGTCGGTACGGGCTTTCAACGAGTTCTACCGGCGGCGCGTGCCGCTGGCCGGACGCGAGCGCCCGCGTCCCTTCGCCGAATTCCTCTATCCGCTGGATGCGCTGCACGACTGGAACCGCATCTACGGCAGACGCGGCTTCTACCAGTTCCAGTGCGTGCTGCCCGACAGCACGGCCCGCGCGGGCCTGCGCAGCCTGCTCGAGACGATCGCCGGCACCGGCAATCCCTCTTTCCTCGCCGTGCTCAAGACCCTGGGCAAGGCCGGGCGCGGTCATCTCTCCTTCCCGATGCACGGCCATACCCTGGCCCTCGATTTCCCGCGCGGCGGTGGGGCGGATGAGCTGCTGCGCCGGCTGGAGGCGATCACCCTCGATCACCAGGGCCGGGTCTACATCGCCAAGGATTCCCTGCTCTCGCGCGCCGGTTTCAGAGCCATGTACCCCGAGCTTCCGCGTTTCGAGGCGGTGCTGGAGCGCGTCGATCCGGGGGCACGCTTCATGTCCGACCTGGCGCGCCGTCTCGGCCTCAAGGGCCAGTCATGAGCAAAGATGTCATGACGGCGCCGGTCTGGCTGATCCTCGGTGCGTCTTCGGCCATCGCCCGCGCCTTCGCCCGCGCGGCAGCCGCCGAGGGCGCCGATATCCTGCTCGCCGGTCGCGACACGGCCGATCTCGAAGCGAGTGCGGCAGACCTCGTCGCGCGCTTCGGCCGGCGCGCTGAAACCGTGGATTTCGACGCGCTCGACAGTGCCGGCCATGCCGCCACGCTGCAACGGGCGAAAAGCTTCGCCGGTGAGGCGCCGCTCAACATCTTCCTCGCCTTTGGCACCATGCCATCGCAAGACCAGATCGACGCCGACCCGACACTGATCGACGGCGTGATCTCAGCGAACTACACCGGCGCCGTCAATCTGCTGCACCGCGCCGCGCCGCTGTTCGAGGCGCAGCGCACCGGGGCCATCGTGGTCCTCACCTCGGTGGCCGGCGATCGCGGCCGGCTCAAAAACTATGTCTATGGCTCGACCAAGGGAGCGCTGGGCGCCTATCTCCAGGGCTTGCGCGCCCGCCTGTTCCGATCAGGCGTGTCGGTGATCACGGTGAAACCGGGTCCGGTCGACACGGCGATGAGTTACGGCCTCAACGACATGCCGCTGATGGCCCAGCCCGAGACGGTCGCCGCCGCCTGCCTCAAGGCAGTGAAGAAGGGCACGGAAGTGGTCTATGTCCCCTTCCCGTGGTGGCCGATCATGACCATCATCAAGCTGATCCCCGAGCGCATCTTCAAGAAGCTCAATATCTGACAGACCGGGTTGGCGCTTCGCCGGGCCTGTGATTGAATGCGCGCCTCTCTAGCGAGGACGAGATGACGGATTATCGAATCGGCGTGGTCGGCTGCGCCGGCCGCATGGGCCAGATGCTCATCCGCGAGATCGTCGGCAGCAAGGTTTGCGCCTTTGCCGGCGGCACCGAGGCGCCGGGCAGCGAGGCGCTGGGCCAGGATGCCGGCGAGCTGGCCGGTGTGGGCGCCCTGCAGGCGAAGATCGGCAGCGACCCGGCGGCGCTTTTTGCCGGGGCGGATGCCATCATCGACTTCACCTCGCCCAAGGCGACGGTCGCCCATGCCCGCCTGGCGGCCGAAAAGGGCAAGGTGCTGGTCATCGGCACCACCGGCCTGACGGAAGAGGATTTGGCGGCGATCGCCGAGGCCTCGCGCAAGACCGCCATCGTGCGCTCGCCCAATATGAGCCTGGCGGTCAACCTGCTCGAGGCGCTGACCGAGCGCGTCGCGGCGAGCCTCGGTCCCGATTACGACATCGAGATTTTCGAGATCCATCACAAGCACACGGTCGACGCGCCCTAGGGCACGGCGCTGCTTCTGGGCGAGGCCGCTTCGCGCGGCCGCAAGACGAAGCTGAAGGACGTGGCGGTGCGCGGCCGCGACGGCCACACGGGGCCGCGCAAGGAAGGGGCGATCGGCTTCACCGCGGCGCGCGGCGGCAGCGAAGTCGGCGACCACGTGGTGATGTTCTGCGGCGAGGCCGAGCGCGTCGAGCTCACCCACAAGGCCACGGGACGGCAGATCTACGCCCGCGGCGCGCTGCGCGCCGCCCTCTGGGCGAAGGGCAGGCCGCCTGGCCTCTACAGCCTGAAGGACGTGCTGGGCCTTTAGGTCGCTTGCGGCGTGGCGCGGCTGCGCGCCAGCGCCTCCTGCAGCTGCCCGGCGATCTCCTTCCGCTCACCGGGCGAGAGAAAGCTGCCCACCGCCAGGTGGCGGCCGTGGCTCGACAGGACGAGGCGATTCGAGCCGTCTTTGAGCTCCTCCAGCGAGACGCGCAGCCAGTACGAGGGGAACTCGTGGCTGATCGCACCACGCCGGTCGACGCTCTCGATGCTCAGCACGCCGTTGGCCAGGCGCAGCCGCTCGTATTGCCGCCTGCCGTAGCTCGCCTTGAAGGCGAACCAGATCAGGGCGACGTCGATGCCGACGAAGCCGATCACCGGCCAGGCGCCGACACTCAGGAAGAC
>SXGR01164565.1_pt1 | contig 11965 bp, 14 predicted proteins | sample 3174711 | NCBI WGS metagenome assembly SXGR01 (sample SAMN11356860, study PRJNA531348) | freshwater metagenome | isolation source: freshwater sample F1-60 | place: China: Fuxian Lake, Yuxi | collected 2017-12-25
CAGATGTCAATAATGCGAATGCCGCGGACCGCAGTCGGGTGACGGATGCTACAAGAGGAGGAATACGCTAATGAAGGGCTATTTCGCACTAGGACTCATTTTTCTGATCGTGTTGGTTGCAGGCAACTCCTTGTTTGTGGTGAAGGAAACTGAACGGGCTGTGATGCTGCAGTTTGGTGAATTGGTGAATGCCGATATCGCACCAGGGCTGCATGTTAAAATTCCTTGGGTAAATACAGTACGCAAGTTTGATGCGCGCATTCAAACTCAGGACACCAATCCGGAGCGATTCCTGACGCTCGAGCAGAAGGCATTGGAAGTAGATTCATATGCCAAATGGCGCATCGTTGATGTGGGCCAATTCTACATATCCACGAGCGGTGACGTAGTCAGAGCCGGAAATCTCCTTGCCAGTCGAATCAACGATGGATTGCGCGACCAGATTGGGGCGCGCAACTTGCAGGAAGTGGTAGCCGGTGAACGCGATCAACTCATGCTTGATCTCACCGCCGAGTTGAATGAGTCTACAGCGGCTGATATTGGCGTCGAAGTGATCGATGTCCGCGTCAAGCGCATTGATTTACCCGATGATGTGCGCTCTTCCGTGTATGAACGCATGAGCACAGAGCGAAACCGTGAGGCTCAGGAATTACGATCGCGCGGTGAAGAGTTGGCTATTGGTATTCGCGCCGATGCGGATCGTCAGGCAACCATATTCCGCGCAGAAGCGTATCGTGATGCCGAGCGAATTCGCGGTGATGGTGACGCCCAGGCAGCAGCTATTTATGCGGATGCTTACACCAAGGACCCAGAATTTTTTGCTTTTACGCGCAGCTTGAATGCTTATCGTTCCACATTTAGTTCAAAGGGCGATATTCTCCTGCTAGATCCTGAAAGTGAATATTTCAAATACCTGAAGGGTGAAGATCTTAGTCAGTAGAATTCGGACTTGAATTCCGGAAAATCTGCCAATCCCACACCCTGGCATCAAGTAAAACCTGAATCGTCTTTTGTAATTCGATTCAGGTTTACTTTTTGTGGGACCAGAGAAATGCGAAATCAGGATATAAAATTAGGTTATGTGGCATGAACTGGCGGTGGCGCTTTGTTTGATGCTGGTTATTGAAGGCATCATTCCTTTTCTTGCACCGCAACGTTGGCGGAAGATGTTGCAGATGCTTGACCAGATCGATGACAACACGATGCGTTTTATTGGTCTGGCGAGTATGTTGGCCGGAACTGCCATCCTCTTGATAATTAACTAACAGAAACTGATAGAGCGGAAATCATGACTTCTGCAAAGCGCTGGATATTGCCTGACGGAGTTGAGGAAATTCTGCCAGACGAAGCGTACAAGCTCGAGTCGCTGCGTCGTCAGCTGCTCGATTTATATGCATCATGGGGCTATCAATTGGTAATTACACCATTGATCGAATTCCTTGAATCGTTGCTGGTCGGGTCGTCCAACGAGTTGGAGCTGCACACTTTCAAGATAATAGATCAATTAAGTGGACGTATGATGGGTGTGAGGGCAGATATTACCCCTCAAGCCGCGCGTATTGATGCCCATTGTCTCAACCGAAGCGGGCCAGTTCGCTTGTGTTATGCCGACAGCGTTTTGCACACCAAGCCGCAGGGATTATTAACGTCGCGCGTGCCAATCCGGATCGGGGCAGAATTGTACGGTCACGCTGGGGTGGAGTGTGATATTGAGCTGGTTTGCTTGATGCACGCAACCATGCAAGCAGCTCAAATCAGTGATTTGCAGATCGTACTTGGTCATGTCGGGTTATTCCGCTCGCTGGTGCAGGAAGCAAAACTCAACGCGGATACTCAGCAAGTGCTATTCGAGGCAGTTCAGCGCAAGGCGTACGATGAAATCGATTCTGTTGTAAACGCTTCAGTGAGTGACAGCAATTTGGCAGAGTTGCTCAAAAAACTTTCCCGCTTTAGCGGAGATGCCAACGTCCTGGAAGAGGCAAAAACAGCATTCGTTAACGCACCTGCAAGCGTGAAGCGGGAATTTGCAGATTTGCTGGCTATAGTGGAAGGTGTAAAGCTCCGCATTCCAGGCATTGCTCTGTGTTTTGATTTGTGTGAATTACGCGGGTTTGAATATCACACCGGCATCGTTTTCGCCGCGTATACTCCAAACCATGGCAAAGCTGTCGCAAAGGGCGGACGATATGATCATATCGGCGAAGTATTTGGCAGGGCGCGTCCGGCATCAGGATTTGATAGTGACCTGAAGACGCTAGCGCGGTTGAGTGCCAAGCAATTTAAACGCCCAGCCGCAATTCTGGCTCCGAAAGGAAATCACGAAGGCTTGTTAAAGGCTGTCGATAAATTGCGAGACGCTGGCGAAATTGTAGTAGTAAGTCTGCAGGATGCTCAGATGAGCAAATCTGAGATGGCGGAACTGGGTTGCGATCGATGTTTGGTTTCGCAATCAGGTGATTGGATAGTGGAAAAGTTTTGATGGCAGCATCAAGGCATTCAGAGTGGCATCGAGTGTGAGCATAAAATAATGTCAAGATCAGTGGTGGTACTTGGAACCCAGTGGGGCGATGAAGGCAAAGGCAAGATAGTTGACTTGTTAACTGATCAGGCTTCAGTCGTAGTGCGTTTCCAGGGCGGGCACAATGCGGGTCATACCCTCGTTATAAAGGGTGTGAAAACAGTTCTGCATTTGTTGCCTTCAGGTATTTTACGCGACGGAGTAGGTTGTGTTATAGGCAATGGCGTCGTATTAAGCCTGACCGCATTGCTGCATGAAATCGAAGAACTCGAGGCACGCGGTATTCAAGTGCGTGATCAATTAAAGATCAGTGGCGCGTGTCCATTGATTCTTCCTTCACATGCGGCGCTGGATCAGGCAAGAGAAACAAGTAAAGGTAGCAATAAAATCGGTACAACTGGCCGCGGCATTGGACCCGCATACGAAGACAAAGCTGGTCGTCGCGGCATTCGCCTCGCTGAAACTCTGAATCCAGTATTGTTCGGAGAAAAATTGCGCGAGTTGCTCGAATACCACAATTTTTTACTCAAGCACTTTTACAAAGTTGACACGATTGATTTTCAGAAAACCCACGACGACTGTTTGGAACAGGCGCGGCAGGTTGAACCCATGATTGCGGATACTATTGATATCCTGCACAAACACAGGAAAGCCGGCAGAAACATCTTGTTCGAAGGCGCGCAGGGCTCCTTGCTGGATATTGATCACGGTACATATCCTTTCGTTACGTCTTCCAATACCACTGCGGGCGGCACCGCAACTGGCAGTGGATATGGTCCGCTGTATCTGGACTACGTGCTTGGAATCACCAAGGCATATACCACGCGTGTTGGGTCAGGCCCGTTTCCCACGGAATTATTCGACGAGATCGGTGCGCATTTGCAATCAGTGGGGCACGAGCGTGGAGCCACTACTGGTCGAGTGCGCCGTTGTGGTTGGTTCGATGCAGCAGCAGTAAGGCTGGCAATGCGAATCAACAGTGTGTCTGGAATCTGCCTCACTAAACTCGATGTGTTAGATGGGCTCGAATCGATCAAGGTTTGCACAGGCTATAAGGGTGTGGGTGAAAACCCCTCAGCTAGTATGATGGATATCAACAGCTACAAGAATTTGCAGCCTGTATATGAGGAATTAACTGGGTGGCACGAATCCACAGTAGGCGCAAAACGAATTTCTGATCTACCGAAAAACGCCCAGACTTATATCAGATATATTGAGGATTCAGTTGAAGTGCCGGTTGATATCATTTCGACAGGGCCGGACAGAGAGGAAACAATAATTCTGCGTCACCCGTTCGAGGTGTAGTCAGTTTTCCGAATCTGTTGGCCACAAACAGGCAGCACCGAGTGCACCGCTGGCATCACCGAAACTCGGTTTCAGCAACTGAGTACGCATGTCATCAGTGAACACATAGGGTCGCATCAGTTCAGGCACTGTGGAATAAAGTTGAGTGATATTCGACAGCCCGCCGCCCAACACAATCGCGGCGGGGTCGATGACATTGATCACTGTAGCAAGGCAACGCGCTAATTGATTGGAGTACAGTGCAATGCAAGCTTGAGCGTCCACATCTCCCTGATGGGACATTGTGGCGATTTCGACAGCTGTTCTCGCTGCGTGGTGCCTTTCCGCAAACGTAGAACTCAGCCCCCGTCCAGAAAGAACAGTCTCGACGCAGTTTATCCTCCCGCAATAGCATTTTCTGTCAGCCAGAATTAATTCCCGACAAGAACTTGGCAGAGAATTGTGTCCCCATTCCCCTGCGATGCTGTTGGGGCCCACCAGAAGGCGTTTATTGATCACTATCCCGCCACCGGTTCCAGTCCCAAGTATTACTCCGAATACCGTGGCCGCATTTTTCGCCACACCCAATACAGCCTCTGAAAGCGCGAAACAATTGGCATCGTTTTCCAGTCTGACTGCGTAGCCGAGCGCTTCCTCGATATCCTTTTGCAAAGGGTTGCCATTCAGTCGCACCGAATTGCTATTCTTCATCAGGCCAGAAGGTTGGGAGAGTGCACCAGGCGTCCCAATTCCGACTGTTAGGTGTTTGCCAGCAGTGCTCTGTAGCTTTCTGACTATGTTGCACAGTGTAGAGACAGTCTCGGAATAGCTGGTTGCCGGTGTTGGCTCACGAAATTTTTCGACTACGACGCCAGCATCCCCTAGCAAAATGCCTTCAATTTTTGTCCCGCCGAGATCTATGCCAATTCTCATTTGTGACTCACAAGTATGATCTTTGTTGATTTAAATACTGCGCAAATTTGTGTGTGTCAGTGCTACTTGACGGATTGGCAGTCCGAGCCTTGCATGGTACTACAAACCCTCTAGAATCGTCGGTCCGCCTCAATTTATTCCGCACGCGGTTTAAACGAGTTAGCCCAGAATCAACGCGCTTTATTTTCATGACCAGTTTGAATTTTATCCAGTGACCCGAGCCAGATATCAGCAAGTATCTTTGCAAGATACAGCATATTATCACTGTATATCCCGGTGTGTTCGCCGCGCATATTTATGCGGTGACGATCCGGTTTCCGGCAAGAATTTTGATCACCGCAAACAATGGCTCGTGAATCGCATCAAGCAATTGGCAGCGTATTTTGCCGTTGATATCTGCGCCTATGCGGTGATGAGCAATCATTATCACCTTGTCTTGCATGTGAATAATGCACAAGCGACTGGCCGGAGCGATGAAGATGTTATACAGCGCTGGCGCGAAGTCTTTCCGCGTAATGGAGCGCTGATTGAAACCTTGTTGAAAAATCAATCCAGCCGTGCCGCACAAAAAATGTTGAAACAGAACCTCGAACTTTGGCGGGAACGATTAACCGACATAAGCTGGTTCATGCGCTGCCTTAATGAAACGATTGCGCGAAAGGCAAACCGTGAAGACGAGTGCAGCGGCAGGTTTTGGGAAGGGCGTTTCAAGAGTCAGGCTCTTCTGGATGGAAAAGCACTGGTCACCTGCATGGCATACGTTGACCTGAATCCCATTCGGGCTCATGTGACTGATACGCTCGAGACCAGTGATTTTACGTCAATCCAGGAACGACCCATTCAACAAGCAAAAAAGACGAAAAAGCGCAGCTATAGACAGCATCGGCTGCTTACGCGGCGCACCAGTAAGCACCTTGTTGGCAAGCAATCTACGCGACAGGCACAACTCATGCCTTTGGAAATTGGCGCTGACTTCATAAATCTAACGCTGCCATTCGACCAACAGAGTTACTTCGATTTACTCGATGCAACTTGCAGATCACTGCTGTTGACCCGATCGGATCGAAGCAATTATCTTGATTCCGTCGTAGATAAGCAGTTCTTGCTCAACCGTGTTGGTATCAAGATTGATGCGTGGCTGGAGAGCGTTACGGCTTTTCACAAGTTCTATGGCGTAGCAGCAGGATCTGAATCCTCATTGATCGAATTTCAAGCGAGTCGAATGCGGTCTGGTGTTGCCTTCAAGCATCCGCAAAAATGGATTCGTGGTCGACATCCAGCCAGGTTGCTGTTCGGTACCTGATTGCTTCACATCGCTTTATCTTTCTCTGCAGTGCCTCCAATGGAATAGTTCATACAAAAGCGCGTGTAACGTTCGTCCGTTTTTTTCACAATCGCTCAAAATTTAGTCAACTCGAAAGTTTTTCAGCTATGAAATCGCGATTAGCGATGTGATCAATGCGATTGCTGAAAAGAAATTTTTCAATTGGGTGTCTCTTATTATTATGAAATCACCTATGAAGATTTGTTAGAGATCGCTTGCTAAGTATCAGAAAATTAGCATAAATTTTTGAGAAGACAAATTTCCAGGATTTATCTTGCAGAGATGTGACGCTGAGAATTGAGCGCCACATCACTACATATTGTTTGACTTTGATAGATTTACACTATATGTTGCGCCACAGAGTGATGGCTAACCTGTTGATTTTGCGGGGCTAGCAGCAGATTTTCGAGCAAGGCGGTAAGGGAATTAGTTGACCAGGCCAGCTTACTAAAAATGCCGAGCAATAAGCTGGTCGACGCTCTCTTGATGCTCATGAACTTCTCAATCTGCGCACAAGAATACGAAAAAAATAAAGCACTCTGATCAAACTATAGTACAGAATAACAATACTTTTGGCAGTCGCCGGAGCCTGAAAGAATGAATAAACGCGCTCAAGCAATGGCAGTAGAACCCTTGAGTGATGTTAACCAGCACGCAGGTGACGCCGCTAAAAAGTTACAACTGAAGATGCAAACGGAAGAATCCATTCGAGCTCAACTCGCCGATTTTGCCCGAGAAATAGAACAGCTCAAGCAATTACACAAATCAAACTAATCCCTGTCTCATTGGTGCTGGTATCCTTCAGGCACCACGCTATCAAGTCCACTTCAAATCCAGCAATTCATAATTGCAAATACATCGATAAGAAATTTACAACGGCGCGTATCCGTCCATATACGCGAAATATCGGGTACTATTGCCCTGCATCACAGCGCGCAGCGTTGCGATCAGTGCAAAATTGGTAAACAAAAAGCAACGGCCTCACACAATTTATTAAACGTATTTGCATTTATGAACGTTCAGGCATGGTATCGGGGGATAAGTATGAGCATTGCTTTGACAGCAATGTTGGCTGGATGTGCAGGAGCGGGCAGCTACTCACCATTGCTGAATACGGAACCAGAAATCGGATCAGTGCTCAAACGCCCCCCGCGCACGCTCAGATTGTTTTTCGATGCATTGCCTGATGTATCCCGCAGCAGCCTTACTTTGCGAGGACCAGATGGTGAATACGCATTGATCGGTTTGCACACGATGGCTGCGGACGATCTCATGGTAGAAATTGAGAATCCGTCGATTCCTGATGGTGACTACGTCGTGCAGTGGACTACCGTGGTGGCAGACGACCCTGCAGAGTACAGTGGCAGCGTCCAGTTCAGCGTTCAACGCGAATAGCATCTCTCGTCATCCCATTACAGCTCATTGACTTTGATCCAGCACATCTTGCGGTAGATCAAGTGACCAATTGATTAAACTCCCTAAAATACCGCATTCCTGAGTGGATTTTTTCGCACCGAACTGCGGGTTATGAGCCAAAATATTTATTCTTATTTATTGTTCAAGTCATTATACGAGCCACAGACTGCTTTTTTCAGAATTGGCTAAAGTCGATCCCTCTCCGCTTAGTATCCTGTTCCGCTATTCAATCTGGTTGCTGATATTGCCGCCGGCGTTCGCTTTGATCGGTGCCGCCAATTTTGGCTGGCGCCTTGGCGCGATGGAACCTCTGAATTTGCCCACTGAGTCATTGATACTGGTCAGCGCCGGCTATCTGTTTGTGCTCATTTTTGGACTCGTCAGCACGGCACTAATCTGCCGATGGATGGCCTCAACGTATGGAGCGAGTTCATCATTGGGCCGTCACTTGGCGCTGATAACCATTGTCGGAGAGCCATTGGCAGTAGCAAGCATCGCGCATCTCTATCCCAATGTGCTGGTAAACGTACTGGTGATGATTCCCACCCTTATCTGGAGCATGTACCCGCTCTACAAAGGCATACCCATCGTTCTGGAAACACCACCGGAGCGCGGCATGTTGATGGCCTCTTCGCTGGTTGGTTGGCTATTGGTTGCTGCAGTCAGCTTGCTGGGACTCAGCATGTCGCTGTGGACGGTTGGTGTCGGGCCCTTACTGGGCGTGTAACAGTGTTTGTAACGGATCGAGAAAGCGGCAGTACAGCAAAAAGATAATCCAGGAATACCTGAATGAATGAAGTGAGTACAACCAGAGTCGGTCACTATCATGACGAAATCGTGCTTCGACTTGTCCAGTTCTCGGTGTTTTGGGCAGTAGTGGCGATGTTGGCAGGAGTTTATCTCGCTGCCGAACTAGTCTGGCCAACAATCGATTTCGGCCAGTACTGGTTGTCTTTTGGGCGACTGCGACCGCTGCATACCAATGGCATTGTGTTTGGTTTCGGCATGTCTGCGCTTATGGCCACAGCATTCTATAGTGTCCAGCGCACTTCCCATGTTGAGTTATTTGCACCGCGCCTGGCATGGTTTTGTTGCTATGCCTGGCAACTCATCGTTCTCACTGGAGGTCTCTCCTTGCTCGCAGGCTGGACGTCAGCGAAGGAATATGCCGAACTGGAGTGGCCCTTTGACATAGCCATCACTATCGTCTGGGTTACTTTCGGAGTGGTTTTCTCCGGCACTATCGCCAATCGCAAAATCAAGCCGATCTACATCTAGTACTGGTTCTATGGAGCGCTGATAATAGTCATCGCCATGTTGCACATAGTCAATAATCTGGCCATACCAGTCAGTATAGGAAAGTCCTATTCTCTTTACGCTGGTGCTCAGGACGCAGTTGTGCAATGGTGGTATGGTCACAATGCAGTGGGTTTTCTGCTCACTGGGGGCTTCCTCGGCATGATGTACTATTTCCTGCCGAAACATTCAGGTCGCCCCATCTGGAGCTACCGCCTCTCAGTAGTCGCCTTTTGGGCTTTTACTTACAGCTATATCTGCGCCGGTCCTCATCATCTCCATAACTGGGCAATCCCGGAGTGGGTACAGTCACTGGGAATGGTGATGAGCGTGATCCTGCTGGCACCATCCTGGGCAACCATGATCAACGGCATTATGACAGTCAGTTCAGCCTGGGAAAAATTGCGTACTGATCCAGCCCTCAAATTTATCGTGCTATCACTTGCTTTCTATGGACTGGCAACATTCGAGGGTCCAATGATGTCGTTTCCCAGCGTCAAAGTGGTCAGTCACTATACAGACTGGACCATCGGTCACATTCACTCAGGTGCTCTGGGCTGGAACGCGATGATCACTTACGGAACTTTCTATTTTATGGTTTCAAGACTCGTGGGGTCGGATCTCTACAGTGAGCGTCTGGCAAACCAACATTTCTGGCTGGCTCTTGCTGGCACCATGCTATATATCGTGTCGATGTGGGGTGCCGGGCGTTCGCAGGGTTTGCTCTGGCTTAGCGTGGATCCCGTCGGAGGACTTAGTTTCAGTTTCAATGACATCATGGCAAGCATGACTCCCTACTATGTATTACGACTGATCGCAGGTGTCATTTTCCTCACCGGCACAGTGCTGATGGCATACAACCTGCATCGCACAATTCAAGGTCGTTCAATCAAGGCAGTGCAAGTTCCGTCAGTGAATCCGGCATGGAGTGTCGGCTGATGAGTGGCATCTCACTGCATCGAAAATTGGAAGAGAATGCGGGTTTGCTGATCTTCGGCATTCTTCTCGTGTCATCAATTGGTGGTTTGGTGCAAATACTGCCTGTCTTGAATCAGGAGAGTCTTGAAACTGCTTCTACCAATACGCGGGTCTACAGTGCGACAGAGCTGACAGGAAGGGATATTTATATCCGCAAGGGTTGCAGCGTCTGCCATTCGCAACAGATTCGCCCCCTGATTGCCGAGATCGAGCGTTGTGGTCCTTATTCCCGAGCGGGGGAGTTTGTCTATGATCGGCCTTTTCTGTTGGGAGCGAAGCGCACTGGCCCGGATTTACATCGCATCGGTGGTGAATATTCCAACGATTGGCACCGCGTTCACCTGCTTGATCCCCGCCAGGTGGTGAGCGAGAGCATTATGCCTGCCTACCCATGGCTCGCGAGCAGACAGGCCCATCAGGCCGGCGACGTTGCCGCCAAAATGCGCGCATTGCGGTCTCTGGGTCATCCTTATAGTGATGAAGAGATAGCAGCAGGTCCGCAGCAGCTGGAAGGCCTCATGGAAATCGATGCACTGATTGCCTATTTGCAAATGCTGGGTACTGGATATTCCGCGGAGGACGCACATTGACCTTGTTTATTTTTCTCGGTGACATGCTGGTCATGGGCTTCATGATTGGTGTCGCAGTGTGGAGTAGCAGCAAAAGCAATGATGCACAAATAGCCGAGGCGGCACGCATACCCCTTGAGGATGAGCACCTGTATGTCTGATTTACCGTCAGGATTCTGGAGTGGTTGGGTCATCGTGCTGACCCTGTTCACGCTGGTCGGGCTTGCGTGGTTGGTGCTGAGTGTTTATTTTCATCCGGGCGCAGATCACGATTCAACTAATGAGCCTGTGTGGGACACCGATTTGCGCGAAGGATCCAACGCGACTCCGCTGTGGTGGTTCTGGATGTTACTCGGCGCCATGGTTTTCTCGTTGGGGTACCTCATTCTCTATCCTGGTCTTGGTTCTTACTCGGGATTGCTCAACTGGTCCGCTGGCAGTCGCCTGGTTGCTAGCACTGAAAGCTTTGATCAGCGGTTCAACCCGCAGCGTGCTGCGGTGGCCACCGCGAGCCTGGAAGAAATCCAGAACGACTCTGAACTGATGGCAACTGCTGAGCGCATCTTCCAGCGTGAATGTTCCGCTTGCCATGGTCCTGAAGGCAGAGGGCAGGCGGCGCTGTTTCCAAATTTGATGGACGTGGATTGGCTATGGGGATCAACGCCTGATCAAATCGAGCAATCTATCCGTAATGGCAGGCAAGCGCTTATGCCAGCCTGGGAGACAGCAATTGGTGCAGACAATGTGAGCAGCGTGGCGGATTATGTTCAGAACATGAATTCGGTTGCCGACTCTCATCAAGGGAAGGCGGTCTATGATCAATACTGCGTCGCCTGCCATGGCTCTGATGGCAGCGGTAATGACTTGCTAGGTGCGCCGAATCTGGCTGACAGCAATTGGTTGTATGGCGCAACACAGGACTCCATTGTGGAGTCGATCGCCAAGGGGCGAAACGGTGTGATGCCGGCATTCGCTGAAAGACTTGATGACATGCAAATGCACCTGCTGGTCGCGATGCTGGCGCGCTAGTGGGCTGTTGCGCCAATGGCCTGCAACGAAGCAAGCCCGGCTCTGGTTAATTCCTGTGTCCCTGCTCAGGCGGGCGCTTTATGCAGTGCCAGCACTTTCTGCACCGAGGCGTTTTGCTGCATGCGTCGTGAGTGATCGGCCACGTAAGGAAATTTATTGATATCAACACCATCACCCTCCAGCCATTGTGCAATCGTGTAGAGATAAATGTCTGCCATTGAATAGTTTGCACCCATTACCCAGGGTGTTTGCAACATGTCATCTTCAATCAATTGAAAACAATCATTCATTGTCTGTGGCACTTTCTTTTTCATCGCCTCAATTGCTGCTGGATCATCTACCCAGCGAGCACCGCGCACCTTGTGTGCATGTGCCACATGCACGGTCGCGCACAGATAGCAGTTGAACTCCTGCATCTTCGCAAATTGGAATGCATTATTCAGTGGTGCCAACTTGCGCTCAGGGTAGAGCTGGGCGATGTAAACCAGAATAGCGGGCATTTCTGTTACAACACCCTCGCTGGTAACCAGCGCAGGCACTCGCCCCTTGGGGTTAATTTTCAAATAGTTGTCAGAGCGTTGTTCAGTAGACGCAAAATCGATGCGCCTTGCCTCGTAA
>SXGR01659877.1_pt1 | contig 11965 bp, 20 predicted proteins | sample 3174711 | NCBI WGS metagenome assembly SXGR01 (sample SAMN11356860, study PRJNA531348) | freshwater metagenome | isolation source: freshwater sample F1-60 | place: China: Fuxian Lake, Yuxi | collected 2017-12-25
GCATCGGCTGCGGATGCTGTAGCGGAACGCGCGCGCCAGGTATGCCGAGCGTCGCCCATATCGCGACCTCGCGGGCCTGATCGGCTGACAGCCGTGCTAGCGCCGGGAACGTGGTCAGCGTCCAGCCCTGCGCCAAGCACTGCGCCCATAGACGCGACACCGGCGCGATGCGCTCGACAGCCCGCTGCGCGACGTCGCCTGATGCGGTGCCGCCTGCGCCGCGATGCTCAGGCTCAAAGCGCGACGGTGACGACGACGAGCGCACCGGCGCACCGTCTGCGCGGACCTCATCGAGAGCGCGCAGGGCACCGAGCACGCCACGAAACGGCGGGCGCGGAGACTCGCCCTTCGACTCGCGAGCGAGGATGAGCAGCGCCATGCGCGTGGCTTCGTCGGCAAGGCGCGCGCGGCGTGCTGCGTGCTCGGCGGTGATCGTCTGGATGGCGCGGTCGTCGAGGACGCTGATGGCCGAGTCGATGACGGGCGCGGCCTCGAGGCTAGCGACGAGCTCGACCTCCGCGACGTGCTCCGCGAGCACCTGTCGGACGTCGATGCTGAGCAGGCTGCGTGCGGGGCGTTTCACGCGACCACCTTTGCGGCGCGCTGGCGGCTGCGTGGCGGGGCTACCTGCTCGCGCTCGACCTCGCGCACGGCGACGACGACGCGAGGCTCTGCGCGGTCGATATGCGTCGCGACGAGCAGCGTCACCACCTGCGAGTCGTCGAGGTAGAGCACACCGTTGAGCGCGTCGAGAATGGTTTTGGCAACGTTGTCGAGATCGCGTCGCCTTTCGTCAGGCAAATACGCGTCGATGTCCACGCGATAGCGCGATGCTTTCGACGGTAGCCATGGGCCGCGCGGTCTGCTCGCCTGCGCGATGAGCCGCACAGTGCGCTGGTAGGACCGCTGCTTCGACGACGTGAAGCGGCGCGTTCCGACCGACGCCGCGCGCTGCCACGGCACGACAGGGCCCGGCACGACGAAGCGAACGTCGAGGGTCATCGCGTCGTCCCGCGCATCGCGGACATTGCCTCTTGCCGCAGATGCTCCTCGCGTCGAGCTCGAGCGTCGGCCTCGTGCTGCTCGCGCGCTTCTCGCGACTGCTGCGACGTGCGCCCAAAGTGCTTGGCGTGCAATGAGCTCATGCGCTTTTCGGCCGTTGCTGCTGCGGGATTCTTCGCGATCTCGCACGCGCCGCATTTGCCAGCGACGAAGCCGGGGTGACGCCTGCACTGCGTTGGGAGTTGACCGGTCATCAGTTGCTTGTCCTGTCTGGTGCAATGTCGAGCTCCACCACGATTTGCTCAAGACGCATCGGGCACCAGCGCGGCGGCACCTCTGGCGGCTCAGTCGCGAGGTCGTCGCTGCCGAGGATGAGCCGGTCATCCTTGACGCGACACGCGTGCTCGATGCGCAGCGCGTCAGCCGATGCACCGATGATGTCGGTCGCCGTAAACGGGCACGTCTGGCATCCGCCAAAAATAACTAGGCGCATCGCGGGCGCGAGCGTAGCAGCGTGCAAGCGCGGCGTCATCGATGCCTTGCAGACGGCCAACGCTTGCGGCCTTCGTTGTGGCGCACCTTCGCGACTGCCACCGAGCAGACGGGCCCGCAGTAGCGCACGCGGTGCTGGTATGTCGCGCGCTGGAAATACTCGCCGCAATGGCCGCACTTCGTCGGCGGCTCTTTGCGATACGGGCCCGGCCACTTTTGCGTGCCGTCGCGCGGCATGATGGGCACGCCTGCCTTGAAGAATGCCGCGTTGCAATCGTCCTGCGCAGCAGGCCAGTGCGCCGCAACTCCGCAGCCGTAGCAGCGACGCAGCGGGTCGCCGTCGAATGTCAGACCGTCGTCGTAGAAAACGTGCCGTCTCATGCTTTGCGCGCCTTTGCAGCTGCTCGCAATCGTTGCTTGCTTTCGCGATGAGATTTTCGGCTCAGCGTCGCAGAGCACACCGGCCCGCACGTCGAGCTGTTGCCGTGACGCACGTTGCGCCGATACCGTCGCTCGCAGATGACGCACGTCGGCTCGACGCCCTCGACGTACGGGCCGGGCCACTGGCCCTCGTGCAGCGGCGCAAGCGCTGACGACACCATTGACACGCGGCTGAGAATCACAACGCACGTCTCGTGAGCAGCAGGCCAGTGACCGAGCACGCCGCAGCGACGACAGCGACGCAGCTTGCCGCCGACCTCGCGCTCGCCCTCGTGCTGCCAGTCGTGCTCGAGGAACGGCGCAGCGGCCTTGAGCTCGTCGTCGTCATCGATCACGGCTGCTCGCCTGCCTGTCGCTCGCGATACGCCGCAGCATGATCACGATTGCGCTCGCGCTCGTGCTCACGCACGCAGACTGGCCCGCAATAGGACAGCGCGCGAAAGCGCTGCGGCTGGCGAAACTTGCATGAGCAGCGCTTGCACGTGCGCCACTGATGTCTCCGATACGGTCCCGGCCAGCGCACTGCGTCAGCAGCTAGCGTCGTGCGCTCGTCGCCGGCACGCTGCGAGATCACCCACGGGCACGCCTCGCGCGCGCCAATCCAATGCGCCAGCATTCCGCACCTCGCGCAGCGTCTACGAGGCTCGCCCCACTCAAGCACGCCGTCAATTTTCCACGTGTGCGGTTTCATCGACGCCCTCGCTTATCGGTGTAAAGCGTCGAATCTTCAACGGCGTCAATCTCTTTGAGACTGCCGCCTGCACCGCGCTTGAACTGAAATTGCACTCCATTGCCGCCCGTCTTGCCTTTGACGATGCGGCCGTGCACGACGGCGCTGTCCTGCTCTTCTTTGCGCCAGAGCACAATGACGAGTTCCGCGAGGTGCGCGAGGTCGCGCGAATCGCGCAGGTCGTGCTTGCCCGGCTCTTTGCCTTCGCCGCGCTCGACGGTGAGTTGCGACGCCAGCCACACAGGCACGCCGAGGCGAGCCGCTGCGGCCTTAATGCGCGACGCGATGGTGCGCACCTCAAGACGCGTGTTCTCGACTTTGGTGGAGCACGTAATCGCTTGTGCGTAGTCAACGAAAACAACGTCGCAGTGGCGCACACGTACGAGTCGCGCCATCTCGCGCACGACGTCGGAGTCTGTCGCGCCAGGAATGCAGCTTGTCACGAATCCTGCGGTCGGTCCCGCTTTCCGCGTCGTGGCGACTGCGTGCGCGATGCGCTCGTGGTCTTCGTAGCTGAGCTGCTTGGAGCGGATGGCGTGCCCGCTGACGCGCGCGAATCGCGACAGCAGACGGTCTTCGATGAGTTGGCGCGGGTCTTCGATGCTGATGTAGCCGAGCAGCAGATTCTGCGCGCCGAGCTTCTCGCCGATGGTAAGCGCGAGTGATGATTTGCCGACGTTGGTGTCCGCGCCGACGATGGCGAGGTCGCCGGGACCGAGGCCCGCGATTGCGTCGTCGACGGCTTGAATGCCAGTCGGCACGAGCGCGCCGGCCTCTGTCGTTGTCGCCCGCAGATACGCGCGCTCGACAGCCTCCGCGAGCGAGAACGATTCGACGCTGGATGCGGCGTCGTCCTCGAGCGCGGCTGCGCAGTGGACAGCCGACGCGGCGCTGTCTTCGGCGCGCACCGATGCGAGCGCGTCGAGGAGGTGCCGCTCTTTGCGACGCAGGCCCGCCAGCGCGAGCACGCGTGCGTGAATGACCGCGACGTCGACCAGCATCGCGCCGCCAGTGGACAGCGCGTAGACGGCATCGGGCCCGCCGATCGCGTCGAGCTGCTGACGCTGGCGCAGCATCGACACGACGGTGGCTTCGGTGACGCGCAGCGATGCATCTAGGAGCGCGCGTATCGCGCTGGCAACAGCCTCGTGCGCGGGCTTCGTCCAGGCGTCAGACGGGCACGCGTACGCGTCGGCAACGCGCGCATCGGCCATCATCGCGGAGAGCAGCGCACGCTCGGCGCTGACGTCGCAGAGCTGCTCAGCCTTCGAGGTCACGCCACTTCTCCTGAGGCTTTGGCGGTGGCGGCAATTTAGCAGCCCAGTCCGCGCACCACACCATCGGGTCAATTGACTTAGACGCTTTTCGCCATGCGTCGTAAGCCGCTCTCGCAATTGCGTTCGGGTCGTAGCCGCCTTGATGTGCAAACGCCATGATCAGCGCAGCCGTCTCGCGTGCCTGTCGACGATGGTGAGGAGCGGTTGGGATTCTCCATTCCGTACCACGCACGTCGCTGACAGCACGCTCAAGATCGCGTTCGTTGAAATTTTCTGCATCTGGATCGGGGAAGCGGAGCGACTCGTCCACCGTCGTCGGGGTCGTGGTCGCTGGTACAGGTCGGAGGTCGGAGGTACAGGTCAGGCGCGAGGGTGTCGCGAGTGTCTCGCCAATCTCTCGCCCCACACTCGCGAGTGTCTCGCGATGGTCGCTTTTTGTAGGCGTTTCTGCTTCTGACGGTGCCGGGATTCTCGGCTTGCTCGGTCGGTCGACCTTCTGGTGCTTGTTCCAATTTCGGATCGCAAAGTAGCGCTGACGGTCGACCTCGTAGTCAATGACGAATCGCATCGCGAGAAGCTCGCGAAAGGCTCGCGAGGCCATCGCGAGTACTTCTGCGGCGTGCGCTCCATCGTCTTGCGCCATTGCAAACCGCCACACGTCGGACGCAATTGTGGCGATGTTGGCGCGACCTCTGCCGTAGTCATCGGCCATGAGAATCAATCCAACGGAGAGCACGCGCGCCTCATTACTGGCACCGGCAAGCAGCTCGTCCTCAAGCCATTCAGGCTTGATCGTTCTGATGCGCCCGGTCATCAGCGCCTCGGCTTAGGAATGCGGACACCGGGTGCAATCAATCCCTTCGCCAGCGTTCCAGAATTTGTCAAAATTCCATGGCGAAGAAGCTCATGCCAAATATGCGGATCTTCCAAAGATGCTGGATCACCGCACAAAACCCTTAGCAGGCCACGTAACGGCTCCTCGTCAAGCGTATCAAAAGCAGACGCCGCAAGCGGAGTGAACAGTGGACGGATGCGCGTCCGTGCAATATTGTTCGACATCGGGAGTCACCTTCCTGGTCATGGGCTCGGGCGTTTCCAGCGCCGCGAGCCCGCTCTTTTTCTGTCGTTGCAACGCTACTCTAACGACAGATTCGCGTCAACGTCCCTCGTCACACATCGTCGTCGGCTTGCGCAGCGCCCATCGTGCAAGCGCACCCATCGTGTCATCGTTGGCCGACAACGCGACAAGGTCGGCAATCGGGATGCGCCGCATCTCCGCGATGAGGCGTCGCCATGTCGGGCGCGGCTGATCGAGTGCGTCGCGCCACTCACCGTCACGCACTGCGAGCGCAACATCGCACTCCGCACGAGCGCGCACCAGATCGGCCTGCACCTCGTCAATGTGCCGCGTGCGGTCGCTGACGTCGACGGCGACGAGCTTGCGCCACGCAGCCTCGAGGCGCGCGTCTTCGGGCTGGCCGACCCACGGCGGCAGCACGTCGCGGCGCTCGCACTCCGCGACGTCGGCGCGGATGAGCGCCCATATCCGCGCGCGCTGAACCGCATCAATCACGAGTCGGCTCCTTGATCGGCGCGAGCGATGAGGGCGCGCAGCTCTGCGCCGCGACGGTCGCGAGCCCGCGTCATCTCGTCGGCGCGTACGTCCTGCCGCAACGCCCGCAAGTCAAGCACCAGCGCGGCCATCTCGCGCATCTCGCGGGCGTACTGCGTGCGCAAGGTGCGAGGGCATAGCCGCGCTGGTGTCGTCATGGATTCATTCCAGAGGTCGAAAATAGATCGGCGATGCGCGGAGTCGCCGCTGCGTGCAAGTTCCTCACGGCCTGCTGATAATAGCTGACCTTGAGTTCAGCGCCGATAAATCGACGTCCCTCTTGCAGCGCGACATACCCCTCGCTGCCGATACCAGCAAATGGTGAAAGCACGACATCGTTAGGTGAGCTCCACAGCCGCACGACGCGACGAATCACCTCAAGCTGAAGCGGGCAGATGTGCCGCTCATCTTTGTCTTCACGTGCGCTGCGATGTTGAAGCGTCTCGCTCGGATTGATGTCGGCAGTGCATCGCGCGAATCCTTCGTCATCCGCACTTCCAGTCGTAACCCACACCGGCGATGCGTATCGTTGCCATGTTTCAACGCGCGCGAGCAAATCGTTTGAGTGTGCAATCGGGCTGTCGTTCTTGCCTTCCTTTCGGATCACGACAACGTAATCCGCAAGCCCCTGTCGCGACTGCGACGAATCCGTGCGGATTGTCTTGTGCAGGAGTCCGAGGGCCTTAGTTCTTTGCATCGCGGTGACGGGGTCTTTCCAGATGCAGACCTCGCTATGGTAAATGCCACCGGCCTCGACAAATGACCGGATCAATTCGCCGCGAAAGTCTCGGATACCAATTACGCCGTCACGCGTCTTGCTGGTCGGGAGCTGCATACAATGCACCGCGATCAATCGACCCGGCTTTGTCACGCGCAGTAGGTCTGCCACAAGGAATCGAAAGTGCGTCGCGAACTCGTCGTTGTCGATGCTGTTGCCCATGTCTCGAGGACTGGCGCTGTAAGTGTACAGGCTCGCGAATGGCGGCGAGAACACGGACAGATCCACGCTGTCATTTGGCAACGCCGCGACCGCTTCCACACAGTCGGCGTTATAGATTGCAAACCGATCCGTCATTGTTTGGTCAATCACTTTGGTCATGGTCATGCCTCTTTCTTGCACCACGCCGGGATCGTCATCTTGACGCCAGGCTGATAGGGGTTCCACTCTTTTATCGAACCGCGCACAGCGAGCCGCTGAGCTTCCCGCATATGCGCCAACATTCCATCGGCCATGCGCTGCGCGTCGGCCTCTTTGCGCGCCAAGTTTGCGCTGATTGCGCCTTCAGTTTCAGCTCTAATCACGTACGCGTGCACGTCTCGCTTCTGCCCGTATCGCCAGAAACGACGAAGCGCTTGGTACGTCTGCTCATAGGAATGTGACGCGCCAACAAATATCGTCCGCGCGCAGTGCTGGTAGTTCATGCCCCATCCAGCAATCGATGGCTTACTGACCAAGATTTGATATCGGCCTTCCGCAAATCCGAGCAATCGATCAGCTTTGACGTCCTCCGCATGACTTCCAGCTACTTCGACCGCATTAGGTATTGCTTTCGTCAGCGCTGCGCTTTCATCATTCAATTCGCACCAAATCATCCACGGCTCGTGCGGTTCAGCCGCGACGAGATCAGCAGCTTCAGCGACGCGCTTTGCAAGGGTCGCACGTCGAGTCGCACGCTGGTCTGACAGCGTCTTGACGTCTGGCGCAAAGAGATAGCCTTCGCTCCACGCATCGCGATGCTCGACAGACAGAACGCGGTCGCGCATCACAAGCTCAGGCATTTCATATCCGACGTCGCTGTATCCAAGGTCGCTCGGCTTGCGGATAAACACTGCCCATGAGCAGACCCATCGCCAGAAGATATCCTCGGCGTGACCTTTCAGCCGCCATGTTGACGTTTCTCCGCCATCGTGGACAAAGTATTCAGCCAGCATTTCAACGCGCGTTTTGACGCCAAGGAACTCGGAATGATTGCCGAGCTCCATGTGATCATTTGGCGCAGGGGTCGCCGTGCAAGCGAGCCGGTACGGCACGTCCGCGAATCCAGTGATGATCGCGTTACGTGTCGCGCCATCGTACGCCTTGAGAATGCTGCTCTCGTCCAGAACGATGCCAGCCCATTGCATAGACTGGAATCGCTCAAGACGCGCATAATTCGTGATCAAGATTGACGACGAGCTTGATTCGGCCTGTTGGACGCTATCGACGTGCTCGACGTCAATCCCGAACCGCTCGCCTTCGCGTACGGTCTGGTCGGCAACGGCAAGCGGAGCCAAGATCAACACCTTCGACTTTGTCGCTCGGCATACCTCATCGGCCCATACAAGTTGCATCAGCGTCTTGCCCGTACCGCAATCGGCAAAGATGCATGACCGCCCACGACGCAACGCCCACGCGACGATGTCGCGCTGGTACTCAAAGAGATTGTCGTTTAGAACCGACCGATCAATGTCGATTCCGATCGTGTCTACCGTCGCCATTTTCGATGCGACGAAAGACTGATAATCGTTGATCATTGTCTCACCATTTCCCTTCCTGCCCTGTCAGGGGCATTGAACCAGCGGAGCCGCTCGCCATTGCAGGCCGAGGTAGGGTTACCCGACTTTGCGGCGAGCGGCTCACCGCTGACACGGCTGCTGGTTCGGTCGCCATGCTAGCACGGTCGTTGAATACGTCAAGGCAGTCGAAAGAACGCGTTGGCTGTCTCGCCGCAGTCGACGGGTTGCCAGCCGAGGCGCAGCGCTCGCGCGGTGTCGTGGCCTCTGTCTCCCCAGTGGTCCGCGTCGCATCGCCCTGGACCGCCGCGACGCGCAGCGACGAGGGCGCGCTGGTAGCTGTCCAGCAGTCGCCGCGTCGAGTCTGGCGACGGCAGCGCACGAATACGGGCCTGCCGCGTTGTCGGCGTCGTGGCGCGGTGAACGGCGCAATACGCGCGCGCCATGCGGCCGACGCTGACGTGAGCGCGTCGAGCTCGACGCTCAAGGACGTCGAGGATCGCCGCCCAGTCGGTGCCTGGCACGTTCTCCGCGACAAGGCAGCGCGCCACGTCCTCGAGGTCGCCTGGCTCCGCGACGGGCGCGGGGCGTGGCTGCGCCTGTAGCGGCGACGAGCACGAGCACGAGTCGAGGCCGAGCGCGACGATGATGCTCGCGGTGAGCGCGCCCACGATGGCGTCGTCGAGGAAGCGGCTCACGCGATACCTCCCTTGCCGTTGATGCGCGGGTCGCCGGCATCCTCAGCGGGCAGCGCAGGCGACGACGGCTCCTCGTCGGGCAGCGCGACATTGTCGGAGTCTCGAGTCGCGAGTAGCGCGCAGATGGCAGCGTCGCGGAGTGCCGCGATAGCCTGTGCGCCACCACGACGAGCGACGGCGATGTGGCGCGACGCGAGGTCGAGCAGCAGGTAGCGTCGGCGTGCGGGCGTCACTGGTCGTCTCCGCTGCACGCCGACTCTGCTGCGCGCTGATGGCCGTCCTCGCGGTCGATGGGCGCTGCCTTGCGCGGACGTCCACGGCCACGCTTGACGGGCGCGACGGCGGCGACGGCATAACCGGGCTCGTGCTCGGCGGCAACGGGCTCGTGCTCGGCGATTGCGGCGACGTGCTGGCGCTTGCCGCGCTGCTTCTCGATGAGCGCGACAAGCCATGCGGAGACGCTGGTTTTGCCGCTGCCCGCGAGCAGCTGCGCGAGGGCGTACGTCTCGACTGGGACACGTGCGTACAGGACTGGGAGCGTACTCGAGGGTTTCGTCATGGCGCGAGCGCTAGCACGGGCCGCGCTAGCACGCGAGCGAAAAGTGCGAGAATCGTCGCGGAAGAAAATCGACACGCACCCCGAAAATAAATCTTGACGGGTGCTAGCACCGGGCGTAGATATAGGGGGTCAGCGGCGCACAGTGCGACGCGGCAAACAAGGTGACCATCATGCAGCTCTACTCCATCACGAACCGCACCTCTAGCCTGCACCTCGGCTACTACCCCGGCCGCACTGCCGACGAAGCGCTCGATGCCTTCTACAGCGACGCGGGCTACAGCTGCCGCGTTGGCGCGGCGCGCGCGCTCGAAACGACCGTCGAGGCGCTGCTCGCGGACCTCATCGTCGCGGAGTACGACTACGCCGACGACCTCGCGACGCTGGCCGATGCGATGGTCGAGGACGACCGAACGAGCGGCGAGTGCACGACCGACGTCCTCGACGACGCCGACGCGGGCAGCAGCGACCACTGGGACGCCAGAGGCGTCTACGGCGTCGCAGCGCTGGCGGGCCTGCCGCGCGCGACCGTCGACGCTATCGGCTGGCCCGCCATCCGCGACGCGTACGCCGCTGCCTGGCGCGCGGCCGTCGAGCTCGAGCTGAGCAGCCGCGACGAGGTGGCGTCGTGATCGGCGTGCGCACCGCCGAGGCGATTGACGCGACGATGCACGAGCATGGCATCGAGCGCATGACGATCATCCGCACGTGGGACGACCGCACGTGCGCCCACGTCTGGACGGTACGGGCGGCTGCGCCGTACGGGCTCATCGTGGAGAGCGAGCCGCACAAGCAACTGCCCGACGCGATGGTCGACGCGGTGCGCGCGATGGCTGATGCGCGTCGCGAGGCCGCGCATAAATAAGGGCTTTGCGAAAATCGACACGGCACCGCGAAAATAAACTTGCGCGGTGCTAGCACGGGCGCTACATATCAGGAGTCGACGGCGCGGGGCCGCGACAGAACAAGGTGAACGACATGACGACTTTCAGCATCACGAACCGCAGCTCGGGCCTTTGCATCGGTGACTACGCAGGCCGCGACGCCGACGACGCGATTGACGCGATGGCTCGCGACGCGGGCTACGACTCGCAGGCTGACGCCGCTGCCGTGCTCGGCACGACGGTCGAGCGCCTCAACTGCGACCTCATCGTTGTCGAGGTGGCGTCGTGACGCGCCGCCCGGTCCACCCGCACGTCGGCCTGCACGCTGCCCTCGCCGCGCTCGCGCAGGGCTGCCAGTGCGTCGCCTGCCAGCATCTCCGCGAGCGCGTGCTGCGCGCTGCGAGGCCGTCGTGATGGGCCGCTACTGGGTGCGCGTGCGCGCGGAGTACGTCGTGCCGGTGCTGGCCGTGTCGCGCGAGGATGCGCTCGGCCTCGAGCCCGGCGACCTCTGCGACGAGATGACGCCTGACCGGCTCTACCACGCGGAGATCATCGGCGCGGTGCCCGACAGCGAGCGGCAGACGTACGACTGCGGCGCGGGCCTCATGCTCGACGCAGAGCAGCGCGCGGAGCACGAGCTCGACGTCGCGATGCTGGACGTCGGCGCGGCGGTGCGCGAGCATTTTCAGCACGTGCGCGGCATTCCGCGCGAGACGCTGACGGCACACGTCGAGGACGTCATCGTCGGCATCGCAGACGAGATCGCACGCGAGCACATCGCGGAGGGCGACGACGACTGGCAGGCGCGACGCGCTGCGCTGGCAGCGGGCATCAATCGGCGGGCGGCATCATCGGCTAAGGCGTACACAAAGTGGAGGACTGAAAATGAGTGACAATCAGAACAAAGTGGGCTTGCGGCTCTACGAACTCGCGCCGGCATACGCGTACCTCATCGACGCGCTCGACGAGGACGGCGACGCCAGCGACGGTCACGCGCACCTCGACGCGCTCAGCGACGCCATCGACCAGAAGGCGGCCAGCATCGCGCACGTGCTCGCGCAGCTCGACGCAGAGGCCGAGGCTTTGCGCGCGGAGGAGAAGCGGCTGGCGGCGCGGCGGCAGGCTCGCGAGCGGCGCGCGGAGTCGCTGCGAGACTACCTGCGCATGAGCCTCGACGCAGCGGGCGTCGCGAAGCTCAAGACGACCACGCACACCATCAGCGTCGGCGACGGCCCGCAGCGCGTCGTCGTCGAGGACGAGGGCAGCGTGCCTGCCGAGTTCTTGCGAACGAAGATTGAGATTGACAAGCGCGCCATCCTCGTGGCAATGCAGACGCTCGGCGAATGCGTGCCTGGGACACGCGTTGAGCGCGGCCGTGTGCTGCGAATCAAATGAATCCCCAACTCAAACAAGGTGAAGAATCCATGACTGACATCATCAAGAGCAGCGGCCTCGACATGGTCGCGAGTCTGTCGGACGTACTGAAACTCGCGGACACGCTAGCGCAGGCGCGCGGCGGTTTTATCCCGTCGCATTTCACCAACTCAGCGCAAGTCGCTGCGGTCATCCTCGCAGGCCGCGAGCTCGGCGTCGGGCCGATGGCGGCGCTACGGTCATTCTATCTCGTGAATGGCAAGCTCGGCATGGACGCGTCGTTCGTGTCGGGCCGGATGCTCGCGCACGGCATCGCGCTCGAGTGGCTGCGCGACGACGACGAGTGCGCCAGCGTGCGCCTCTCGCGTGCGGGGATGCCGCCGTACGTCTCGACGTTCTCGCGCGC
>SXGR01437392.1_pt1 | contig 11961 bp, 15 predicted proteins | sample 3174711 | NCBI WGS metagenome assembly SXGR01 (sample SAMN11356860, study PRJNA531348) | freshwater metagenome | isolation source: freshwater sample F1-60 | place: China: Fuxian Lake, Yuxi | collected 2017-12-25
CTCGGGCAGCGGATAGGTACCTTCAGTCTCGATCGGGTTCTGCGTCGCCATGACGAGGAAGGGCTCCGGCACCCGGTGCGTCTCGCTGGCGATGGTGACCTGGCGTTCCTGCATGACTTCGATCAGCGCGCTCTGGACTTTCGCCGGCGCGCGGTTGATTTCATCGGCGAGCAGCAGATTGGTGAACACCGGGCCGAGTGCGGTGCTGAATTCGCCGGTCTTCTGGCTGTAGATGCGTGTGCCGACAAGGTCCGCCGGCACCAGGTCGGGGGTGAACTGTATGCGGCGGAAATGCCCGCGTATCGTCTGCGCCAGCGTCTTCACCGTCAGCGTCTTGGCAAGACCTGGCACGCCTTCGACGAGAAGATGCCCCTGCGCCAGGATCGCCACCAGCACGCGCTCGAGAAAGTGGTTGCCCAACGACGACGCGCTTCACCTCGTAGAGGATGCGTTCCATGCGGGCGGCGATTTCGCTGCTGTCTGTCATCGGTAGGTCCCTAGAAAGGTGAAAGCCCGGCCGCGGCCGCCGCGTTCTCGATCGGCACCGCAAATCCGATACCGACGAACACGCGCTGCTCGGTGGGATTGAGGATGGCGGTGACGATGCCGACCACTTCGCCGCCCGCGGTGACCAGCGGACCGCCGGAACTGCCGGGGTTGGCCGCGGCATCGAACTGGATCAGGTTGGTGAGCAGGCGCTTGCCTTCGGGCGACTGGAACTCGCGCCGCAGGCCCGATATCACGCCGGCGGTGACGGAAGGCCCGATGCCGAAGGGATAGCCGACTGCGGCCACGTGATCGCCCGGCTGCAGGTCCTGCGTCGAGCGCATGGTGGCGGCGACGAGGTCGTCCGGCACCGTCTTCGCCTGCAGCACGGCGAGGTCATGCTCGGGCCGCGTGCCGACCACACTGGCGTCCGATTCGAGGTCGTCGGAGAACACCACGGTGATGCGCGATGAGCCCAGCACCACGTGCAGGTTGGTGAGGATAAGGCCCTTGTCGACGATGACCACGCCGGTGCCGACCTGGATCTCGGGCGCCTCTTCACCGGGCTTCGCCGGTTCGCCGAAGCCGCGCACCTTGACGATGGAGGGCCGCACCGCCGCGTAGGCCTGCGCGGCGAAGGCATCGGCGGGCTTTGCCTCGGCGGGCGGCTCGTCGGCCGAGCGGCCGGCGCGGCCGAGCGAAAACGCGAGCACCAGCGCAAGCGCGAAGAAGGCGCCGCCCGCGCCCCAGACCGGGCCGTGGTGGCGCGTATAGAACGCCTTGAGGGTGCCCGTGCGCACGGGTGCCGCGGGGGCCTCTGCACTGCGATCGTGCGTGCGCTGGCGCATTGGGAGTCTCGATACTACTCGTGGTTAACAGCCGGCAGCGGACACTATTTCAAACGAACCATCGCCTAGCGACCCCGCGGCTTGCGCAGCGCCGGGTTCAGGCGGTCGATGTCGGCCTGCACGAGATCCCGGCTGCGCTCGTAGACGATTTCGCGACCGAGCGCGTTCCCGGCGTAGGCGAGTCCGTTGCGGGTGGGCACGAGCTGGCACTTGACGCTGTGCACGCCCTCGCCCAGCACCACCTCGATCCACTCCACCCGCTTGTTGAGGACGACGACATCAAGGGTCTGGCCGCTGCCGGTCACGCGCACCCTGATTTTTTCGTCGTTCACGGCTCAGATAGTCATCACGGTCTTGCGGTAGTACTTGAGCTCCTCGATGGATTCGAGGATGTCGGCGAGCGCCTCGTGCTTGTTGTGCTTGGCCATACCCTTGGCGACTTCGGGTTTCCAGCGCTTGACGAGCTCCTTTAGCGTGGACACGTCGACATTGCGGTAGTGGAAGAACGCCTCCAGCCGCGGCATCCCGCGCGCCATGCAGCGGCGGTCCTGGCAGACCGAATTGCCGCACATCGGCGAGACACCCGCGGGAACGAAATCGCGCAGGAAGGCGATCGCCGCGTCCTCGGCAGCTGCCTCGCTCATGACGGACGCCTTTACGCGCTCGATGAGGCCGGACTTGCCGTGCGTGCTCTTGTTCCAGCCGTCCATCGCGTCCAGCACTTCGTCGGGCTGGTGGATGACGAGCACCGGGCCTTCAGCGAGCAGCTCGAGCTGCGGGCTGGTGACGACGAGTGCGACCTCGATGACACGGTCGGAGTCGGGAACCAGACCGGTCATTTCCATGTCGATCCAGATGAGATTGTTCTGGTCGGCCGCCATGGCTTATTCTCTCATGACGTGACTGGCTCCTTTACACTGGTTTTCGTGGTCGCCCTGGCGGCCGCCACCGCGACCCGCCTGTGGCTCGCCGCCCGGCAGGTACGCCATGTGCGCGCGCACCGCGGCGAAGTGCCGGAAACTTTCGCGGGCGCAATCCCGCTCGCCTCCCACCAGAAGGCCGCCGATTACAGCGTGGCGAAGACGCGCCTCGGTGTCGCCGACATCCTGCTCGGCGCCGGCGTGCTGCTCGTGCTCACGCTGGGCGGCGCGCTGCAGGCGATCTCGGATGCATGGTCCCTCGCCCTCGACCCGGCGGGACTCTGGCACGGCGTCGCCCTCATCGTCAGCGTGGTGGTGCTGCTCTCGGCGATCGAGATGCCACTGTCCCTGTACCGCACCTTCGTGGTCGAGGAACGCTTCGGCTTCAACCGCATGACGCCGGCGCTGTTCCTCGCCGACCTCGCTAAGAGCACAGCAGTCGGCGCCGCGCTCGGCATCCCGCTGCTCGTGCTGGTCCTCTGGCTGATGGCGAAGATGGGCGAGCAGTGGTGGCTGTGGGTATGGCTGGCATGGATGGGCTTCAACCTGCTGGTGCTGCTCGCCTACCCCACCTTCATTGCGCCGATCTTCAACAAATTCACGCCGCTAGACGACCCCGCGGTGGCGCAGCGCATCGAGGCATTGCTCGCGCGCTGCGGCTTCAAGTCGGCGGGCCTGTTCGTGATGGACGGTTCGAAGCGCTCCTCGCACGGGAATGCCTACTTCACCGGCTTTGGCGCCGCCAAGCGCATCGTATTCTTCGACACGCTGCTCTCGCGCCTGGCACCCACCGAGGTCGAGGCGGTGCTCGCGCACGAACTTGGCCACTACCGGCGCCACCACGTCTGGAAGCGGGTGGGCGTGCTGTTCGTCGCCTCGCTCGCGACGCTATGGGTGCTCGGGCAGCTCGCCGGCCGGCCCTGGTTTTACGAGGGTCTCGGCGTGCAGACACAGGGCACGGCGATGGCGCTGCTGCTGTTCTTCCTGGTCGTGCCGTCCTTCACGTTCTTCCTGCAGCCCCTGTCCAGCCTCTACTCGCGCAAGCACGAGTTCGAAGCCGACGCCTACGCCGCCGCCAACGCCAGCGCGAAGGAGCTCGTGGAGGCGCTGGTGAAGCTCTACCAGGACAACGCCGCCACGCTGACCCCCGACCCGGTGCACTCGGCGTTCTACGACTCGCACCCCCCGGCGGCGATGCGCATCGCGAGGTTGAGGGCGGCATCGTGAAGCGGCTGAATGAAACCGAAGCGCGCGCGAAGCTTGCCGGCCTGCGGGACTGGACGCTGCAAGGTGACGTCATCGTGCGCGAATACGAATTCAAGGACCACTACGAAACGATGGCCTTCGTGAACGCGCTCGCCTGGGTCTCCCACCGCAAGGACCACCACCCGGACCTCGTGGTGGGCTACAACCGCTGCCGGGTGTCATATTCGACGCATTCCGTCGGCGGGCTGTCCGAGAACGACTTCGCCTGTGCGGCGCACTGCGACGCCCTGTTTGGCCTCTGAGGGCACGGTCGTCGCGGGCTACGGGCGCGACTGCCTGGTGCAGTCCGGCGATACCCTGATACGTGCCAAGGCGCGCAACCGCGAGGTGCAACCCGTCGCGGGTGACCGCGTAATGCTTGTCGAGACGAACATCATCGAAGCCCTGGCGCCGCGCACCAGCGTGTTCGCGCGCGCCGGCAGCCACCGTACCAAGGTCATCGCGGCGAATGTCACGCAGATCATCGCCGTCGCGGCCTGCGAGCCCCCGTTTTCCGACGAACTGCTGAGCCGCTTCGCCATCGCGGCGGAGTGGAACGGCCTGCCGATGGCTATCGTGCTGAACAAGGTCGACCTCGCGGACCTGCACGCCGCAGCGATGGAGATGCTTGCGCCGTTCCACGATGCCGGCTATCCCGTGGTCGAACTCTCCGCAGCGCGAGACGCAGCGCCGCTACGCCCCCTGCTCGCCGGACACCGCAGCGTGCTGGTCGGCCAGTCCGGCATGGGCAAATCCACGCTGCTGAAGCAGCTGGTTCCGCGCGCGGAAGTCCACATCCAGGAGATATCGAGCTTCCTCGCCGCCGGCAAACAATCGACCACCGCGTCGCGGCTGTATGCGCTGGACGAGCACAGCGCCATTATCGATACGCCTGGGGTCGCCGAGTTTGGGCTGGCGGGGCTCGACGCGCGCGCCATCGCGAGCGGCTTCCGCGAGATCCCCGCGCTCGCCGCACGTTGCAGGTTCAGCGATTGCCGCCACCTCGCCGAACCTGGCTGCGCGGTGCGCGGCGCGATCCATCCGCGGCGGCAGGTCCTCTACGAACGCATCATGCAGTCGGAGCGGCCGGTGTGAGGAAGGTATACGCCTCGCTGAACCGCCTGCTCGCCCACCATGCGAAGAACCTGCTCGAAGCCGAGGGCATCCGCTGCACCCTCCTTAACGAAAACGTTGCCGGCGCCATGGGCGAGGTGCCGTTCCTCGATTGCGAGGTGGAAGTCTGGGTTGAGGAGCGCTTCGTCGCAGATGCCGCCGCGGTGCTCGGCGAACGCCTTGAGTCGCCACCCGCAGGCAGGCCTTGGTATTGCGCTTGCGGCGAATGGCTGGAAGCGCAATTTGCGCAATGCTGGCAATGCGGAAAGCGGCGGGCTTAGAAAACCCTTGCGACGCTGACGAGTACGAGCAGGAACACCCACAGCACCAGCGCCCGCCAGAGCAGGCCCACCGTGCTGTCGAGGAATTGGCCGTCAGCCGGTTCGCCCACGCCGAGTTCCGGACGGGGCGCCATGCCGCCGTCGGAACTTACCGGCAGTCCGAGCTTCACGCCCATGGCACCGGCGCCCGCCGCAAGCACGATGCCCTGGCCGGGGTCCGGCCACGCCGCCGCTTGCGTGCGCCAGCAGTAGACCGCATCTTCGAAGTCGCCCACCACCGCGAACGCGATCGCGGTAAGCCTCGCCACCGGCCATTCGAGCATTGCGTGTGCCCTCACGGCAAAGCGGCCGAACGCACCCAGCCCGCCCCAACGCCGGCGCACCATGTGCGACAGGCGATAGAGGATCGCGCCGCTGGGGCCGGGCAACAGGATGAACCAGAACAACACGCCAAACACATGCCGGTGCGAAGCCAGGAGCGCCTCCTCGATGGCAAGACGCACCACCTCCTCCCGGCTGCGGCTGGTCGAGGGCTCTTCGCGCCACTCTTCGATCAGCGCGCGCGCGCGATCGATGTCGCCGCTGCGCACCGCGCCCTGGATGCCCGTGAAGTGGTAGCTGAATTGCCGGAAGCCCATCGTCAGGTACAGCGCGACGACGTTGAGCAGCAGCGCAAACAGCGGGTGCAGCCAGGCCAGCGTCCAGTACAGTGCCGCAGCGGCCACGGCAGCGAGCCCGACCGCGATTCCCCACGCGATGGCGCCATGGCGGGACTCACCGGCGTTGAAGGATTCCTCAACCCAGCGCGTCCAGCGCGACGCAACACCATGGAGAGTCTTGCGGTCGCCGAGCGGGCGCCACTGCTCAAGGACCAGCGCGATGATGACGGCGACAACGCTCATGGGGTACGACTGAAGATAGCACAGTACAATTTCGTTGCCGATGAAGATCACCGCGCCCTCTGGCTACGACGACATCATTCCGCTCGAAAAGCAGCACCGCGTGCTGATGTCCACGGGCACTACGCCGTCGTTCTGCAGCAGGCTGAACGCGCTCGCGGTTTCGTTTACGGAGTTCACGGTCGCCGCACGAGACTATCCGATCGTCTTCACAACGCTGGACGGCGGCAAGACTTTCGCGCCCGTCATCGTGCTGGGGCTCGCAGACAACTCGAACCTTTTCCTCGATGCCGCTGGCGAGTGGGACCAATCGACATACCTCCCGGCATTCGTCCGGCGCTATCCGTTCTGCATCTCCAAACTCTACGTCGACGGCGAACCAAACGGCGAGAGCGTTGTGTGCGTGGCCAAGGCCTACGTGGACAAGGCCGGTATCGCGCTGTTCGATTCGACGGGCAAGGCCACGGAGCGCTGGGCGGGCATGGAGCGCCTGCTCGCGGAGTACGAGGCCGACCTCGACCGGACCGCGCAGATGTGCTCGGCGCTGGCGCGGCTGAAGCTGCTGGTGCCGTTCACCATGCAGGTGGTGGAGGACAACCGGCCCGGCATGCGCCTTGCTGGCATGCACCGCGTCGACGAAGCGAAGCTGAAGGACCTCAAGCCAGCCAGCTACAAGGTGCTGCTGAACAAGGATTTCATGAGCAAGATCTTTGCCCACCTGCACTCCCTGGACAACTTCTCGAGGCTCTATGCGCGGCAGGTTTCAGCGCCGCCCGGCCGCCCGGCGGCCCGCCAAAACTGATCTCCGGCCTTCCGGCACAAGGGATGCCCTGGCCGGACGCCTGCGCTAGGCGGCGAGAAAGCGGTAGAAGTTCACGAGCATCGCCGCTGTCGCCCCCCAGATGTAATGCCGCCCGTAGGGAATCGCGACATACGGCACCTGCCGCCCCTGGAATTCGCGTGTGTGTCGCTGGTGGTTCGCCGGATCAAGGACGAAGGCGAGCGGCACCTCGAACACTTCCTCCACTTCCTGCACGTCGGGCTTCAGCTCGAACGGTGGCATGACAATGCCGACCACCGGCGTGACGCGAAAGCCGGTGCGCGTGTGGTAATGCGACAGGCGCCCCAGCAGTTCGATGCGGCCGGCTTCAAGGCCAATTTCCTCGACTGTCTCGCGCAGGGCGGTGGCTTCCTCGGAAACATCACAGGGCTCGGCCTTGCCACCGGGAAAACTCACCTGCCCGGAATGAGCCTTGAGGTGCGCGGTACGCTGCGTGAGCAGCACCGTGAGCAGTCCCTCGCGCGCGACCACCGGCACCAGCACCGCGGCCGGGGTCAGGTCCCCGCCATCAACGCGTGCCTCGCGGTCGCCATAGATCATTTCGGGTGGCGCGACCGGCGCAGCAAAGCGTCGCCGCAATCCGTCGAGGTCGATGTGCAGCGCTGCGCCGGATTCAGGTTCCACGGACATCATGATAAGCTTGCCGCCGTCTTCGATTCTCTAGGTGAACCGTGAAATTGCTGCGTGCCGAAGGCGAGACCCTGCACAAGGCCGGCACGTACAGCGAATAGGCGATCCCGCCACGACCGGACGCCGCCCGCGGGCGGCGTTTTTGTTTGAAACCATGAACAATACCGAGCGCCTCAAGGGCGTGTTGCTGATGCTGGGCGCGTCCGTGTGCTTTTCGACGGGTGGCCTGTTCGTGCGCCTCGCCGATTCGACCCCACCCGAGGCGATCGTGTTCTGGCGCTCGCTCATCGTGTTCCTGTTCCTCGCTGCAGTGCTGCGGCTGAAGGACGGCGGCACCTCCATATCGAAGCTGCGCCGGGGCGGCGGCGCCGGCATGGTTTCCGCGGCATTCCTTGGCGCGACTTTCTGCTTCTTCATCTTCGCCGTCACCCGCACGACGGTGGCCAACACCGCGGCGCTCATGAGCACCGGGCCGCTGATGATGACCGCGGCCGCCTGGCTCTTCCTGCGTGAGAATGTCCGCACGGCAACCTGGCTCGCGATCTTCGCCGCGCTCGGCGGCATCGTGCTGATGTTTGCAGACGGCATCGCGAGCGGTGGCTCAGTCTCCGGCAACCTGCTCGCGCTGGGTATCCCGGCAAGCTTCACGGTGAGCTATATCCTGCTGCGGCGCGCCCCCGCCAGCATGGATCCCGCGGCGACCGCGATGCTTGCCTCGCTGCTCGCAGCCGCCGCGATGCTGCCGTTCGCCTGGCCGCTGGAATGGCCGGTGGCGGACCTTGCGGTGATCGTCACGATGGGTGTGCTGCAGACCGGAACCGGCCTCGTGCTCATGATGCTGGCGGTGCACCGCCTGAGCGCCGGCGAGCTCGGCATGGTCGGACTTCTGGAGATGGTGCTGGCGCCGGTATGGGTCTGGCTGCTGCTTGGCGAGCGCCCGACCGACGCCGCCCTCGCGGGCGGCGTCGTCGTCATCGGCGCGGTATTCGCCAACCAGCTCTACGCGCTGAGGAATCCGCTCAGGGGAGCATGACCACGGAACCCGTGGTCTTGCGCGCCTCCAGGTCCCTGTGGACCTGCACCGCGTCGGCGAGCTTGTAGCGCGCCGATATATCGATCTTTACCTTTCCCGACTTCACCACCGCGAACAGCGCCTGCGAGGCCGCATCGAGGTTCTCTCGCGAGGCGATGTAGGAAATCAGCGTCGGCCTCGTGACAAAGAGCGAACCCTTGGCCGAAAGCAGGCCGAGGTTCAGCGGCGGCACCGGTCCGGACGCGTTGCCGAAGGAGACCATGAAACCGAGCGGACGCAGGCAGTCGAGCGAGCCGTCGAACGTGGACTTGCCCACTGCGTCGTACACCACCGGTACGCCCTTGCCGCCGGTGATTTCCTTTACGCGTTCGGCGAAATTCTCGCGCGTGTAGACGATGACGTGGTCAGCGCCGAGGCCCTTGACGATTTTCGCCTTCTCGTCGGAACCCACGGTGGCAATCACGGTCGCGCCCAGCGCCTTCAGCCATTGCACCGCGATCTGGCCAACACCTCCCGCCGCGGCGTGGAAGAGCACCGTGTCTCCGGGCTGCACCTTGTAGGTCTTGTGGATCAGGTACCAGGTGGTCATGCCCTTCAGCATGATGGAGGCCGCGAGTTCGTCGGAGACTCCCTCGGGGATCTTTACCAGGCGGTCGGCTGGAAACAGCCGCGCCTCAGCGTATGCGCCGGGCACGCCGCCGGAGTAGGCGACACGGTCGCCTACCTTCACCACAGTCACGCCCTGCCCCACCGCCTCGACTACGCCGGCACCTTCGTTGCCCGCGCCCATGGGCACCTGCATCGGGTAGAGGCCCGAACGCTGGTAGGTGTCGAGGTAGTTCACGCCAATCACGGTATGGCGGATGCGGGCCTGCCCGGGACCCGGGTCGCCGACCTGGACCTCTTCCATCTGCAGTACTTCCGGACCACCCGTCTTGTTGATTCGAATCGCCTTGACCATCGTCTTCTCCTAGTGAAATAGCGTGAGCACGCCGGTATAGCCGTAGAGCCGGTCGTGCGAAATCTCGCCGTTGCAGAAAAATCCTGCCAGCGGCACGTCTCCCAGCGCCGCCCGCACCTGTTCGAGTTCTGCCCCGCGCCTGCCGAACATGTGTTCGCCGCGGCCGAGGCACGAATAGTAGAGCGCGCCGCGCGGTGCGGGCACTGCCGCCTTCAACTCGCCGAGGATACGGCCAAGGTCCTGGCGGGCACTCTCGCCGTCCCGCTTGCAGAAGATGACTTCGTCGCCCGGCTCGACCACGTCGCCGATGGCAAGGAGCTTTTGCTTCGCGTCGATACCGACAAGGTTGCGGACCAGGTAGTCCGCCCTGTCGCTGCCCTTTACCGGCAGCCCGACGTGGACGAAGTGCGCCGCACGCCGCAAGTCGCGCGAAAGCACCTCGCCTATCGCTTCCATGAATACGTCCAGTGCCGGGCGCCCGTCCAGAGTGACCAGCACGTTTTCGTCGCATTCGGTGACCCGGTATCTGCCTTGCAGCGGGCTGCAGCCCTGCGTCAGGCGCGTGCTCACCGCGACCTCGGCGCCAAACACCGCGCCGGAAAGGCCGCCACTTATCACGTCGTTGGCGACTTGCACGCTGCGGCTGCGCGAACTCGACAGACCCCCGACGAGGAATCCGCTCGCCACCTTGGTCGACATGTCCGCGATCAGCCCCGGCATCTCGGGCGTCTCGGGATCGCCATGTACCACGGCGAAATGCGCGTCGCCGCGCGGACGGCTGCGCCCGGAGAACACCTGGAATGAAGCCGGATCGAGATCGGCGACCATCACAGACATCGCCGGCTCCTCGTAGTATTCGACGCCGCTCGCCAGCACGCCGATACCCACCGTTCCGATCCATTGCTGCACACCAGTGCGCTCGCGCAGGGCGCGCACGATGCTATCGGCAGCCGGCGAGAGCGCGTCCGAGAAATACACGAAGCCGAGGCCCCTGGCGGCGCCGATCCGGCCTGCACATTCGTCCACCGCCAGCCGCCAGTTGCCGGCGCCGGAGTGCGCGCTCCTGAAGAGGCTCATCCCGGCTTCTTCTCCTCGGGTGGCACTGGCATGTTACCCGCCATGACCTGCTGCATCGCCGCCCACGGCCATAGCATCTGATTCATCGCACCCTGGGCGTTGGCCGGATCCGCGGCGGCATCTGCGGAAACGCGCATTGCCTGCAGCGCGATCTTCTGCATTTCCAGCCCCTGGATCGAGAGCTTCACCATGTTGAGGTTCATGTTTAGCCAGCCCTCGACCGAGCGCAGGTCGGTGATACGTTTCTCGACTTCGGCGGGATCGAGCGTGGGCATTGCCATGCCGGGTACCGGCACCCCCAGCGGTCCCCACAGCCTGCGGAACATCTCGAACGGATCCTGCGGCGAGCCGGTGTCTGCCATGGGTTGCCCCTAAGTGCCTTCGAAGAACTTGCGGACTTCCGCCTCGCGGACGGCGGTGTCCTGGTAGCCGAGGTCGATGAGCGCTCGCGTGAACGGCTCCTCGAAAAGCAGGTAACTCGCGAGATTCGAGCCCGAGCGGCTGATCGCCCCCGTGGGCCTGAGCACAAAGCGCACCGTGGACGGCAGTTCGTGCAGGAAGCGCGCCGCAATGCGCTCGATGGGCTGCGAGGGCGAGATGAACAGCACTTTGATTGGCCGGAGTGGAATCTTTGCACCCTCAAGGCTCTCCTGCGGGATCAGCTCGACCGTGCGGTTGATGCGCTCCAGGCGCTCGATGTCGACCATCAGGCTGTCCAGAAATATCGAGTTCAGCGCGTGTCCCGCGACCTGCGCGAGCGAGGGATAGATGTTCGAGCGAGCGCGCGCGGTGTCCGCGTTCTGCCGACCGGTGCCAACCACCAGCACGCGGTCCGCGCCGAGATGCAGCGCCGGGCTTACCGGCGCGATCTGGCGCATCGAGCCGTCACCGAAGTATTCGCGGTGCAACTTCACCGCAGGGAAGATGAAGGGCAGCGCGGCCGAGGCGAGCAGGTATTCGAGGTTCAGCGTCACCGCGGCGCCAATACGCTGATTGCGCTCCCAGGCCTCGAGCCCCGAGCCGCCCTGGAAGAATGAGACGCTCTGCCCGGTGGTGTAGCCCGAGGCGGTCACACTCACTGCATAAAGGACGCCGGAGTCAATGTGGTCCTGGATGCGCGCAAACGAGAGGTTCTTGTCGAGCATTTCGCGAAGCGGCGCGTTGTCGAGCAGCGACACCGGATTATGGCGCGAGAGCAGCATCATCGACGCGAGCCAGCGTGCACCCGTGCCCATGATGCTGGCGACGTCGGTCCGGTAGACGTGATCACAATGCATGTGCTCCCACACCTCGAGCAGGTTGCCCACGGCACGCGTGAAGTTATCGGCGTGCACCGCGAGCGTCGCCGCGTTTATCCCTCCCGCCGAGGTACCGCAGAGAATGGGGAACGGATTTCTGACCAAGTTGCCGAGGATGTCGCGAACCGCTTTCAGCACGCCGACCTGATAGGCGGCGCGGGCGCCGCCCCCCGTCAGCACCAGGCCCGCGCGCGGCTTCTGCCGGTTCGAGGGAAAAGGCGAATCGTTGTTCGCGGCGGTTTCGCTGGTCATCTAGAAGAGGCTCTGCTCCACCCCCGCGCGCGGGGCACTTGCATCAACCCCGGTCAGCGCGGTCATGTTGACGATGC
>SXGR01415556.1_pt1 | contig 11958 bp, 11 predicted proteins | sample 3174711 | NCBI WGS metagenome assembly SXGR01 (sample SAMN11356860, study PRJNA531348) | freshwater metagenome | isolation source: freshwater sample F1-60 | place: China: Fuxian Lake, Yuxi | collected 2017-12-25
AATATCACGCAACACAATGGCTCTGGACATATAATAATGAACGCCCCAACATGGGTATCGGCGGGATTACGCCCGCACAAAAACTAAAAATGGCAGCCTAGATTCTACAAATATGCCCCATTAAAAATGGGGGGATTACCTCCTCGTTTTATTGCTGTAACCAAGTCCTTCGTTTTTAGAGTTACTCGGTAATATTTGCTTTCACCCGGTATCCACATTCGTAACTGATAGACATCCCCTGATGTTTTGGTGCGGACAACTTTGCCTTTGCCGCCGAGAATGTCGTGCTCTTCCGTCACAAAAGGACTGGTTGGTTCTCCTGTCCTTTTTCTTGGTTTTGTCTGTTTTTTGCCTGTGGATAGCGGTGATAACCCCGTTTTACCGGGATTTTTGGAGGACGCTGATGTGCGGTTTTGTCTGGTTGCCATTTTCTAAAACTGGTCCGCAGAGGTCGGCGTTCTTTATGATCCGCAATAGTAACGCAATCTATGTAAAAATCTTTGCGGTAGGCAACAAAAAAACGCAGGAAATCAATGGATTTTGGAAACTTTGTAGTAAGTTTGTAAATAAGAACTTCAATATAATCAATAAGTTATGATTGATTTACTACTCCCATTCAATTGTTCCAGGCGGTTTACTTGTTACATCATATACAACGCGATTAACGCCCCTCACCTCATTGATGATCCGCGTCGCAGCCCGACCAAGAAAGCTCATGTCAAAATGATAAAAATCAGCGGTCATGCCATCGCTGCTTGTGACAGCGCGCAAGGCAAGGACATAATCATAAGTGCGGCCATCGCCCATAACGCCAACACTACGCACGGGCAACAATGCGGCGAAGGCTTGCCATATTTCGTCATAGAGCCCTGCTTTACGAATTTCATCAAGATAGATCGCGTCAGCATTACGCAAAATTTCAAGTTTTTCCTTGGTGATGACGCCAGGACACCGAATTGCCAAACCTGGACCAGGAAATGGATGACGCTTCACAAAAACTTCAGGTAATCCCAGTTCGCGACCCAACGCCCGCACTTCATCCTTGAATAATTCTCGCAAAGGCTCCACCAATCCCATTTTCATACGCTCTGGCAAACCGCCAACATTATGGTGGGATTTAATCGTAACCGAAGGTCCGCCGGTGAAAGAGACACTTTCGATGACGTCAGGATAGAGCGTTCCTTGCGCCAAGAATTCCGGCGCGCCTTTGGAATCTTGTGCAATTTTCTGCGCTTCATTGTCAAAAGTTTCAATAAATAGTCGACCTATCGTTTTACGTTTAATTTCGGGATCATCTATGCCTTCCAAGGCTTCTAAAAAAACATCCGCTGCATCAACATGATGAAGTGGGATATTGTAGTGATCTCTGAAAAGTCGAACAACTTCTTCTGCTTCTCCTTGACGCAAAAGCCCATGATCAACAAAAACACAAACTAATTGATCGCCAATCGCTTCATGAATTAATACTGCAGCAACAGCGCTATCGACACCTCCAGAAAGTCCACAGAGCACGCGCTTATCGCCGACCTGCCGTCTGATCGCAGCGATCGCTTCTTGTCTAAAAGCCGACATCGTCCAGTCAGCTTTTAACCCAGCAACTTTATGAACGAAGTTTGACAGCAGCTTTGCGCCATCCGGCGTATGAATGACTTCAAGATGAAATTGCACGCCATAGAAGCCGCGCGCCTCGTCAGCAATCGCAGCCATCGGCGCGTTTTCTGACGCAGCGATCACCCTGAAACCAGCCGGTAATTGTGTGACCCGATCACCGTGGCTCATCCATACAGGATAGGACTCGCCCTTGCGCCACACGCCCTCAAAAAGCGCGCTTGATTCTAATATTTTAAGATCTGCGCGGCCGAATTCTCGATGGTGCCCCGCCTCAACTTTTCCGCCAAGCTGGGAGGCCATTGTTTGTTCGCCATAGCAAATGCCAAGAACTGGAACGCCAGCTTGAAAAATCTCCTGCGGCGCGCGCGGCGAGTTCAAATCAGCGACAGAACACGGTCCGCCAGAGAGGATGACAGCCTTGGGCCGAATGAGGGCAAAGGCCTGTTGAGCAGCTTGAAAAGGGGCGATTTCGCAATAAACACCGGCCTCGCGCACCCGACGGGCAATCAGCTGCGTGACTTGCGAGCCAAAATCGACAATGAGGACCTTATCATGGCGATCGGCAATATCATGGTGAAAGGTTTCTGCGGCTTTGCTCATGCCCTGCCTTAAGGGATCACACTGTCTCTTTGCAACAGCGCGACGAAAAATCCATCTGTCCCGCTTGTCCTTGGCGAGAACCGCAGGCCATGGCCGTGCTGGGAAGCAAAACATGCCAAAGCGTCAAGGCCCGCCGCTTGCGCCATAGAAACCGCAGTAACCGAGGAAAAATCTGGATGCCGGTCGATAAAGGCAGCGACTTGCGCCTCATTTTCCTCAATTAATACAGAACAAGTGACATAGGCCAAACGCCCGCCTGGCCTGACGTAACGCACAGCCTGATCAAAGAGCTGCGCTTGCGCCTGCAGCCGTTGGTCGAGCGCGCCAGCGGCTAAGCGCCATTTTGCATCCGGATGACGCCGCCAGGTTCCTGTCCCCGTGCAGGGGGCATCAATAAGCGTTAAGTCACACCGACCGACAAGATCTGATAAAACATCCACATCCCCTCGCTGGGCGCGAACTTGAATATTGCGCGCGCCAGCGCGCTCTAGTCGTTCATGGATGGGCATTAAGCGCCGAGGCTGCGCGTCAAAGGCGTATATTTGTCCGCGATTATGCATTTGTCCCGCAAGCGCTAATGTTTTTCCACCCCCGCCAGCACACAGATCAAGAACTTGTTCGCCTGGCGCAGCTGCGCAAAGCAGGCTTGCGAGTTGGGAGGCTTCATCTTGCAACTCAACATAGCCTTTTACGTAAACCGTTTCGGCCGTCATGGCCGGCCCTCGCTTATAGCCAGCGTCAATTCTTAATCCGATTGGAGAATGCGGCGTCACAACTGGCGCTAAATGCGCGAGTTTTTGATAGGCTTGATCTCTGGATCCTTTCAAAATATTCACACGCAAATCGATCGGCGCGCGCGTCGCTAAAGCCTTCCCTTCTTCGGCAGCCTCATGCCCAAACACAGCAGAAAATTTTGCACTCAGCCATTCTGGATAATCGCCGCGAACAAAATCGGGCGCAGAGTCTAATCCGGCTGTTTCGAGACGCAAACGCTCTTGGGGCGTTAGAGCTACTGGCGCATGTCCTTCACCAGAAAAAAGCAAAGAAATCGTCTCTACATTCAATCCGCGCGCTTCACGCAACGCGCCTAGCATCTTAGCACGCGGCGCATCTTCATCCATTATAAAGCTCGCTGAAGAAGCTTTTCGCAATGTATCGAAGACAAGGCTCGCAATCGCCGCACGATCTTTCGACCCAGCAAAGCGGTGGGCGATTCCCCAGTCTTTTAGCGCATCAGTTGCAGGACGGCGACGTTGAGAAATATCAGAAAGAACTTCAATTGCAGCAGATACTTGAGCAGCAGGAGTCATGAAAACCTATCTAGTCGCGCGTCGACGCGCGCGAATGTTACGCACTGTGCCTGTTGAAGAGCGATAGGCCAGCGTATCCGTTTCAATATAATCTTTGTCTATGATAACGCCCCGGGCCAATGGCCCATCCGTCACGCCTGTCACACATACTACAACGTCTCCCGAAACTATATCTGAAATATTATAAGTGCGACTGCTATCAGAAATACCATGCGCTGCTGCACGAGCGCGCTGATCGTTATTCTCTATGACAAGACGTCCCTGCATTTGTCCGCCAACGCAGGCAAGCACTGCGGCCGCTAACACACCCTCAGGCGCCCCGCCTCTGCCTAAATACAGATCTACGCCCGTTTCAGAAGGCGCTGCCGTAACGATAACTCCCGCCACATCCCCATCAGAAATAAGTCGAATTCGAGCGCCTGCAGCGCGACAAGCGGCAATCAATTCAGTATGACGTGGCCGATCAAGGATGCAAATATTTATTTCGCTCGGCGCAACGCCTTTCGCTTTTGCCAAAGATTTTATGTTTTCTTGCGGCGGACGATCCAAGTCAACGACGCCCGGCGGATAACCAGGACCAATAGCGATTTTGTCCATATAGACTTCAGGCACATTCAATAAAGCGTTCGGCGTTGCAGCCGCTGCAATTGATATCGATCCCGCCATATCCTTGACGCATAATGTGGCGCCTTCTAACGGAGCCACGGCGAGATCGACATTTGGCGCTCCCGGAGATCCGATAATTTCGCCAAAATAAAAAGCTGAGGCTGAAGCCCCTTCGCCGATAACAACGCGCCCATGCGCAGGAAGTAGGGTAAGATGGCTCCTCATCGCTACCAGCGCCGCTTCGCCCGCCGCCATCTCATCCCCGCGCCCCCGAAATTGCGCCGCCGCTACCGCAGCTAGCTCGGTTGCGCGCGCAAGCTCAATCGTCAGAAAACGTCCAATCGCGAGTGAATCAATAGATGGCTTTGTCGCCATGTTCGTCCTTCCTGCAAATTATTCTCTTTCGATACGAATAACTTGCGCTCGCGTAACAATTGTTCCGTCTTGGAAGATCAATTCAAGCGCTTCTCTAACAAGATGCTCGCTTGTTGCATGCGTGATTAGTATAACATCAACGCAATCGCCCGGTGCGCCGCGACGGCCGCGCTGCATGATGCTTTCTAGAGAAATTTTTTGCTCCGCCATACGCGTGGCGATGCGCGCAAAAGCGCCGGCGACATCTCGCACTGATAATCGGATATAATAGCCGCCTTCATGTCGACGCATGGGCGTTCGCTTTAACTCTTTTAGCTGAACTGCCGGCAACCCAAATGGCGCTGTTCGCACGCCTTTAGCGATATCTGCGATATCCGCAACAACTGCAGATGCCGTTGCCTCGCCGCCAGCCCCTGGGCCAACAAGCGTGAGTTCCAATACAGCGTCGGCGTCTATTGTCACAGCATTCAACACGCCCATCACCTGGGCAATAGCAGTATTTTTACTGACCATTGTTGGATGCACGCGCTGTTCAATGCCTTCAGCTGTGCGCTGTGCGACGCCTAACAGTTTTATACGAAAACCTAATTCCGCCGCCGCCTCTATATCGGCCAAAGTAACGCGCTCAATTCCTTCAATGTCGATTGATTCAGCTGTAATCCGCGTGCCAAAGGCTAGAGAGGTAAGGATAGAAAGCTTATGCGCTGTATCAAAACCGCCAATATCAAAAGTTGGATCAGCCTCAGCATAGCCAAGCTTCTGCGCTTCGCTTAAACAGGCCTCAAACGAGAGCTCTTCGCGCTCCATACGCGAGAGAATATAATTACATGTGCCGTTCAAAATACCGTATACGCGCACAATAGAATTACCGGCCAAACCTTCGCGCAACGTTTTAACAATTGGAATCCCGCCCGCTACCGAAGCTTCAAAAGCAAGCGTAACATGTTTTTCTTCAGCGAGCTGGGTTAAATGCAAGCCATGCGCCGCAAGCAAAGCCTTGTTCGCAGTCACAACGGCCTTGCCATGAGCCAAAGCCGTTTCGACGCTAGCGCGCGCAGGGCCTTCGGAACCGCCAATCAACTCAACAAACAGATCTATTTTTTCAGAAGCAGCCAATTTGACAGGATCAGAGAAGAATTCAACTGAACTAAGATCGGCATCGCGTTTCTTTGCCTGATCGCGCGCCGATACGCCTGCAACAATGATTTTGCGCCCTGTGCGGGCGGTCAATGCATCAGCCTGACGCCTTAACAATCGCGTAACAGCGGCGCCTACAGTGCCAAGTCCTGCGATACCGACGCGTAAAGTCTCTGACATTTCCGCCCTTTCGGGATGATCGTTAAAGCGCCCCTCAGGCGCCAAAGCTCTTTGGGGCTTTCTGCCCGATTCCAATCACCCTATCAAGAAATCCTTGCCAGACTCGCCCGCACAGCGAACACTATAAGCGCGCGAATGTTGTCGCGAAAGCGTCAAGAGCTTTTTGGTTTTAATGCACGACCCTCGACCAAATCCTACGTTTTGTAAAATACAATAAGCCGGCAAAAACGAGCAAAAATGAAATAACGCCAATTCCAATTCTTTTACGCGCGTTGAGATGCGGTTCAGCAGACCACATCATGAAAGCGGCGACATCTTGCGCATATTGATTAACCGTCTGCGGCGCGCCATCATCATAAGTCACGACGCCATCAGATAAGGGAGGCGGCATGCCGATACGTCGCCCGGACATATAAATGTTGTAATATTGTCCGTCTGGAATTTTTACTTCAGCAGGCGCCTCTACATAGCCTGTCAATAAAGAAGCGACATAGTCAACGCCGCCTTCTTGATATGCAATGAAGGGTAGAGCGTCGAGCAAAAATTGCGGAAATCCTCTCGAATGACCTCGTGCTTTAGCAAGCACTGACATGTCTGGCGGATAAGCTCCAGACATTGCTGCGCGCGCCGCCTGTTCATTCGCAAATGGAGTGGGAAAGCGGTCGCTTGGGCGTCCTGGTCGATCAAAAAATTCGCCCGCGTCATTTGGACCATCTTTGATTTTGTAACTTGCCGCAAGTTCAACAATTTCACGTTCAGAAAATTCTGTGCCGCCAGGCTGACTAAGATTACGAAAAGCCAGCATCTTAATCGAGTGACAGGTGGAGCAAACTTCCTTGTAGACCTTGAAACCGCGCCTTAATTGCGCGGTATCATAGCGGCCAAACACCCCTGCAAAACTCCAGTTATAAAGCTTTGGATGCTCTTCATGCTTCAATGCGTCATTAGCCTGGGCGATCGGCGCAAAAATACTCGCGACAATAAGCGCTGCGGAAAATATTACAGCGCGCCCTAGCCCAACTAGAGTTATCCTTAGTGACGAAGGGAACGACCGCAACTTACGCATGCGACGCTCCACGATTGGCCGTTGCCTCTGAAATAGACTTTGGCAGAGGATCAGGTTTCTCACGTCTACCCAAAAGAGGAAGAATAACGAGGAAATGGAAGAAGTAGTAGAAGGTCAAAAGACGCGCAATCCAGAGATAAGCGCCTTCAGCAGGCTGTGAACCAAGATACCCCAAGCCTATCGAGACCGCGACAAAAGCCCAGTAGAATTTACGAAACAACGGACGATATGTTCCGGATTTAACTTTCGATGTGTCGAGCCAAGGCAAGGCAGCAACAATCAGAATTGATAAAAACAAAGCAATAACACCCAATAATTTATTGGGAATAGCCCTCAGAATTGCGTAAAAGGGCAGGAAATACCATTCAGGAACAATATGAGGCGGCGTTACCAGAGGATTAGCCTCTATGTAATTGTCGGGATGACCGAGATAGTTGGGAACAAAGAAAGTCATCCAAGCATATAGGATAACGAAAACGCCGATCGCAAAACCATCCTTCATGGTAGCGTAGGGCGTAAAAGGCACTGTGTCCTTTTTCAAATCCTTCACTTCGACGCCTGTGGGATTATTCTGTCCTGTGACATGCAACGCCCAGACATGTAGTGCGACGATCGCAACAATTATAAAGGGGAGAAGATAATGAAGCGCAAAAAAGCGATTTAGTGTCGCATTGTCGACGGAGTACCCCCCCAGCAGCCAAGTTGTGATTGAGGGCCCAACCCACGGTAGCGCGGAAAAAAGATTGGTAATAACAGTCGCCGCCCAGAAAGACATTTGTCCCCAGGGCAGAACATAGCCCAGGAATCCTGTCGCCATCATAACCATAAAAATCACGACGCCGAGAATCCAGAGAAGCTCACGCGGCTCTTTATAAGAACCATAATACATGCCGCGGAAGATATGGATATAAACAGCTAGAAAAAACATCGAGGCGCCGTTGGCGTGCGCATACCGCAACGCCCAACCCCAATTGACGTCCCTCATAATATTTTCAACTGAGTTAAAAGCCAGCGTGACTTCTGGCGTGTAATGCATAGCCAGGACGACGCCAGTGATAATTTGGGCCACCAGCATAAAGGACAATATCGCACCAAAGGTCCAAAGATAATTAAGATTCTTGGGCGTCGGATAGGCAACGAATGAGTCGTACATAAAGCTGAGGATCGGCAAGCGACGCTCTAACCATTTAGCGAAGTTGCTTTTGGGCTTATATTGCGAATGTCCGCTCATTTAATTTTCCCAATTGACTTGCAGTCGTTGCGCCTTCGCGCCGTCAGCTTTGATTTTTTAAATCATCCAATCTTTATTTTTGTGTCGCTAACGAACGTATAGTTTGGCACTTCGAGGTTATTGGGAGCAGGCCCCTGTCGAATTCGACCCGATACGTCATAGGAAGAACCATGGCATGGGCAGAACCATCCATCATACTCTCCCTCTTTGCCGGTAGGGATACATCCAAGATGCGTGCAAATTCCAATGACGACCAACCACTGTGGTTTTTGAACCCGCTTGTCGTCAGGCTCAGGATCCGGAAGCTCCGTAAGACTCACTGCTTGCGCATCCTTGATTTCTTTTTCCGTCCGATGACGGATGAAAACAGGCTTGCCACGCCATTTGACGGTAATGATCTGCCCTTCAGGCACAGTAGAGATATCAACCTCTGTCGAGGCCAAAGCTCGCGCAGAGGCGTCTGGATTCATCTGAGCAATTAAAGGCCAGGCCACCCCGCCGACAGCGGCGAGAGCCCCCGCACTCGTCGCGAGCGTGAGAATATCGCGGCGGGATGGATTATGTGGCGTTGATGAATGATCACCCTTCATACCCAGGCGTCGCCCTTTCGCAGCTATCCAATTGCCTTGTAATTAAGTCAGGCATTTCATCTTTTGACGTGTTCCGCCAGCGAGGTAAAGCCCTTCTTGCTTATACCGCCCCGCCCCGAGAGCCTCCAGGCTCCTTATTGGTTAACGCGCCGCTCGGCCCTAAGCGCATTTTGGGCTTAAAGACGTAAATTTCGCCTGAACATGACTTTCAAAGACAGTTCCGGCACAGTGCCGTTAATGCGTGAATAATTTGACAATAATGGCAATGCATCAGCTCACTCTTGCTCTTTATCAACCCGACATCCCTCAAAACGCTGGAACCATGTTGCGCGCCTGCGCCTGTCTGGGGTTTCAGGCGGCGATCATTGGTCCAACGGGATTTCCGGCCGCGGACCGCAATTTTCGACGCGCCGGGATGGATTATTTGGATCAGCTTACGATCAGCCGGCATATTTCATTTGAGAGCTTTCAACACTGGCGCAAATCCACCCAACAGGGGAGCCAAGCGCGACGATTAATCCTCTTGTCAACCAAAGCCGAGGGATCTTACCTGGATCTCGCCTATCAGCCTGACGATATCTTGATGGTCGGAAGAGAAAGCGCAGGCGTACCGGAAGAGGTTGCAGCGGCAAGCGACGCTGTCGTGAAAATCCCCCTAACTCCCGCCGCGCGCTCACTCAATGTTGCGCTCGCCGCCGCAATCGTTATGGGCGAGGCGCTCCGCCAGCTTAGACCCGAAAGCGCTGACAGCAGGTTGCAAACAGAAGTTTGGAGACACGGATGACCTTAAATTCAGATTTGCTCCAAAGCCGTAAAATCAGCGCACAAAGCTGGTTTGAACAACTTCAACTGCGCATCTGCGCGGCTTTTGAAAAATTAGAAAACGAGGCTTCAGGACCTTTTGCGCCGCAAGCTGGCGAAGCCGGCAGGTTCGTTCTTACCCCTTGGGAACGCAAAAATCATGACGACGCGCCTGGCGGCGGCGGCCGCATGGGCATGCTTCACGGCCGCGTCTTTGAAAAAGCCGGCGTGCATTGTTCAACTGTTTTTGGCACATTCCAACCAGAGTTTGCAAAACAGATCCCTGGCGCAGAGGCAGATCCTAGATTCTTTGCCACTGGCATTTCGCTTATCGCACACCCATGGAATCCGCATACGCCAGCCGTTCACATGAACACGCGCTTTGTTGTCACGACAAAAGCTTGGTTTGGCGGCGGCGCAGATTTAACGCCCGTTCTAAATAAACGCCGCAATCAAGAAGATCCCGACACGCAAGCCTTTCACGCCGCCATGCAGAGCGCTTGCGATCGCCATCGCGTTGCAAATTATCCGCATTTCAAAAAATGGTGCGATGATTATTTCTTTTTGCCGCACCGCAATGAGCCACGAGGCATAGGCGGCATTTTTTATGATTATTTCAACAGCGCTCAAGATCCTGAAAATAGCGCCTGGGACGAAGATTTTGCCTTTACCCGCGACGTAGGCGAAAGCTTCCTGGATATTTATCCCAAACTTGTGCGCAATAATTTTTCTGCGCCCTGGACAGAGGCCGAACGTGAAGAACAACTCATTCGACGCGGTCGCTATGTTGAATATAATTTACTGTATGATCGCGGCACGATTTTTGGGTTGAAAACTGGCGGCAATGTCGAGTCTATTCTTTCCTCAATGCCCCCTTTGGTAAAATTTCCTTAGAATTCATCCCCTCACCCAAAAGTCCACAGTCGATTGAGCGTGAATGTTAAAAACATCGCCACAAGCGACGTAACGATTTGCGCCAACAAATAAGGCGTGCGCCAATGATCTACAAGCAAGACCATAATGGTATAGGTCACACAAAAACCGACTAAAGCAACCAGAGTAAATCGGAAGCCTGCCCGAGCGTGAGACTGAACGCTTTTAAATGTGTGCCGACGATTAAAGACATAAGCGACGACGCCACCCAAGACATAGCCACACAGCGTGGCGGGAACCACCGGCCAATGCGCGCCTTCAACCAATCCAATCAACACACCGTAATGCGCCAAAGTCGCAAAGACGCCGACTGAAATATACGCCGTGAATTGATGAGTGAGCGACATAGATAAAATCCTTTTCAGGCAATGCCTCAGCCCCATTCCGCCCAACGTCGCTGTAATAAATCAAGTCGCTTCACCCCGCATCGATCCAGGCCTCGCCGGCGCAAAGTTGCGAGCGCATAAAGCTGAACCGACCCTGAGGCGTCCTTCGTTGCGGATGGCCATAATCTAGCGGGTATAACTCTCTCACGAGCCCTTTCCATGCCAGATAATCTCGTCTAGAGAATTTAAGACTTTCGAGCCGGGCGCGCCCGCTCGCCGCCCCTTCGCCCAACCCTTGGGATGGGCGTCTCACTAGGCGCCTGATGAGGGCATTACGGGACGCGTTCTGGTCCAAAAGGCCGGATACACGGCCTTTTTTTATGCGCGCGTCCCCGCCCAGAACGGGCGCAGAACGACAAGACCCAGGACCGCACGCTCTGCCAGCCTGGCAGGACGAGCCAAAAGAACAGCGATGCCGAAAAGAACCGACATATCAACCATCATGATTATCGGAGCCGGTCCAATTGTGATCGGACAGGCTTGCGACTTTGACGATTCGGGCACGCAGGCATGCAAGGCGCTGAAGGCTGAGGGCGATCGGATCGTTCTGGTGAAGTCCAACCCAGCCACGATCATGACGGATCCAGATCTGGCGGATCGCACCTATGTCGAGCCCATTACGCCAGAATTTGTTGCAAAAATAATCGAGAAAGAACGTTACGCAATTCCAGGCGGCTTTGCTCTCTTACCCACAATGGGCGGACAAACTGCGCTCAACTGCGCCCTATCACTCGAAAAAATGGGCGTGTTAAAAAACTTCGACGTCGAAATGATTGGCGCGACAGCAGCAGCAATTGATAAAGCTGAGGACCGCGAATTATTTCGCGAGGCTATGACAAAAATTGGTCTTGCAACCCCGCGCTCTCATCACATTAAAACGCTTTCAGGAGCATTAGCTGCGCTTGAGGACATTGGCCTGCCCGCGATCATCCGTCCTTCTTTCACCTTAGGCGGCACAGGCGGCGGCATCGCTTATAATAAGGCTGAATTCATAGAAATTGTGGAACGCGGCATTGACGCATCTCCGACCAATGAAGTCTTGGTCGAAGAGAGCGTATTAGGATGGAAAGAATATGAGATGGAGGTCGTTAGAGATAAAAACGATAACTGTATAATTATTTGTTCCATTGAA
>SXGR01357784.1_pt1 | contig 11955 bp, 14 predicted proteins | sample 3174711 | NCBI WGS metagenome assembly SXGR01 (sample SAMN11356860, study PRJNA531348) | freshwater metagenome | isolation source: freshwater sample F1-60 | place: China: Fuxian Lake, Yuxi | collected 2017-12-25
CACCGACATTCTCCTCGAAGAGATCAAACACCACGAATCATGAGCACCCACATCGTTTCCATTCACGCGCATCCCGACGACGCCGAGATCCTCGCCGGCGGGACGCTGGCGCTGCTGGCATCGAAAGGCCATCGCATCACGATCGTCACAATGACGCCGGGCGACTGCGGCTCGGCCGAGCATAATGCCGAGGAGATCGCCGCCATCCGCCGGCAGGAAGCAGTCGACGCCGCCGCGATCATCGGGGCAAACTATATCTGCGCCGAGTTCCGCGATCTGGCTATCTTCAGCGACGACGCCTCACGCCGGCGCGTTGTCGAGCTAATCCGCTCCGTACGTCCGGACATCGTTCTAACTTCCGCCCCGACGGATTATCATTGCGACCACGAAGCGACCTCGGCGCTTGACTGTGAAACCGAACTTGCGATCACCGGGGCGATTGACAGGCTCTGCGGAGAGAAAACGACGATTTTCATCGCTCACCGCCTCAGTACTGTTCGACACTGTGACCAAATTCTCTTGATGAAGGAAGGGCATATAGCCGATCGCGTCCCTTTGCGGAGCTTTCTCTCCGGAGCAAGGATTTCCAGCGCATGATCGAGCTTGGCAACCTTGATGTCATCGCAAAGCCGCATGAAAATCATGGCTCAACCACCATATCCTAGACCTGAAGTCTGCGATCCGGCCCTGGTCCGCCCCGATCAAACCAGGCCCGAGGCGCGCGATCCGGCCAAGCTGTGGCTCGACAAGAACGAGAACCCCGATCCGGCGCTGGCCGCAGTGGTGCGCGAGGTCATCGCCGCGCTTCCGCCCGAGGCGCATTCGACGTATCCCAACCTGGCGCCGTTGTATCTCAAACTGGCCAAACACGTCGGCGTCGGGGCGGGGAACCTTTTGCTCGCGTCCGGGTCCGACGGCGCGATCCGCGCCGTGTTCGAAACGTTCATTTCGCCGGGCGAAACGGTGATCTTGACCGCGCCCACTTTCGCCATGTATCAGGTTTATTGCCGCGTCTTCGGCGCACGCAAGGCACCAGTCGAATACCGGATCGCCACTGCGGGGCCGGTGCTGTCGGTCAATACTCTGATCGAAGCTATAAACCGCGAAAAACCGCGTCTGGTCTGCCTGCCCAACCCCGATAGCCCGACCGGAACGGTCTTCGCGGCCTCCGAAATGGAGCACATCGTCGCTGCCGCCGGCACGGCGGGGGCGGTGATGCTGGTGGACGAGGCCTATTATCCCTTCCACCCGGAATCCGCTGTCCCCCTAATCCAGCGCCACCCGCACTTGGTCGTCGTGCGTTCGACCGGCAAGGCCTGGGGCATGGCGGGCCTGCGCATCGGCTATGCCGTCGCCGATACGCGCATCGCGGCGATGGTGCACAAGGTTCGCTCCATGTACGAGATCGGCACGTTCTCGGCGGACGTATTCGAACGCATGCTCGACCGTCACGCCGAGGTCACGGCCTCCGTCGAACGCCTTCAGGCCGGCAAGAGCGCGTTCCTGGCGGCCATGGATGCGCTCGGCTTCGCCACCCTCAAGGGCGCGGGCAACTTCTGCCACGTCGCGTTCGCGCGACATGCGGACGCGGTCCACGCCGCGCTCGCCGATCTGGTCTATTACCGCCATGACTCCGCCGAGCCGTGCCTCAAGGGCTTTTCCCGCTTTTCCGCCGCGACGCCCGCGCAAATGGCACCTTTGATCGCCCGCATCCAAATGGCGGCCGAGACGTGAGCGATTCCGCCGTCAAGATCGCCCTGATCGGCTGCGGCCGCGTCGCCGGGCATCATCTGCGTTCGATCCGGGACGTTCCGGGCGGTCGCATCGTCGCCGTTTGCGATCTCGTCGAGGGCCGTGCCGCGGCTTACGGACGCGAGTTCGGCATTCCGCACTTTATCAATTACCACCGGATGTTGACCGAAGTTCCCGGCATCGACGTCGTCGCCATCGTCACGCCGTCGGGCATGCACGCCGAGCACGCGATCGACGTCATGCGCCGCTATCGCAAGCACGTAATCGTCGAGAAGCCGATATTCATGCGGCGCGACCAGCTGGCGGCGGCCTACGATCTTGCCGCCGAACTCAAAGTTCAAATATTTCCCGTCTTCCAGAACCGCCATAATAAATCCGTGCGCCGGGTGAAGCAGGCGCTGGCGGCGAGCGAACTCGGCGACATCCGGATCATGAACGTGCGGCTGCGCTGGTGCCGGCCGCAGCGCTATTACGACATGGCCCCTTGGCGCGGCACTTTCGGCCATGACGGCGGCGCTCTTTCCAACCAAGGCATCCACCACGTCGATCTTCTCCGCTATCTGGGGGGCGAGGTGGAGCAGGTCAGCGCCACCATGCGCACGCTCGGGGCCGAAATCGAGGCCGAAGATACCGTCGTCGCCACCTTCGCCTATCCAAACGGCGCAGTCGGTTCGTTGGAAGTGACCACCGCGGCGCGGCCGGACGATTTCGAAGCATCACTGTCCATCGTCGGGTCCAAAGGCCTGGCGCAGCTGGGCGGTTGGGCGGTCAACGAGTTGCAGATTTTTACCCCCGATCCCGCCGCTTGCGCCGTCCATTCCGAGAAGATCCCCGACGCCTACGGCTTCGGCCACACCACCGTTTACCGCGACCTTGTCGCCGCTTTGAGCGGGAACAAACCCTTTCCGGTTGGCCGGCAGGACTGTCTGAATAGTTTAAAATTACTTCACGCGTTTTACCGTTCCGACGAAAAAGGCGGCTGGGTCGATGTCGATTCGCCCGAACAATCCGTTCGTCTCGGCCGTCCGGACGAAGCCGTGGCAAAGCTCTACCGCACATCCGAACCATGACCGAAAAGCTTCGCATCGGCATCGCCGGTTACGGTGTCGTCGGTAAGCGCCGGCGCCAGTTCATCGATCTGCACCCGCGCCTTGCAATCGTCGCCGTCAGCGACGTTTCCTTCGGATCCGACGGAACGATGGCCGACGGCGTACGCCATCGCGCCGATTTCAGGCGCATGGCGGACGAGAAATTGGACGCCCTATTCGTCTGCTTGCCCAACGCCATCGCGCCCGAAGCGACGATCATGGGGCTCGATTCCGGGTTCCACGTGTTCTGCGAAAAACCCCCGGGCCGGACGGTTGAGGATATCGAACGCGTCATCGCCTGCGAAAAGCGCCACCCAACCCTGAAGCTCAAATACGGATTCAATCATCGCTACCATGATTCGGTGCGCGACGCGCTGGCCATCGTCCGCTCCGGCGCGATCGGCCCGGTTCTCAATTTGCGCGGCGTCTACGGCAAATCCAAATTCGTCAGTTTCGGCGTCCATTCCGACTGGCGTGTCCGGCGCGAGGCGGCTGGCGGCGGCATCCTTCTCGACCAAGGCATTCATATGGTCGACCTGATGCGGCTTTTCGCGGGCGAAGAGTTCGTCAATGTTCACAGTTTCGTATCCAATTCCTTCTGGCGCCACGACGTCGAGGACAACGCCTACGCGATCATGCAAAACCGCCAGGGCGTCGTCGCCATGCTGCATTCGACCGCGACCCAGTGGCGGCACCGGTTTCATCTCGATATCGCCTGCGCCAAGGGCGCGCTGACTCTGGCCGGAATCCTGTCGGGCTCCAAAAGCTACGGCGCCGAGACCCTGACCATCGCCTGGGCCGACCCCGCCGACGATGCCGGCGACCCGCGCGAGGAAGTCCGGTGCTACGACCAGGACAATTCCTGGCGCGACGAGATCGCCGAGTTCGCCGCCGTGATTCTCGACGGCGCGCTGATCGCCGACGGCTCGTCGGCGGACGTGCTCGAAACCATGCGGCTCGTCTATCGCATCTACTCGGCCGACCCCGACTGGCGGGCGCGGTGGGGACTTTCGAGCGTTTCCTGATGGCCGCGAAATTTCGCAGACTGTTCGGTGCGATCGCGTTAGTGCTTGTCAGCGGCGTTCTCTCGCTCGCGGCGGGCGAGGGCGCTGCCCGCGTTTGGATGCCCCATTGGCGCGATTTTTCGTCCGAGCGTTTCTTGGCCCAAACCTTCGTTCCCGGTCATGGATTCGTTACCATCGGGCGGCCGGGGTTCGACGTTTATTTTGCCCAGAACAATGGCAACTTACGGGTTCTGGTGCGGATCAACGATTTCGGCCTGCGCCAGCCGGAACCGCCGGAAGCCGCGTCGGGACGGATCTGGGTGGTGGGCGATTCGTTCACTTTCGGCTGGGGTGTCGAAGAGAACCAAATGTATTCTTCGGTCCTTGGCCGGCTGTCCGCCGTTTCCACCTATAATGTTGCGAGTCCCGGCGCCAGTATCTGTGGCTATCAGCGTCTCGTGCGCCGCATGCCACGCGAAATCGACCCTAAGCTCGTCGTCGTCGGCCTAACGACGGACAACGACATGGTAGACTCTTACGACGCTTGCGCCGTTTCCAATGCTCCGGAAACCCCGCCACCCGCGCCCCCCCGCCAGCGGCTGGCTTTGCACGAAATGAAGGAATGGGCAACGCATCATTCAGCCCTGAATAATTTTTTCGCCGTGGCCTTGAAGCGAAATCCGCTAACCGCCCGTTGGCTGGCCTCCCTTGGCCTGGTCCGGCCGATTGCGGTCGACCGTGCCGGCGTTCCGAGCGGCGACGCCGCTCGCCGGGCCGCAGCCAGCTCGGCGCGCGAGACCGTTCGTATCGCGGCATATATTCCCGCCGGAACGCCGGTGCCAGCCCTTCTCATTCCCAGCCGCTTCGATATTTTGCGGAACGCCGGCTCGACCCGCTTGCGCGAGTTGCTGACCGCCGCCCCTGCCGCCGAAGGTGTCGCCGTAGCCGATCCGACCCCCGAACTTATGGCCGCCGGGTTCGCCGCCGTTCATTTTTCCAACGACGGCCATTGGACGCCGCAGGCTCACAACATCGCCGCTCGGGTCCTTTCCCGCGCGCTCGCGTCTTTTAATCTATAGCCGATGTTTTCCGGGGAATCGCAATGAAACTCGTCGGCGTCGTTCCCGCGCGCATGGCCTCCAGCCGCTTTCCCGGCAAGCCGCTCTTTCCCATTTGCGGCCGGCCGATGGTCGAGCACGTCTATGAGCGTGCCAAAATGTTTCCGCGCTGGGACGCGCTCGCGCTCGCCACCTGCGACGCCGAGATCGCCGAATTCGGCCGCGCCAAGGGCTATCCCACGATCATGACCTCGGACCGGCACACCCGCGCCCTCGATCGCGTCGCTGAGGCCGCGCCCAAGGCGGCGCCCGGCTTGCACGCCGACGACATCGTCGTCTGCGTCCAGGGCGATGAGCCGATGATGCGCCCGGACATGATCGAGGCCGTGGTCGCGCCGCTCGAAAAAGACCGGGTCGCGCGCGGCACCGTGCTCGCCATGGCGATCGACGACGAGGATGTCTTTCGCAATCCCGACACGGTCAAGATCGTGCACGACCTCGCTGGCAACGTGCTTTACACCTCCCGCGCGCCGGTTCCCTGGTGCAAACCGGGTGCGTTTTCGATGGCGCTCGGCGCCCGGCGCATCTACGGCATCTTTGCTTTTCGCTGGCATTTCCTGAAATGGTTCACGGAAACGCCCGAATCGCCCCTCGAGCTCAAGGAATCCTGCGATTCCAACCGTATCTGCGACCACGGCCTCGGCCAGATCGTCGCGCCCTATCCCGCGATCCCGTCCTATTCGGTCGACAGCCTGGCGGATCGCGACAAGGTCGAGGCGCACATGAAAAGCGATCCCCTGTGGGGAAAGTATTGAGTTCCTACGACGAACGCCTCGCCCGCGACGCAGGCGCGATCAAGCGCGACATCCGCGCGTGGTGGGGCGATCTCTACCGTCAGCTCTACGCCGAGACCGACGCGCGGCTGACCCCGGAAAGCCTGGCCCGCGCCCTCGACGAGCTCGAAGATTTGTTCCGCCGCCGCGAGCACCTCGCCTCCGTCGAGATGCCCCTCGATGCGCTCGCCGGACAAAGCGTGCTCGAAATCGGCTGCGGCGGGGGCGGGCATTCCGCGCTTTTCTGCCGCAAGGGCGCCTCGGTCGTGGCGGTGGACATCACCTCCAAGCGGGCGGTTTCCGCCGCGTTGAAGCTCTCGCTGCTTCCCGAATGCGACGGCCGCGCCTATCAAGCCGACGCCGAAAACCTCCCCTTCCGCGACGACAGTTTCGATATCGTCTATTCCAATGGCGTCCTACACCCTTCCTAGTACACGGACCGCGCCGTCGCCGAGGTCCGTCGCGTGCTCAAGCCGGGCGGGCGCGCGGTGCTGATGCTTTATGCCCGTTCCTCCGCCGTCTTTTGGTGCCACATCGTCCCGCGCGGCCTGTTCACGGGCGAGATATTTCGCCGCCCCGAGGCGGAATGGGTCGGACGCGTGACCGAAGGCACCCCGAAGTTCGGCCAGACGAAAAACCCGATCACCCGGGTTTACTCGCGCCGCGAGCTCCCATCCCTGCTCAAGGACTTCCGCCTCTTCTCGGTGCGCAAGTCGAGCTTCCAGTTCGACAACTTCGCGATCCCGCGCCTGACCCAAATTCGCCAAACCGTCTTGCGTCTCTTCGGCCATCGGCCCCATCCCGGCGGAATGCTCGTTTACGGACGCCCCTACTTTATCGAGACCGCGCTCGAGCTTGCGCTCGGGCGCCACATCGGATTTGCTTGGAACATCGTCGCGGAGAAGCCATGACCAAACCGTTGATCGGAAAACTTGCCGTCGTCACCGGCGGAACGCGCGGCATCGGGCAGGCGATCGCTCTCCGCCTCTCGGCCGACGGCGCGCGCGTCTTGACGACCGGCACGCGGCCTGACGGGAGTCCGCCTCCCGGCTGCGATTACCGGGCCGTCGATTTCGCCGACAATGCGGCGACGCGCGCCTTCGCCGCCGAATTGGGACGCCTCGGACCCGACATCTTGGTCAATAACGCGGGCGTCAATCAGAACGCGCCCTTTGCCGAGATCGACCCCAGCCAATTTCTCCGCATCCAAAAGGTCAATGTCGAGGCGCCGTTCCTGCTCTGCCGCGCCGTCATTCCCGGCATGAAGGCCAAGGGCTGGGGGCGCATCGTCACCGTGAGCTCGATCTGGGGCAAGATCAGCCGGGCGGGGCGCGGCGCCTACTCCGCCAGCAAATTCGCGGTCGACGGAATGACCGCCGCCCTCGCCGCCGAGGTCGCCGAGCTCGGCATTCTCGCCAACTGCATAGCGCCCGGCTTCATCGACACCGAACTGACCCGCGGTATCCTCGGGCCGGACGGTATCCGCGAAGTCACGCGCCAGGTGCCGCTGCGTCGGCTGGGTAATGTCGAAGAGGTCGCCGCCTTCGTCGCCTGGCTGGCGGGACCCGAGAACACCTACATCAGCGGCCAGAACATCGCCATCGACGGGGGCTTCACCCGTGTCTGAACGGCTCGAAATCCGCTCGCATCGGGGCCCTTACGAGGTCCGGTTCGAGCCGGGCGGGATCGAAGCGAAGCCTGAGCCGGCGGCGCGCTTTCACGCGGTCGTGGACGCGCGCGTCGCCCGGATGCACGCTGGTCGCCTCGGAAATATTCTCGCGTTGCCCTCCGTCCTTCTCCTCGACGCGACCGAAGAGGCCAAGTCGCTGGATCGCTTTCCCGCCTACGTCGAGCGCCTGATGGCGCAGGGCGTGCGCCGCGACCATGTGCTGATCGCCGTCGGCGGGGGTATTATTCAAGATATCGTTTGCTTTCTCGCCGCGACGCTGCTCCGGGGAGTGCCGTGGCGGTTCTATCCGACCACGCTGTTGGCCCAGGCCGATTCCTGCATCGGCTCGAAAAGCTCGATCAACTGCGGCCAGGCCAAGAACATCCTCGGCACCTTCACGCCGCCCGAACGGGTGATCGTGGACGTGCGCTTCCTCGATACCCTCGACGAGCGCGACGTGCGCTCGGGTCTCGGCGAGATGCTCAAAGTCCACGCCATTGAAGGCCCGGCCGCTTTCGACGAAATCGCCGTCGCCTATCCCGACCTGTTCCGGAACGCGGCGACGATGCAGCGGTTCGTCCGGCGCGCGCTCGAAATCAAGCGGCGTTACATCGAGGAAGACGAATTCGACCGGGGGCCGCGCAATGTCTTCAATTACGGCCACACCTTCGGCCACGCCCTCGAGGCGGCGACCGGGTTCACCGTTCCCCACGGCATCGCCGTCACCATCGGCATGGACATGGCGAACTTCGTGTCCGCCCGCTTGGGAGTCGGCACCGAGGATCACTTCGCCCGGATGCATCCCGTCCTCGCCCGCAATTTTCGCGGCTTCGAGCGTCATCCGGTGCCGATGCCCGCCTTTTTCGACGCCATCGCCAAGGACAAGAAAAACCTGGGCCACGGCTCCGTCACCCTGATCCTGCCCGACGCCGAGGGCCGCATCGGCAAGAGCGCGCATCCGAACGATACTCGCTTCGCCGCGCTCTGCGCCGAATACCTGGACACTATCCGCGCCGCATGAGCAACTCCGCCGTCCGCGTCGCCGTCGCCTCGCGTTCTTTCTCGCGCCACCCGACTTTGCGCGCCGAATTGCTGGCGCGCGTCTACGGAGTGTTTGCGCTCAAGTGCAGCGGGTGCGGCGGGCGGGTGCGCCTGATTGGCTTTATCACAGAGCCGGCGACGGTGCGACAGATACTGGCGCATGTCGGCGAGCCAACAACTGCACCGGCAATCGCTCCCGCGCGCTCACCACCGGTGGAGGCGAATGCACAGCAGCTGATTGCTCTAGAAGCAGTAGAGGCAGTCCCCGAGCTTGAGTTTGACCAGACGGCAAACCTGACAGCGGAAGCCGGGCATGATAGGTTAGTGGCCGGTGCCGGTGCCGGTGCGGGTGCTGATGCGGATGCAGAGCCAATCCCGGAACTGGAGTTTGATCAGATAGTAGGTTGGTAATCCTGCGCTGTAGGAATGGCACCCGCGGCGCAGCGTGAGCAGGTGTGGTCCAGCCGCTGGCAGAGCGCACTGAATGTTTAGGGCTGCCGATGCTGGCCGGAACAAGCCGGGTAATCTCCGCTTGTTGCGCTGAGCGTACCTTTTGGAATGTCATACAAAAGTGATCATTGACCATTAAGTGATGGCGGGGTGGAGGTATGCGCAAATAGATGCTTGACAAGTTCGGGCTTAGCGCTTAGTTTTTTACTTTGCTTGTGCTTGTTTGCTTGAATTTCCTATCCGTCGCGACCTCCTTTCAGAAAATCTGCAGCGTGGCGGTGGTCGCGAGCAGGCTCACGGCTGCGAACTGCTGCCCCACCGCGAAGTACGCCTGCTCCCGCGCGCCTCCGAAGCGCTGCAGCAGCCAGGAATCAGCGAACGTGTACGCAAAACCCAGCCATGAATAAAGCACAAGCGGCTTGCAATAAGTCCAGTAATCACCCACGAGCTGGTGCCAGTCGAACGGTTCCTCCGGTACTGGTGCGGGCGAACGCAGCAATCGGTATCCGACGAGTAAAGCGATGATGTACTCAATGACGAGGCCGGCTAAAATCAAGGCAATGGAGATGGACGACAGCCACCACAACACGAGCACAATCGCCAGGTGAGCGGCGGCGATTGCCACATTGATCGCCTGCACCCGCTGCGTGAGGCGCATGGACTCGCCGATCTGCGAAAGGGTCTGCCACGCCTGTTGCTGAAGGAAAACCGCGAGGAAGGCCAGCACGATCAGTTGCCTTTCCTGCTCGACCCAGATCTGCGCGATCCACGCCTTGGGAAGAATGGTGATTACGAGCAACGTGACGAACAGCTGGGTGGCCTGCCACGCCGCATAGCCGATTACGAACCGACTGCCCCTGGGTCTTTGCGACATGAACGTGTAGAAAGCATTTGCCGACCCCATCTCCAGGAGTTGCTTGACAGCGGCGAAGCTGCCGATCAGAAACGCAAGATTTTCGTACTGGTCGGGGCCGGCGCCCGCGCGACCGCGATGCCGGTAATGAACGAAAGAATGGCACGGACGACGCTCGAGGCGACGGTTGCCACGTAACGGGTTTGAATAGAGGCGTTTGTCAATTCAGGACTCAGCCTTCAATTAATTCTCGGTGCTCTGTCTCCCATTTCCCCCCTAGTTTTTTGGGAAAATCCGCATAACGGACAACAACGTTCACACCCTCACGCTCTTTCAAGCTGCCCCATGCTTTTACTCCTTAGACAACTTCCCCCTAATCAATTGGAGTATTGCCCAACTCCAGGGAGACAAAACTTCGAGAGAAGCCCAACTAAAGAGTGCAACTATCGCGTAGCACTTGCAGCCGAAGAAACTTGGCCCACTAGGACCGGCCTGAGAATGATGTCGGCCGATACGTCGTCTATTTTCAATGATCCTACAGACGAACCATCGAAATACGTAGGGATGAGCTTGAACTTCTCGCAAAATTTCAAAACCCATGGTCCATTGTGTGCACTGACCTCAAGGATTACGAATTTCACAATGCCTTTTGCAAACGATTTTTCACCAGAATGAAGCACTTCATGTTCATGGCCCTCGACGTCTATTTTGATGACTACTGAATCAAACCGGTCCACCAATAAATCAAGTGTTACCGTGGACACCGTAATCGCCTCCGGAGCTTCCGGGACAGGAAAATTCAAACCCATGGTCTGATAAGAGCTTGGTCGATCCACGCCCCCGCCGCCATCATGAAAGGGGTGCACGTAAAATGTGAGATTGCCGGACTGGAGTGTGGCCGCAGACTGCACGACTCGAATATTTGTCAAAGCGTTCAGCTCGATGTTTTGAAGGATGGTTTTCGCATTGTCCGGGACTGGCTCGACAGCGATAACCGACTTCATGGGGTACGTCTGCGCAATCGAAAGGGCAAACAGTCCGGAGTTCGACCCCACATCGAGAAAACACTCCGAATTAGTCATGGATTCACCAGCCATACGAATAGCCGTTTCGTCGATTGTCGATCGCGCAAAGAAATAACGAACATGCATGTTACGGCGCAGATCCAGGCTGAGCCTTAAAGTCTTTCCAGGTACTAAGGGATTCTGAACGTCGATCAGAAACTCATTGCGTAACCCGAGCCATCGGAAGAACCGCATCATGTAGTACGGCCAGGCGTTATGGGGTTGGTGGCCAAGGCGCGCACGAATGGCGCCATAAACAAATATTCCACAACACACGAGAAAGAGTAGTTTTTGGAGAATGGGCTCGTTAGAAAGCAAGACTCTCTTGACTCGCTCGACCCGGCTATTCTTCATAGGAGCCTCCAACATTTGCTTTCATTCATTACTATCGTCACCTACTGGTAAGCGTCCTTCAATTTTTCACTTGCCAAGGTCGCAGATTTACTTCCGATCAAGTTGAGCCGCAATTCAGTGATGCAGGCGCTACGTCTGCGACTTTTGATCGCGCATTGCAGGCTTGATCAGTGCCGGACACCACCGTCTACCAGACGCTCGAACTCCTCCGTCCACTGCCTTGGCCAGTCCGGCGAGAAGTTGGCGTAGCGAGCGACAAAGTTCGAGCGGGCATTCTGAACGTCCGGCTTGTTCCACCAGCCCGCGACGTGCCGCCTCAGGGACAGCGCGAAGCGCGCCGCGTCGCCACCAGAGTGATGCAGGATGCCAACCTGCTCTAGCGCATTCAAGTAAGGCTGCGCTTCGGGCCTGAAAGCATAGGTGTCCGGATCGAAAAAACAGTTGGTTGGTATGTTCATGGCGAGTGTTTCCAGCCTGGACGTGCCCAGGTAGTTGTGCACGACGAACTCGCTCTCGGCGTAGCGCTTGAACACGCTCGCCCGCGTCTCGTCAAATTGTGTATCGGGCGCTGCCAAACGAACTGCGTGCTTCATGCCCCAGCCCCAGTCGAACTGGTAGAGCCGCACCAGCAGCGACCGTTTACTAAACTCTAACTTTAATATGAACCCCAAAGGCTATCCTGTTTCATGGCTTGCTCTACCAGAGCAATATCGCTCGGGCTATCCACAGAAAAGGATGGCTTATATGGAACTGCTGCAATTCTTTGCTTCAAGCCATTATCGCAAATCC
>SXGR01540203.1_pt1 | contig 11953 bp, 12 predicted proteins | sample 3174711 | NCBI WGS metagenome assembly SXGR01 (sample SAMN11356860, study PRJNA531348) | freshwater metagenome | isolation source: freshwater sample F1-60 | place: China: Fuxian Lake, Yuxi | collected 2017-12-25
CAGTTATAGGAGTTGGTACAATAATTTTTGGTACTGTTTTATTGATGACCTCAATTATTTTATATTCTGTAGTAAATCTTATACGAGAAAGAAATTGAATATATTAAAAAGTTGAGTAATTTTGAATATTTTAATAATTCACGAAATAGATTGGATTAACAAAGTAATTTTTGAACCACATCATTTATCCGAATTATTCTCAAAGAATGGACATAATGTTTTTGTTATTGATTGTCAAGACACTCAAAGTAAAAACATTTGTTCTGGTTTTAAGACAAAAATTATTACTAATTATTCTAGAGTATATGATGATGCTTCAATTACACTTATTCATCCTTCATCTATTCTAATTAAGGGATTAAATAGAATTTCATATTTTCTTAGTTGTAAAAAAATTATTAAGCAAACAATTATTGAAAATAAGATTGATATAATTTTATTATATGGTGCCATAACAAATGGAATTCAAACTATACAAATTGCTAAAGAATTGAAAATCCCAGTAGTATACAGGCTTCTTGATATATCTCATGGATTAATTAAAATCCCAATAGTGAAAAATTTGGCCAAAAAATACGAAAGTAAAGTTTTATCAAATTCCATAAAAGTTCTAACAACCACTCTAGATTTATCTAGATACGCAATTGAAATGGGTGCAAAAAAAGAATTTGTTGAATATTTCCGTCTTGGAGTAAATACTCTTGATTTTAAACCCCTTGAAAAAGATACGGTATTTGCAGAATCACTTGGAATATCTGATAATGATAATATCATTGTATTCATAGGAACAATCTATTCTTTTGCTGGATTGATAGAACTTGTATCTGATTTTGATAAAATTGAAAAAGAAAATCCAAATACTAAACTCCTTATTGTTGGAGGTGGTCCATCATATGATGAACTACAAAAATTTGTAACTAAAAAGAAACTAGAATCTAAAGTAATTTTAACTAATTTTAAACCACAAAAAGAAATACCAAAATATATTTCATTGGCAGATATTTGTATTAATTCATTTCAGATTAATTATGTTACAAATAGAATTCTTCCTACTAAAATTCTAGAGTATTTTGCTTGTGGGAAATCAGTACTTTCTACTCCTTTAGCTGGAACAAAGGAATTATTACCTGATGAAAAATATGGCATATTATATTCTAGCTCGGAAGATTTTGCAAAAACACTATCCACTTTATTATTGAATAAAGATAGATTAAAACAATTAGGAAGATTGGCTTGTGAGTATGCACAAAAAAATCACGATTGGAAAATTTTATCCGATCAACTTTTAAAAAAGTTTTCTACTTTACTCAACAATTAGTTTATACAATGAATTACATAATTTGTCAAATCTTAAATTTATAATTTAAAAAACAACAAATCAGCAAATTTAAGACTAACCTATTCTTACTTGTGTTGATTAATCGTGAATATACTTGGAATTGGTGCACATTGGGATGATATTGAACTTGGATGTGGTCTTACTCTGAAGAAATTAAAGGACAAAGGTCATAATATTTTCTCCGTAGTTGTATGTAGTTCGCAATATGGAAAAGACGAGGATGAAGGAATGAAAGAATCGGAGGCATTAGAATACGGATTAAAATCATTTGAACTTATTGGTGCAGATTACATTCCGACTGATAAAGAGCCTAACAGCAAATTAGTGTATAATAAAAAAATAATGCAAACCTTAGAAGGAATTGTAAATAACAAGAAAATTGACACTGTTTTTACTCACTGGAATGGGGATTTGAATACAGACCATAAAGCGACTTGGGAAATATCTAGAACAGCCTTTCGAAATGTAAAAAATTTCCTCATGTATCAATCCAATTCTTATGGTGATAATGTAAATATCTTCAAACCTAACTTATTTTTCAGTTTTAATCAAGAACAATATGTCTTTAAAGAAAAAATACTTTCTCAATATGTGTCAGAGTGGACTCGTAGAGAAATTAGATGGAAAAGAGAAATATTTGAAAGAGAACGATACTGGGGATATATTTCAGGTAATGATTATGCTGAAGGATTTCAAACAGGAAAACTTGTTGATTTTTTTATATGATCGAGGAATGAAAAAGTTTTGATTAACAAAAACATTGATGATAATATCTTTATTGGAGACAACTGCGATATTAGCAAAAATGTAACTCTTATTGGAAATGTAAGAATTGGGAATAATTGCAAAATTGGAAATAATGTATTTTTAAAATCAGTCTCTATTGGTGATAATTCAATCATTCAAGATAATTCTATTATTGGATACAGTACTATTACTGGACATTATTATGATCAAAAAAAATCTGAAGAAAATAACACTAACCTAGGTCATCCACAATACTGTATAACTATTGGAAAAAATGTTCTAATCAGAACTGGAGTTACAATTTATCTTGATGCAAATATTGGTGATAATTGTTGGATTAATCATAATGCAATAATTAGAGAAAAAGTAACTATCTTAGAAGATTCTACTATTGGTTCAAACACAATTTGTGAAAATAATGTTTCAATAGGAAAACGATGTGCAATTCACAATAACACTATGATTTGTGCTGAAACATTGATTGAGTCATTTGTTTTTATTGGACCTGGTGTGTCATTTACAAATAATTCTCCGATTGGTCATTTACGTGATGTACCATCTACTATTAGAGGAGCAAAATTACGTTTAGGGTGTGCTATTGGAGGTGGAGCTACAATCTGTCCTGGAGTTGAAATAGGACATGAAGCGATAATTGCAGCAGGATCTGTAGTTACAAAAGATATTCCTCCAAGAATTATTGTTGTAGGAAATCCTGCAAAAAAAATTAAAGATGTAGAACAACAAAGTTTCATAAAAGAAGATTTTCGTAAACAATATGGAATTTAAAAATAATTCATTTCTAAATTTTTATATATTATTCAAGGCTAATTACACTTGGAAAGTATTACAAATAGAATTCTAAAAGAGTTTGAAAAAATTTGAATTAAGATACTTTATCAATAACTTTTTAATTCACGTATGAAGAGAGCTAATATCTAATGAAAGTAATGTCTATTTTTGGAACAAGACCAGAAATTATCCGTTTAAGTAGGATATTCCCACTACTTGATAAAAATTTTGATCATATAATGGTCAATACCAGCCAAAATTACACAAGAGAACTAAATTCAGTTTTTTTTGATGATTTGAATATTAGAAAACCCGATTATGATTTAAAAGTAAATACTGAAGCATATGGAATTGAAGTTGCAGATGTAATTGTAAAAACTGAAAAACTTCTAAAAAAAGAAAAACCAGACATTTTGCTAATTTTAGGTGACACAAACAGTGGCCTTTCTGCAATTCCTGCTGCTCATCAAGGAATTAAAATTGCACATCTTGAAGCAGGTATGCGAAGCTATGATCTTAGAATGCCTGAAGAAAAAAACAGAGTGATGATTGATCATCTTTCAACTGTATTATTACCCTATACTCATTACTCTCGAGAAAATTTAATTAGAGAAAATATTCACCCAAGCAAAATCTTTGTAATTGGAAATCCAATTATTGAAGTAATTGAGCATTATATGCCAAAAATTGAAAAAAGCAAAACTCTTCAAAAGCTTAAACTAAAAAAGAATGATTATTTTCTTGTTACAGCACATCGAAGTGAGAATGTAGATGATCTAAAATCACTAAAGAATATTTTTTCTGGATTAGAAAAAATACATAAGAAATTTAATAAAAAAATCATTTATCCCATTCATCCTAGAACAACTAGTAAAATGAAAAATATTGAGATTCCAAAAGGAATAGAATTAATTAATCCTCTGGGATTTTTTGATTTTACCTATTTGGAAAAAAATGCCTTCTGTCTGCTTACCGACTCTGGAACAGTTCCTGAAGAGACACTTTATTTCAAGAAACCATGTGTAACAATAAGGGAAAGCACTGAAAGACCAGAAATCATTGAAGCAGGTTCTAACATATTATCTGGTTTAGAACCTGAAAACATACTTCGAGCTACAGAATCTATTACTTCGGGGAAACCAAATTGGCAATGGAAAGGAGCACTCGGTGATGGACAAACTGCAAGAAAAGTCATCAATATTTTACACGGAAAACTATACTGAACATTTTTTATACCTACAATTTAGTATTACTCTAAATGACTTTGTTGATTACTGGAGTTACTGGCGTATTAGGCTCTGAATTAAAAAAATTATTTCCAGATTCCATTTCGCCTGAACACAAAGATTTTGATATTTGTGATCTTACTTCTGTAAAGAATATTTTCAATAATCAGAAAATAGATACTGTGATTCATTCTGCTGCATTTACTACAGTTAGAGGTTGTGAGGAAAATAAATCTCAAGCCATACGGATTAATGTTCAAGGCACAAAAAATTTAGTCAAAGAATTAAAAAATTCCAATCCTGCAGGAAAATTTGTTTATGTTAGTACTGCATGTGTTTTTGATGGTCACTCTGACATGTATACTGAAAACTCTATTCCATATCCTGAAAATTTCTACTCTTTGACAAAACTTTTAGGCGAATACGTTGTAAATCAATTTGATAATTCATTAATAATTAGAACAAATTTTGTAGGAAGAAAAAAATGGTCATATTCACAAGCATTCACTGATAGATTTGGGACATATCTTTTCTCTGATCAAGTTGCACAAGGCATATTTGATGTCTATACGAGTAACCTAGATGGTATAGTACATGTTGTTGGTGACAAAAAAATTTCTATGTTTGAGTTGGCTAAATTAACTACACCTGAAATACAGCCTATGACAATGAATGATTACACTGGACCACGTTTAACAGTTGATATGAGTCTTGACACTAAACGATGGAAAAAATACACTTTACAATGAATTAATGTATATTAAATTATTTTAGATTCTACTTATTGATTAATATTTTTTTGAATATTTGTTGTAGGTTGTGATTTACCATTAAATCTATCTACTATGATAAAATATATCACATGTGTGAAAGATGATATAACACCTGACACTGCAACCCCATTTAACCCATACATGTTTCCCAATATTATTATTGATATGATTTGAATCCCTAAAAATATGCCAGAACCAATAATCACAATTTTACTATTTACTGTGCCTAAATATTTTGAAACATATGTTGAAACTATCGCAGATGGTATTATTCCTATACTCATGATTTGAATTACAACTATTGCTTCTAAAAATTTTGGAAATAATATGGGAACAAATATTGGTGATAACGTCATAGTAATGATAGTTACTACAATTGAAATCATAACAATAATTCTTTTAACAAATTTGGTAGAGTTTCCACTTGCATCATGTGTTAAAATATACCCAAATAACATTCCTGGAATCAAATATGCTAATGCAATAAACTGTAAACCAAGTTGATAATTTCCAAGTAATGAAAAACCTAGTAATGGAGCTATGATAATTTTGTCTAATGAACCATTAAACGCATTAGATATATCAAGCAATAAACTATTAATCACAAATTTAAACTTGCCTTTAAAAATTAAAAAATCAATCTTCATTTCTTTAAATGATTGATATAATATGAAACTAAAAATAAGAAATGATAATGCAATACCTAACATGATCCCTTCTATTCCAATTAAATGATAAAGTATAATTGAAAATATTACAAGTAATATTTTTTGAATAATGATGATCTTGGAATATTTTGAAAATAACTTCCTTCCTAGTAATTCAGCTGTAACTAATGAATAAATCACAAAACCAATAATGTATAGACTAAGTGTTAGATCTTTTTCAACAAAGAAAAAAATTATTGATGCAGTAATTCCCGATGAAATTAACCCAACAAAAAAAACAGTGGATTGAATTTTAACATTTTTTGCACTGTATACAATTATTACATTTGACATTCCTGCAAGTGATATTGTAGAAGATAATATGCCAATGGATATCAGATAACTTATCTCACCATAACCCTCGGTTCCAAGTAGTGATGCCATGTATAACCAAAATATGCCCCCAATTCCATTGGTTACTATGGTTGCAATACTATAAAATGATAAATCTCTAAATCTATTAGTAATAATTTTAAACTGATTCCAAATGTCTTTCATTTTTATTAATTTGAATATATCATGTCAATTAATTAGTTTAACAATTGAGATTATTCAAAAATTAACTTGTTACATTATTTTTCTACACATACTTAAAATAGTAGAGTTAATTTTAATCGTAAATTTATCACATGTTGGTTATTTAAAATTTAATTTTTGGTATAATATATAGAATTAGTTTATTATACAATTATAGTTAAAAATATTGTAGTTTAAATGAAAATTTTAATTGTATCTACTAGTATTCAAAATGGAACTGGAACTTATATAGTTCTTAAAAATATAATTCCACTCTTAATGAAAAACCACAAAGTTACAATTTTAACAAATAAAGGCGATGTAGACATTAAATGTGATAGATTAATTCAACTTCCCACTAATAGATTTTTTCCACAATATTATTTTATGTCTGGTTTGAGTAAATTATTACATGATGGCTTCTTTAATGAATTTGATATTATTCATGCATTTGAATACCCAATTTACCCAACAGATTTCCTTACAATTAAAAAACTCCAAATTAACACGCCTCTTTTAATTAGTGCACATGGCAGCGTCCACCAATTCTCTTCATTTCCATTCAACTATCTTAAAAAAATCCATAACAATTTCATGTTAAGATATAAAAACAGAGTTTCAAAATTTTTAGCTTCTACACTCGCTGAAAAAAAACATCTTATCAAATGCGGAATTGATGAATCTAAAATTGAGATACTCCCATTAGGCGTAAAATCTTTAAAATTAGACTTTACAAAAAAAAGTGGTAAAAACATCACATACATTGGTAGATTATCTAAAACTAAAAATGTTGAATTGCTAGTGAACGCATTTGCCAAATTACATAACAGTGATACCAATTTGATAATAGCTGGACCAGATTACGGTTCACTACCAAGATTAAAGAATCTTGTTCAAAAATTAAAGATAGAAAATAGAGTTATTTTTACAGGATGGATAACAGAGAAAGAAAAAATAGATTTACTTTCAAAAACATCCCTTTTTGTCCATCCTTCATTGGAAGATATTTTCTCTTTATCTCTTGTAGAAGCATCTGCATCAGGAGTTCCAGTTGTTGCATTTGATGTTGAAGCAAATTCTGAAATTATCACAGATATGGTAACAGGTAAAATTATAAAAGAAAAAAGTTCAGAGTCCCTAAGAGAAGCAATTGATGATATATTAAATAATAAAGAACTCATAACTCAATTTTCAGAAAATGGCCGAGTATTAACTAGTCAGAAATATGACTGGTCCAAAACCGCATCTATTCTACATGATCTATATCTCAATTTGATTTAGAAATCATGTGATTATACATTGTCTGTAAACCTGTATCAAGATCAAATTTAGGTGACCATTTATGAATTCTATTAATTTTTGAATAACTACACTTAATTTCTTTAATATGATTATTACGTAATTTATCTATCTTTGATTCAATTCTGAGATTTCTTTTGCTGATTTTTGCTACTTTATCACAAACAGATCTAATAGTGTTTGTATATCCACTACCTACATTAAAAACCTCATAACCTTTTTGATTTTCAAGAATTATCTTTATTGCATCGATGACATCATCAATATAGATAAAATCCCTTTTTGATTTTAAATTTCCAAGATTCACTATTGATTTTGTTATATATTGATTCATTATGTTATGCACGGCATTATGTACTGGTGAATTATGACCATAAACTGAAAATAATCTAAGAACAGTTATGTTTAAGCCATATGTTTTTGCATATGACTCACATAAATTTTCAGCCATTATTTTGCTTGTAGCATAAATACTAGTAGGTTTAATCATTTCATCTTCCATAATCGGTAATTTTTTTGGTAGTCCATATACATGACTTGTACTAGTAAAAATTAAATTCACATCTTTTTTTCTACACATTTCTAATATTTTGTGTGTGCCAAGTACATTCACATTAATGCATAAAGATGGATATAGTTTACAATATCGCACATCACTCAAAGCTGCTAAATGGATGATTGTAGAAAGTGATGATTTGATTCTAACTTCTTTAGTAATATCTTTTTCATAATGAAAGAAATTCATTTTTTTTGTTTGTTTTTTATTACTGATTCCAATAATTTTGTAATCTGAAGCAATTGATGAAATTAAATGACTTCCAATAAAACCACTAGAACCTGTTATCAATAATGTTTTCAATTTGATGGAACATACAAATTAAATACTAATTAACTTTTGTGAATTAGATAATTCTTAAATTCTCTTAAAATGACTGTTAATACGATGAAGAGAGCTCTCATAACAGGAATTACTGGACAAGATGGTGCATATTTAGCAAAACTTCTTACAACAAAAGGATATCAAGTCTATGGAACATATAGAAGATTATCATCTTCAAATTTTTGGCGTTTAGGTTATTTAGGAATACTAAACAAGATAAAATTAATTCAAGCAGATCAATTAGATTTCTTTTCAATTTTCAACGCTATAGAAGAATCTGATCCTGATGAAGTGTATAATTTTGCAGCCCAGAGTTTTGTTGGTTCCTCTTATAATGAACCATACCATACATTTTTGGTGACAGGATTAGGGCCGCTTAATGTTTTAGAAGCCATTAGACAAAAAAATAATAAAATTAAATTTTATCAGGCATCTTCTAGTGAGATGTATGGAAATTATGACTTTTCCAAAAAAAATGAAATTACAAGTTTTATGCCTATAAGTCCATATGCTATTGCAAAAACTACTGCACATTACACCACAAAAATGTATCGAGATGCATATGACATGTATACTGTAAATGGAATTCTTTTTAATCACGAATCACCTTTACGAGGATTAGAATTTGTCACAAGAAAAATTTCAAATCAAGCTGCACGAATTTCTTTGGGATTAGATAAAAAAATAGAATTAGGTAATCTTAATGCTAGGAGGGATTGGGGATTTGCACAAGAATACGTTGTTGGAATTTGGAAAATGTTACAACAAAAAAAACCAGATGATTTTGTTTTGGCTACTGGTGAAAGCCATTCTGTTCGAGAATTTGCAGAATTTGCATGCGATATAGCTGGAATTTCAAAAAAAGTAATTATTTCAGTAAAACAAAATCTTAGACCATCCGATATTAAAGAATTAAAAGGTGATTGTACAAAAGCAAAAAAAATACTAAATTGGAAGCCTAAAACATCGTTTAAAGAACTTGTAAAATTAATGGTGAATGAAGATATCAAACGTTGGGAACTACATATGAAAGGAGAAACATTTCCTTGGGATGCGAATAATTCATTTCATCAGAATTGATATGAGTTAATAATCACATAGATTATTTTTTATGCTGAATTCTATTTATTAAAATAAAATAGATTGCCTGTATCCAAGTTGCAATAACTATTGAAAAAGCTGGATGGTTATTAGGTAATAATGATAAAATAGATGAAATATATTTATTTATTGATGGGAAGACTTTTTTAAAAAGTTCAAATTTCAAACCAAGATCCGATATTATAGAAAAATTTGATTATGTTCAGACTCAGGATGTAGGTTGGGATGTAACATTTTGGTCAGCATTCATTGAAAAAGGATGTCATGATTTATCCATAGGAGGAGTATATGATGATAATAAATTCGTACTTGAGAAAGACATAGAAATTTGTAAAAAATAATTTAGCATACACTAAATTTATTAATACATTTTTCTTGCATCTGGAAATTTGAAGTCATTAAAGTTCTCAAACACATGTGCTTTCACTATTCAAACACGAATTAAAATATCCAAAAACTCACTATTAGTGTCTAAATTTTAGATTTGGTCCTATTTTCAATTTTAAGAAAGATTTTTGTAATTAGGTTATTTGTTTTTTGACTACTCCAATATCTAATCCAATTTATCATTCCCTCAAATGGTGGAGGTATTTTACTAATCTGTTCTGGATTGTAGCGCAACCCATCAATGGAACGTGGATTGGCATAATCGTATATTCTATAAAATACATCAAAAAATCCCACGTTATTTTCTCTACAGTAACGAACTATTTCATCTCCAAAACATTGTTCTGTAGTATACTTGTTTGTTCTTTTAGTATTACAAAATAATCCATTTCTAACAGAAACAATATTTGCTATAAAGAATTGTGGCATTATATTAGTAATATTTCTATGCTGAAACTGTGTAAATTTTCCAAACTCATCGTACATGGTATAACCAATGGTACGTGTGCCGCCAACTATTTTGTTACTTCTTTTCATTTTTTCAATAATCTTTGATATGCCTTTTAGATTTGTTATTTTGGTATCACCCGTAATTGCTACTACATAGTCTACATCAAAATCTCTAATTAATGTAAATCCTCTACTAAAATTACGTGTTAATGCAATTGGACCTATCATTTCACCTTTGCCTTCTTTTTTCTCCCCGATAACTTTGACATATTCTTCACGTCCGCCTGCGACATCTGACATTTTTTCATATTTATCGCAAAGAGATTCATTTAGAACCATTTTTTCATTACCCGGATCAGATTGTATTACAATGATCTTGGAATTGTACTTTCTTAGATTTAGTATAGTTTCTTTTACAATGTCAATTTCATCATACATCGATATGACAAAACCTATTTTCATTACTAGATGCACATTGATGTCTTTTATTAATTATTTCAGTTGTTTGCCTGTTTTAGCTTGATAATAAATTTAAGAGCGACAATTTTACTAATTACATGGAAATTCTAAAACATCGAGTTAATCATATATCTGATATTAATTCCGAATATGGAGCTGAAATCGATGTAAGGGATCATAATGGGATAATTGTTTTATCACATGATTACCCTAATGACAATTCTGAGAATTTAGTTGATTTTCTAAAATATTTTCCAAAAAATAGATTGCTCGCAATTAATGTTAAAAGTTGTGGTATAGAAACAGATGTAAATAACATACTAAAACAAAATCATGAGAATTATTTTCTCTTTGATTTTTCTTTACCCTATATTTTAAAATCCATTCGTATGAATATTCCATGTGCTCTAAGACTAAGTGAATATGAAAAAGAATTGCTTGAAGGCCCAAAATGGATATGGATTGATTCATTTCATTCTGTTTGGTATGATGATAAATATATTGAATCAATTAAAAATAAAGGATATAAAATTGTCCTAGTGTCCCCCGAATTACATAATAGAGCTAACAAACTAGATTATGAAAAAATTAAGTCTATGATTAATAAAAAACTTGTTGATGCTATTTGTACCGATGCACCTGATAGATGGAAATGATTAAGGCAATATTATATGATCTGGATGGAGTGTTAGTAGATGCAACTGAATGGCATTATGAATCACTTAATGAAGCGCTAAGAGAAATATCTGGATTTGAAATATCTCGCCTGGAGCATATTCGAACATTTAATGGACTTCCTACTAATAAAAAATTAGAAATACTACACGAGAAGAATAGAGTTAGGAAAGAAGATTTTGATGCTATATGGGATCTAAAACAAAGTAAAACAAATGAAATCATAGAAAAAACTGCCACTGCTGATGAAACCAAAAAAAGATTACATGAAGGTACAAAAATATTTAAAAAAATTTGTGTAACAAATAGTATTCGACAAACAGCTCTTTTGATGCTTGAAAAAACATCACAGCTATCATTTATGGATCATGTAATTTCCAACGAAGATGTAAGTAATCCTAAACCTGATCCAGAGGGCTATGTTAAAGCTATATCATATCTAAAATTAGAGCCAAATGAATGCATGATCGTTGAAGACTCAGACAAGGGAATTGAAGCTGCCAGAAAATCAAAAGCACACGTATATGAAGTCAAAGGATATCATGAAGTAACATTAGAAAACATATTAAACAAAATAAATTACTTTAACATGGATTCAAAATGAA
>SXGR01555432.1_pt1 | contig 11948 bp, 13 predicted proteins | sample 3174711 | NCBI WGS metagenome assembly SXGR01 (sample SAMN11356860, study PRJNA531348) | freshwater metagenome | isolation source: freshwater sample F1-60 | place: China: Fuxian Lake, Yuxi | collected 2017-12-25
AGGTACAGAAAGCCGTCAGTATCGACATAACCGACATCACCGAGTGCAGTCCAGTTGGCGTGCTCAGGGTACTGCGAACTTTTGGTCTTGGCGTCGTCTTTGAAATAACCGTAGTTCATCACCGGTTGTTCGAAGTACACGATACCTGCTTTGCCAGATTGCAACTCCTTGCCGTCTTCATCACACACGTGGAGTGTGCCGATGACGGGTCGGCCGACCGTGCCGGGATGCGCGAGCCATTCTTCAGGGCCGACGTGGGTCAGCCCGTTGAGTTCGGTACCCCCGTAGTACTCATAGATGATCGGTCCCCACCACTCGAACATTTGTTGTTTGATACCGAGCGGGCAAGGTGCTGCAGCGTGAACGGCAACCTTGTGACTCGTGAGGTCATAATCTTGCCGGAGCGTTGGATCGAGTTTGAGCATGCGTGTGAACATGGTCGGCACCCACTGGCTGTGCGTGACCTTGAAGTCCTGAATCGCTTGTAGCGCACCGACTTCATCAAATCGCGGCATCATCACAACGGTACCACCAAGCGCGAGCACCGCGGTGCAGAAGCCGATCGGTGCAGAGTGGTAGAGCGGAGCGGGCGAGAGGTAGACCACGTCTTCGTTGAAATTCCATAAACGTCTCTGCAGTTGCCCCACAGGACCTGCGTCTTCGTGAATTTTGTTTTTCAGCGGCGGTCGCAAGATTCCCTTGGGTCTGCCGGTGGTGCCTGACGAATACAACATGAACTGGCCCGCCGGCTCGTGGGCCAGCTTGTCAGCAGGGTATCGCGCGATTTGATCTTCATAGGCTTCGAAACCCTGTGATGCACCTTCGATCATGAGATTGATAGCGCATCGCGGCGCATAGCCAGGAAGTTCTGCGGCGACTTTGCTGAGATAACTCGAAGCGACCAGCGCTTTCGCTTCACAGTTATCGAGGATGTACCCCGCCTCTTCGGCTGTGAGGTAGCGGTTGATCGTGGTGAGGTAAAGCCCGGAACGGAATGCCGCCCAAACCACCTCGAAGTAGCGCAGGTGGTTCTCCATGAAGAGCGCCATGTGATCACCTGGGCGCAGCCCTCGCGCCCACAGGAGCTGTGCGAGACGGTTCGAGCGCTGATCGAGTTCCCGGTAGGTGATGCGTTCGCCGCTCACCGCATGGATGATCGCTGCTTTCTCCGGAAAGACCTTCGACCACTTGCCGGGGTATATCGTTCAGCTCCTTGTTAACGCGTCCACAACTACTCGCGTGCGAAGTTGAGTCGTGCGGCTTCTGCCATGATACGAATGGCTTCGGCGTTGCCGGAAATGGTCAAACCTGTCGCGCCGCTGTCTTCCCAGGCGCGGAACTTCTCTTTGATACGCGTAGCCGTACCGATCAGCGCACCGCTGTCGACGAACTCATCGGGTACGGCAGCTATCGCCTCGGCCTTGCGCTTGGCAAGGTAGAGTTCCTGAATACGATTGGCGGCGTCACCAAATCCTCGACGCACCATCATTTCCTTATGGAAGTTGATGTTCTTGTGGCCCATACCGCCGACGTAAAGCGCGATGCCGGGCTTGAGTTTGTCGAGGGCCATACGCACATCTTCCGTGACGATGACTTGGGTCATGGCCTGCTTCTCGAACGTCCCGCCAGTTTTTCCGGCACGAGCGAGACCTTCTTCGATCCAGGGGTCATACATCGCCGATGTCCCTGGTACGAATCCGAGCGGCAACCAACCATCCGCGATTTCCGCGGTGAGTTTCACCGTGGACTCCATACCGGTGCCGAGGAAGATCGGAATGTTCGGGTTCATGTGCAGGATCGACTTGAGGGGCTTGCCAACACCCATGGCGCCGGGACCCGTATAGGGCAGGCTGATTTCTTTGCCGTCATGCACCACCGGTTCTTCGCGTGCCCAGATCTTTTTCATGATCTGCACATAGTCTCGAATGCGGTAATAGGGTTTACCCCAAGGTTGGCCATACCAGCCTTCGACGATCTGTGGTCCCGAGACGCCGATGCCGCAGATGGCGCGATTGCCGCCGGCGAGCGCATCCAGTGTGGCGAAAGCCATGGCCGCGTTGGCCGGTGTGCGGCCTGCAAGCTGGATTACTGCGGTCCCTAAACGAATACGTTCGGTATGTGCAGCGATGTAGGCGAGTGGTGTGATGGCGTCGGAGCCATACGCTTCTGCTGTCCATACCGAGTCATAACCCAGTCGTTCAGCGAGCTGTACGTCTTCGAGCGGAATCTTCAGGTCGGCACCGGAATAGCCAAGCATCAGGCCCAGTTTCATGTCTCATCCCCCATTTGTTATGAGAGGGAATGTAACCTTGATGAGCGTGAATTTGTAGGCGTGATTGTTACTGCCGCTTCCAAACTCCGCGGATCTTCTTCGACGGTGCCATCCGATCGAGATAGCTGAAGGTACCTTATTACAATACTTCTTCCGCTGCAGCGACGACGGCACTCATGGCCGCCGTGTGAAGTGATGACGCCAGGCTGATGCGTTTCACCCCCACAGCAGTGAGCTCTGGAACGGAGAACGAACGACCGGGTGTCCCCACCATGAAATTCACGGGTTGATGCACGGCCATGCATACCGCGCCAATTGCCTCAAGCGTTGGCAACCCAGGCGCGAACGATACGTCCGCGCCTGCGTTCTCAAACGCCTGGAGTCGTCGGAGGGTGTCATTGAGGTCCGTCACTCCGTTCAGGAAGTTTTCGGTGCGGGCCGTAATCATGAAACCCGTTCGACTGGCACGAGCGGTTTCGACTGCAGCCGCGATCCGCTCAACCGCGTGTTCAAAGGTATAGATCGGCGTTTGTGCATCCCCACTCGCGTCCTCAGTCGACGCACCCGCGAGTCCTTGAGCGATCGCTTCACGAATCGTGTGCGCCACGTCGTCGGGCGAGTGCCCGAATCCCCGTTCGAGGTCCGCGGATACGGGCAGGTCGACCGCTGCCGCAATCGCTTCGGCTTGTCCTAACGATTCTTCTCGGGTGATCGATCCATCGAGCCGACCGAGCACACCTGCTGCTGCACCGCTGGAGGTGGCCAGTGCCTTGAAACCAAGACCTTCGAGAATGCAGGCAGAGCCGGCATCAAACGCATTGGCAATGACGAAGCTTCCAGGGGCCGCGTGCAGCTCACGGAGCCTTGAGATCAATTGGGTCTGTTTGCTGGTCATGATTCTCACCTGTGAATTCATTCGATTCAGAACGCTCATGTTCTTCGCGAAGTTGATTTTCCCATTCCAATGCACGCATGCCGACGTCGGTAGATAAAAATACCGAACCGGTCAGCACGTCTTTCAGATTAGTGGCCTCGAGTTGTTCCATCACCGGCCCTTTCACTTCAGCCAACGACAATGTGATGCCGCGGGTGTCGAGATTGCGATTCAGACGGAAGAGCATCTCTAGTCCCGTCACATCAAGGCGGTTCACCGAGCTGAAGACCATGAGCAGGTGCCGGGTATCCGGCCTGCGATGCACGAGCTTCATCAATTTGTTTTCGATCTGATTGGAGTTCGCGAAGTAGAGGTTTTCGTCGATCCGCACACAGACGACGTATGGAACGATTTTCACCTCGTAACGGCGCTCCGAACGAAAGTGCTCGGAATCTCCAACACGCCCTAAGACGTTTACCTCCGGTCGACTCGAAGAGCGAATAAAGAAAGCGATGGAAAGACCGACACCCGCGAGCAGCCCCGTTTCCACGCCAAACACCAGAACACTCACCATGGTGAGTACCGACGTAATCGCGTCTTCCCGATAGATTCGCCAGTGGCGACCGATGCTGCGCAGATCAATCAACCGAATGACAGAAAGCACGACGATGACGGCGAGTGCCGGTGCCGGAAGCCAGGCAAACAAGGGGGTGAGGATGAGAAGCGATCCGAGAATAACGACGCCACAAACGACCGAACTCAGCGGTGTTCGTGCTCCAGCGTCGTAGTTGACGCTGGTGCGGGAAAAGCTTCCAGCCACGGGATAAGCGCCGGTAAATGCCGCGCCCAGGTTGGAAACACCGAGGGCGATGAGTTCCTGATTGGGGTTGATGCGGGTCTGCTCTTTCGCGGCGATGCTCGTCGCGATGGAGTAGCTCTCCACGTAGGCCACTACCGCTATCATCGCGGCGGAGTCGAGTAGATCGGTCCAGAGCACAAGGTCGAACATCGGGGCTGTTAAGGCAGGCAGACCATAAGGGACATGACCCACAGTGGCGAGACCAAACGCCTTGTCGAGATCGAACAGCCAGACCACAGCGGCGGTGAGTAGCAATGCCACCAATGGACCGATGCGTGTATAGAGATGTCCCGCTTCGATGTGAACGTTGAAGCGGCGCAGCGTTTGCACCAGCTGGTTCTGAAAAAACCAGATCGTGCCGATGCAGAACAAACCGATTACCACGGGCAATGCAGCCATCTGGTCGAGATGCTCGACGAACCACATGAGTTGATCAAACGGATCACCCGCTTTCGGCGGCATGCCTGTGAACGCGGGAATCTGGCTGAAGATGATGAGAATCGCCGCGGCGTTGATAAAGCCGCTAATCACCGGGTGACTCAGCAGATTGATGAGCCCGCCCATTTGCCACAGCCGCAGCAGCAGCAGGATCACGCCCACCTCGAGACTCAGGATCACGGCGATCTCGGTTGCGGCCTTGTTGTAGATGAGCTGCGCGTCACCAATGGCAGCCGCGACCATCAGCGCGGCGACCGCCACAGGACCGACGACGAGATGTCGCGACGACCCAAGCACGGCGTAAACCAGCATCGGCAGCAGACAGGCATAGAGTCCCGCTTGGGGTGGAAGGCCAGCGAGAAAGGCATAAGCCATCGCCTGTGGCACCGTCATCACGCCGACGATGAGGCCGGCGATCAGATCCGCATGCCATTGGCCGCGGGTGTATAAACCCAGGATGTCCAGGATCGGAACGTAAGAGCGCCAGTTCGGAATACGCGGTTCGAATTTCACCCGTTGTCCTGGAGTTGAATGAGTTGGTGGCGCTGGTGGTGTGGTGTTGAGTGTAACGCGGGACTGCTGCGCGACAGGAGTATTGGACTGCTGAGATCGAATGACCTCCTCTCCCGGAGTAGACTTCGGCCATCCAGCCTGGAGGATCATCATGCCGTACCACCACCTTGCCATCACCACGCGTGACATGCCGGCCACCCATCAGTTCTACGCCGATGCCATGGGTTTTGAACTGGTTCGGGTCGAGAAGGCCCAGATGGGTCCAGACAAGTGGGCCAAACACTTTTTCTACGACACGGGTGATGGCTCGATGATCGCCTTCTGGGACATTCGCGATGCGTCTCTTGCGGAGTTCGAGACTTCCATTTCTGCTGGACTTGGGCTGCCAAACTGGTCAAACCACATCGCCTTTGGTGTGGCGTCCATGGATGAACTCAACGCCAAACGCGAGCGGCTAAACAATGCCGGATATCCCGTGACCGAAATCGACCACAACTGGTGCACCTCGGTGTACGCCATGGATCCGAATGGGATCATGGTGGAATTTTGTGTCACGACCAAAGCCTTCGAAGCGGGTGACAAAGAACGCGCGCTTGCTGCTGTGTTTAGCGATACACTTCGTGACGAGCCTCCACCAAAAGGCAAACGTCATGAGCCCAAGGGCGCGCCCAAAGCCGCGTGGGCACTCCTGATCGATCACGATGATCGCCGGGTAGGTGTGAATGGCAGCATGGTGGCGTGATCGCTCAACGTTCAGTGAGCTGATTTCACCGAACACACACACGTTGCGTGTGGTGATTGGACTGCAGTAGTTCGGTTCATTGGCGCAAGCCTTGATCGTTGGCGCCGCTTTGGCATTGGATGTCGTGGTTCCTCTCGCTCCGCTGGTTTCCGCCGTGGCAATTTTTGCGCTCTGGAATGTGGTCTCCTGGTTGCGGTTGCGAAATCTCCCGCCGGATACTAACTGTGAGCGGCGGGTGTTGTTGCAGCTTCTGGTCACAACCATCTTGTTGTCGCTGCTCCTGTATTTCACGGGCGGCGGTACAAGCCCGTTTGTCTCCTTGTTTCTTGTTCCCATCGCCATTGGCGCGTTAAGCCTGTCATTGCCGCTGGCATCAGCGCTCGCCGCGGCAGCGGCTTGTGCGTATACCTTGTTGCTCTTTTTCCACGTACCCGTCGAAGCACAACACAGTCACGGTGGTTCCGGCTTCAACTTCCATGTCATCGGCATGTGGCTGAACTTTCTCGGTAGTGGCGCTGTGCTGCTGATTTTTCTTGGATTGCTCGCTCGAGTCGCTCGGGAACGGGCAACTTCACTGGCTGAACTACGTGAACGGCAGATGCGCAGCGAATAGGTGATGGCTGTGGCGGGTGTTGCGGCAGGTGCTGCCCACGCACTTGCGACACCGCTGTCGACGTTGTCGATCTTGTTGGACGAACTGGAAGAGCGTGGCTCAGAAGTGGGCGATGTGCGCCTTGCAAAAGATCGGCTCAGGGTAGTGCGCGAACGCCTGGACGAGGTGCTCCGGAAATCCGGTAGAGGTCATGCAGTGTCCGGACCGGAGGACTTCGGTGAACTGTTGAATCGCACGATACGTCACTGGCATGAACGCCGCCCGGAGTGTGACTTGCGTGTGGAGCAAAGGGTTCCATCCATGGTGACTGCTGTGGATCCTGCCGTCGGCCATGGTCTCGTCACGCTGCTGGACAACGCCGCTGATGCGAATGTGGAAGCCGGAACCACCCGCGTCTCGTTACGTGTGGGTGTTGCAGAAGGATGTCTGCACCTTGAAGTGGAAGACGAAGGTGGAGGTTCTCCATCGATGAATGCGACGCTCGGGGGCACCACCAAGACGTATGGACACGGTGTCGAGCTGATGATTCTGCGGACCAATCTCGAACGGCTAGGTGGTGTGCTCGGATTCACTACCGGACGCAAGGGCAGCATCGCGCATCTTGCGCTACCGCTCGACGGAACGTCTGCGTGAAAGGTCATGTGTTGTTGATAGACGATGACGCGGTGTTCATGCAAGTGTTGGGCGCTGCGCTTCAACGGCGGGGATATGACGTCACTACGGTGAATGAAGAAGCGGGCATCGGTTCGGCGGCTCGCGCGCGTTCCTACACGCACGTTCTTCTCGATCTCATGCTCGGTGAATTGAGCACCATTGGACGTATCAGTGACCTCTGTGAACAGCAAGCCAATGCACGGCGCATCATGCTGACGGGTTATGCCAGCATTCCGGCTACGGTTCAGGCCATGCGATCGGGGGCACACAATCTGCTCGCCAAGCCGGTCGGTATTCGCGAAGTGCTGGCTGCGATGGAAGATAATCCCGAGGCAGATGTCGCAGAGCTCGACACACAACCCATGGGCTTACGTCGTCTGGAATGGGAACACATCCAGCGAGTGCTCGCCGAGCACGGCGGCAATATCAGTGCCGCAGCGCGCACGCTCGGTATGCATCGGCGGAGTTTGCAGCGCAAGCTGGAGAAAAAGGCACCGAGGTAGGTTTCGAAGTCAGTTTCCTATCTACGAGTCAAACGCATCCAACGCATCAAGATCGTCGATTACGGTTGTTAAGCAATTAATGAACGTCATTGAACTTTCTTTCGCCTGCATTTGAGGTGCTTCAGGTGGTTGGCCGAGGGTGCCGGCCCACCAAGCCAGTGCATTGAAGAGTTGTTGCCGATAGATCAGCCACGCGTCATCGAAGGTGGGTACCGCAACGTCTTGCGACTTGAGTGCCTCAAGATACGCGAGCATCAGTTCTTTTTCCCAGGCACGACGATGTGAAGTGGACATGCTCTTCAAGGGTCGGCCGAAGTTTGTGGGGCTGACCGATGGCTGCCGTAATCCCGGGGACTATCTAACAACCTCGCTTGGGGGGTGTGCCGATTCTGGTTATACGCCAGTCTGATGGCTGCCTTCGAGCGCTCGGCAACGTCTGCCGGCATCGCGGAGCCCAGGTGGCAAATGGTTGAGACCACTGCGCCGAAGCCAGGTTTTCCAAGCCGTATCACGGCTGGGCCTATGACACCTCGGGCAAGTTGTTGGGCCGACCCGGTGCGTGGGATGGGTTTGATGATGTGGATACAGCAATGGATCTCCACCCGCGTGCGGTGGTGGAGCCGATGAAGAAGGTGGGTGGTGGTTCCATCATCAACGTCGCATCGGTCGCAGGCATGAGAGGCACATCGACACTCTTTGCGTATACCGCAACGAAGTGTGCGGTAGGTGGCATGTGGAAATCTGCGGCTCATGAACTGGCGCGATTTGGCATTCGGGTGAAATGTGTGATCCCGGGGTTTATCGATACGCCCTTCAATCACAACACTCCTGTACGCATGAATGAACTGTTGGTGAAATCGACGCCGCTCCGGCGAGCGGGCGAGCCCGCAGAACTCGCCGGGAGGGTACTGTTTCTCGCAGCGCATAAAGCGAGTTTTGCGACGGGTACAGACTTTGTGATCGATGGCGGGATGTCGATCTGACTGCTGCTTGAGTTCAGGTCGCCGTCCGGCCAGAGTGGGAAGGATCAAATAAAGTGGAGAAGGCGTGATGGGTCAGCCTAATGATCCAACGGGGGACTACACCCAGATCAACGCGGTTGATTGGATTCCTTTTCCGCCACCGCTTTGTCAGGGCAATATCCGTTGGAAGCTCTTGCATGTGTCGCCGGAATCTGGTCGATGGACGGCGATCTTTGATTGCCCCAAAGGCACGTCGTTCAACCGTCACATCCACATGGGTCCCGGTGAGTACTTCCTCACCAAGGGTCGCATGAACGTGCGGGGTGGGACTGACGCGGGCGGCGCGACCGCCGTTGCGCCAAGTTATGGCTATGAAGCGTGCAACGCGCGGCACGATCACACCGAGTTTCCCGAAGACAGCGAGTTCTATATGACGTTTATGGGGCCGCTGAATTTCATCGATGAAGCCGGCAATACAGTGGCGTTGGTTGGTTCACGAGAAGTGCTCGGTGCTTGGCAAGCAGCGACGGCACGTTGATCGAACAGGAGAGATACATGGCGGGGTTACCTACTTCAATCGAGCGACTTGATCTCAATCGTCATGTCGGTTCGGTGCTTTCAGGCTTTCGGCTGCTCGATCTCGACGACAAAGAGGTTGAAGCACTGAAGTTATTCGTCGGCGAGCGAGGCGTGGTCGCGATTCGTGATCAGTCGATGTCTGTTCCCGAGCAGATTGCCTTCGGTAAGAAACTCGGACCGCTGCATATTCATCCCGCTTATGCGGACAAGACTTATCCCGAAACCTTGCGTATCCACACCGATGCGAATTCCAAATTTACGGCAGGTGAGGCGTGGCATACCGATGTGTCATGTGATCTGGAGCCACCGCACATTTCCATGTTGCGTATCGAAGTGACGCCGTCGTGTGGTGGCGATACAGCATTCGCGAGCATGTACCGCGCGTTTGAAACCTTGTCGAAATCCATGCAGGACTACCTGCTGACGTTGAGTGCACAGCACAACGGCGATCTGCCGTTTCGTGGTGCCTATGGGAGTAAGTCGCCAGAAGAGTATCCACGAAATGTGCATCCAGTGGTCGCTACACATCCGGTGACAGGTCGGCGCGCCCTCTATGTGAACAGCGGCTTCACCGAGAAGATCAAGGGGCTGACGAAACATGAAAGTGATTCACTTCTGGATATGCTCTTTGAACACATCGCCAAAGGCATCGAGTTTCAGTGCCGAGTGCGATGGGAGCCCAATACAGTCACGTTCTGGGATAACCGCGCGGTGCAACACCATGCCAGCTGGGATTATTTCCCTGAAACACGAAGTGGATGGCGAGTCACTACTAGGGGAGAGCGACCTTTCCTCGCCGCTTGATCCTCAGGGTAGAGGCGGCACCTTCGCGGCTGCTGCCCCCACATCTTTCTGGAACAACTGCTTCAGTTCCGCTTCGGCTTCGATGCTCGTCTGCCGGAAGGCAACCTCGTCGTTTACCACCACTGCCTGTTTCTCGAGCATGGTTTCATCGTGTAGGCGGAATGCGTTGACGCTGCTCTTTGCAGACTCTTCAGACTGTCCGAGATGCTCAAGCAACTTCTGGCTAAGCTCGAGGCTGGAAAGTAAGGTCTCGCGGATGGTGTAGTGTACCCCGACATCACGCAAGAACATCTCGTGATGTCGATTGCGCGCCCGCGCCAGAATCATCACGTCAGGCCACTGTTTGCGAATGATCTCAGCGATCTTCACAGACGCTTCGATGTCTTCAATGGTGAGTACGAAGGCCTTGGCATTCGGTACACCAGCGGCACGTAGTGAATCCAACCGCGTGGCATCACCGAAATACACTTCGTTACCGAATTGTCTGACAAAATCCACGTGTTTCGCATTCGCCTCGAGGGCCATGAAGGGTATCTGGTGCATGCTGAGGATGCGACCAACGATTTGTCCTATGCGGCCAAAGCCGGCGATCACGACAGGGCGGTCGTGCAGGCTTAAGGTATCGAATGGCCGATCATCGACGTCTTCTTTATCCAGAAATCGTTCGAGCAGTGAATACAGGAAAGGTGTGGTAACCATCGAAAGGGTAACCACTAGAATGACGAACTGTGCCGTGGATGCAGGCAGGAGTTCTGCGCTTGCGCTTGCAGTGAGAAGCACGAAAGCGAACTCGCCGCCTTGTGACAGGACGATCGACCCGCGCAGCGACTCGGGGTGATTGACACGAAAAAAGCGCAGGAGGGGATAAAGCACCAACGCCTTGGTGATCACCAACCCTAGCGTCATGGCCAACACAAAGAGGGGTTCGTCGGCCAGTAGCTCAAGGTTCGCTGACATCCCCACAGCGATGAAGAAGAGCCCGAGCAACAAGCCTTTGAACGGCATGATGTCAGTTTCGATTTGGTGTCTGCATTCGGACTCCGCAACCATCATGCCGGCGATGAACGCACCGAGACCCATGCTTAAGCCGGCCTAGGACATGGCGAGTGCGGCGCCGAGAACCAACATCAATCCTGCGGCGGCGAACAGTTCATCAATGCCGGTACGGGCGAAATAACGCAGTAGTGGTCTCAGGATAAAACCTGCGGCCGCAAGACCTACAACAACGATGCCTGTTCGCAACATGTCCGGGCTCGGCATGTCGGCTGAGACGGCGAAAAGGGAAATCAATGCCAAAGCCGGAATGACGGCGGTGTCCTGAAATAACAAAACACCAAACGAAGCGCGACCGTGAGGGGTTTGGAGCTTGCGGCTTTCGCCGAGGAGTTGGAGAACAAACGCAGTACTCGAAAGCGCCCATGCGAAACTGATGAGGAGGCTTTCGGTGAGGTTGTAGCCGCCGATCAGACCCACGGGCAGGAGGACCAATGACGTGACGATGACCTGAGCGCTGCCAAGTCCGAAGACCTCGCGTCGCATCACCCACAAACGACGGGGCTGCAGTTCAAGGCCGATGAGAAACATCAGGAGCACGACGCCAATTTCGGCGAAGTGCAGGACCGCCTCTGCATCGGCTACCAGCCCGATGACGCTTGGCCCAATCAAGACGCCCGCGCCGAGGTAACCGAGTACGGGCGACAGGCCCAGTCGTTTACCGAGTGGCACGACGATGAGCGCTGCGGCCATAAAGATGACGGCGTCTTGAAGAAATCCCATAAATCCTACGAGCTCCCCAGTTCCGAAAGACAGTTCCGATAAACAGCGTTGGGCTGTTGGTGGTAACCATAGTCGCTTGGCGCGCGAACGCCTACGGCGTCTCTGCTTGATTTCCCATTTGGCCGGAACAGTCGGACGGGTTAGCCTGCCCACTCAAGACGCAGCATTGATTAGAGGGGGATCAGGAATGGACGTTCGGGCAGCGGTGGCCACGGCCGCAGGCAAGGCACTCTCCATCGAGAAGGTTCAGCTTGCTGGACCCCGCAAAGGCGAATGCCTGGTAGAGATTCGCGCGACCGGCATCTGTCATACAGACGCGTACACCTTGTCCGGTGCCGATCCGGAAGGGCTCTTCCCCG
>SXGR01641518.1_pt1 | contig 11948 bp, 9 predicted proteins | sample 3174711 | NCBI WGS metagenome assembly SXGR01 (sample SAMN11356860, study PRJNA531348) | freshwater metagenome | isolation source: freshwater sample F1-60 | place: China: Fuxian Lake, Yuxi | collected 2017-12-25
ATGCGGAGGTGGATCAGTATATCACCGGCGGCCGTCCAAATTGTCCGGGCGGTGGAACCTATACTTACGGTAATATCGACGCTCCACCAACCTGTAGTGTGCCTGAACACGCGCTTTGATTTAAGCAACCGCCTTATCTGACCCAACGAGAGGTTGTTTTTTTCACATCAAACTGGACTCGTTGATCGAGGTTCTGCTTGGTATAGATTGAATACGCAAAAGGGTTTTGTTTGTAGGAACCTTGCAGCAATCGTCGGAGGCGATGCGTCCACTGGAACAACGGGGCAGCGCGACGTGCCCAGCACGGTGCTGAGGCGAACATGGCCTGCTGTTCCTTGATCGAGACGGGGAATTGGCCTAAGTTTTGGCCCGTTTCTGTGAAGGTCGAAGTGTAGGTGCCTAGGATTGCCATCCGAATCGGCAAGCGGAGTGCTCGCAACATCCAGTCTGCGTCTCCCAACGCCCGATAATTTGGATCAAAGAATAATTGGTGCCGATCCAATACGGATCGACGCATGAAGGTTGCTGCTGTGAAAGTGCAAAGGTTCGAACAGACTTTCGTGTAATGATACCACGGCATGTTCACCTTACGAAAACACTTGAATTCACCTGTAGATTCCACAATCACTACGTCGCCAAACACGATATCGATCTCGGGATGTGTCTTAAAAAAAGATTTCACCCTTTCGAGAGCTCCCGGTAGGTATTGTTCATCGCAATTGAGATAAGCGAGGTAATCACCGGTTGCTCGTTTCCATCCACGATTGACAGCATCGTACATCCCTGAATCCTTCTCGACGAAGGCTTGAACTCGCGAATCCGACGGTAACCAATCCAACGTTCCGTCGTCAGAAACCGCATCTTGCACGATGTGTTCCAACCTCACCTGTTGATCATGAACCGAGGCGATGCAAAGCTTGAGCCAATCCGAATTGCGAAAACTGGGAGTGATAATCGAAAAGTCAGGGAGGCTCATGGTTTCGCTGTGGCAATTAATCGTGTTATTTATAGTTTCACCACCAAGCCAGTGCCAAGCCTGATCGGTTTCGAATTGATTTTTGTGAGGGATAATTCATTTGACGATTGAGGTGGATCTGGATGGCATATTGCTTTAATCAGATGCAACAAATGAACTTCACAATTCTTTCAGCTGTTATAGCAATGTTAATTACTGCAGTCACTGTTTCGGCAGCAGATACAACGGTTTCTGCCACCGATAGCCGAGTGTTCGAGATGCGGGTATATTATTCCCCTGAAGGCAAACTACCCACCCTCGAAGGAAGGTTTCGCGAACATACCACGAAACTATTCGCCAAGCATGGGATAGAAAACATCGGTTATTGGGTTCCGACTGAGAATAAGGAGAATAAGTTGGTTTACGTTTTGGCATCTCCAAACCGTGCTGCGCGTGACAAATCGTGGAAGAGTTTTATGGCTGACCCTGAATGGCAAGCAGTGATGAAAGAGACCGAAAAAAACGGTCGCATTGTCAGCAAGGTGGAATCCTATTTCATGCAACTCACTGATTACTCCCCCAGTCCCAAGGCCGAAGTAGATCCGAAAGGTCGAGTGTTCGAACTGCGCACGTACACCGCGACGGCAGGTAAATTAGGAGATTTGAACAAACGGTTCCGGGATCACACCGTGAATCTGTTTCAAAAACATGGCATGAAGAATATCGCTTATTGGAATTTGATGTCCGAACAAAAGAATTCCGATAACAAACTGATTTATATCATTTCCCACCAGAGCAAGGCAGCGGCGCAGGCTTCTTTCGATGCGTTCCGAAAGGATCCAGCTTGGGTTTCAGCGAGGGCAGCGTCGGAAAAGGGTGGTGGTTCGCTGACGGTTGACGGCGGAGTTCTTTCGGAGTTTCTTACCGCGACCGATTATTCTGCCATCAAGTAATCTTGGTGGTATCCATGAAGGAAGACCCATCAGGTTCACGGCGCGGATTTCTGCGTAATTTTAGTTTTGGCTCCGTTGGTGGGGTTCTCCGTGTTGGGGGGATGCTCGGCAAGTTGGAAAAAATGGCCGAAGCAGCGCAGAATTTGGATCGGAAAGTAGGGTTTGCGTTGGTTGGCCTAGGCTCGTTAGCGACCAATCAAATTGCACCCGCCCTTTTAAAATCTAAGTATTGTTCCTTAGCCGCCGTGGTGAGCGGGGATTCCCAAAAGCTCCAGCGATGGGGCACCCAGTACAAACTTCCCCAGAATTGCCTCTACAGTTACGAGACGTTTGATCAGATCATTTACAATCAAGCAGTGGACGTTGTTTACATTCTGCTTCCGAATTCGATGCATGCCGATTTCACCATTCGAGCTGCTCAGGCCGGTAAACACGTTCTTTGTGAGAAGCCGATGGAAGTTTCGGTTGAGAAATGTGAACGAATGATTGAGGCCTGCCAGAGTGCAGGGAAACAACTTTCAGTCGGTTACCGTTGTCAGTTCGAACCGCATCATCTGGAGATGATGCGACTTGCGCGCGAAAAGGTCTTTGGCCAAGTGCGACTGATTGAAGCTAGTTTCGGGTTGCGTCTGGATGGGGCTGACCAATGGCGACTTAAACGGGATTTGGCCGGAGGCGGTGCGTTGATGGATCTCGGCATTTATGCTCTGCAAGGAGCTCGTTACCTTGCTGGAGAAGAGCCGATTGAGGTCACAGCTTATGAAACCAAGTCCGACACTGAGAAATTCGCTGAAGTTGATGAGTCGATTTTCTGGACCTTGAAGTTTCCTAGCGGTCTGATCGCGAACTGCGGAACAACCTATTTGGTTCCGGGAATGAATCGACTGTGGGCAGGAGCGGACCAGGGATTCTTCGAGCTTTCCTCAGCGTATGGTTATGAGGGACAGAAAGGTCAAACTCACAAAGGACCATTCGGTTTTCCACCCACCGATCATTTTGCAGTTCAGATGGATGATTTTGCAGTCAACCTCGCGACTGGGAAAAAATCAAAAGTTTCTGGGGAGGAAGGGTTGCGGGATATTAAAATAATCACTGCAATTTACGAGTCGATCAAACTGGGTGGCCAACCCGTGCAGCTCACCTAAAACCCGCAAGCGATTCGCAAGCTAATCTACAACCGCTAGATCCATATCTCGGCTGTAGTAAAGAATTCTTCCACAGTTGGGGCAACCCACTAAGTCTGATTGGTTTTTGCAGGACACAACCTCTTGTTGTGGAAGTTTCATGTGACACCCACCACACACGCTGTGTTGGATCCCCACGACCGCATTGCCACCCTTGTTCTTCCGTAGTCTCTCATACCGTGAGAGTACGGATGAATCCAAAGCCGATTGAAGTTGAGAATAGTCCGATTTCAGTTCGTCGATTTGTCGATTTAATCGGATCTCTCGGTTTGCTAACTCGGCAACCTGACCATCCATGAATTTCTTTGCCTCGGTAGCAACGCGAGCGGCTTCAACTTGCAGCTTCACAGCGTCTTCCGCCAATTCCATCAGCAGCAATTGTTGGTCTTCAAGTTGGTAGATCGCCTTTTTGCAGGATTCCATTTCGTTACCCAACGCCTTGTATTCATCGTTCTTTTTGGTCTGAAACTGTTGGACCGAATACTTTTCAATCTGAGTCTTTTTGGATTCGACTTCGAGTTCCAAACGTTTTTTGTCAGATTCTATCCCGAATACCTTTTGCCGAGCTGCTTCCAACCCGGATTGACCTTGGCGTGCTTTGTCTTGGAGTTGGGCGCGTTCCGGGGCGATATGTGCGAGATCGTGCTCCACACGTTGAATTTTTCGATCGCGATCTTGCAGGATCAACAAGTTTTCTATGACGGGAAGCATGGTCTCAAAATATCTAACAACGACGGTAACTACGCTGGTATTCCAAGTCAATCATGACGTCGGTTTTCTTCGGGATTTGAGTCAGAAAACGTTCTAACTCGATCTTTACACTGAGTGGATTCGCGAGGTAGTGTGTCACTTCGATTTTTCGGAGCAATCCGATGAATGGTGCAGGCGGGAAGGGTGGCTGAGTGGTCTAAGGCACCTGACTCGAAATCAGGCGTACTCGCAAGGGTACCGGGGGTTCAAATCCCTCCTCTTCCGCCATTGCTCCCACGAGGGTTTAGACTGTTGGATGACGCGTGAGGATCGTATCGCGTTGGGCCCAGTCTGGATTAGCCAATGGATAATCTAGATTATGGTGTAACCCTCGGCTTTCGGGGCGTTGCAAGGCACTTGCCACAATCAACTCTGCTACCGTCGCTATATTGCGTAACTCAAGCAGATCGCTGGTGACGGTGAATCCCCAGTAATACTCCTGAATTTCGGTTTGTAAGTTCTTGATGCGAGATTGGGCACGTAGAAGGCGTTTATTAGTGCGGACGATGCCGACATAATCCCACATGAGCCTCCGAATTTCATCCCAGTTATGGGACACCACCACCATTTCGTCGGCATCTGTCGCGGTGCCTGATTCCCAGAGGGGGAGTTGCAGGGGTAGGCTTGGATGTGGATTGGACTTGCAATGTTGTGCGGCACGATGAGCGCACACTAAGGCTTCAAGAAGGGAGTTGCTTGCGAGGCGGTTGGCTCCATGCAATCCGGTGCAGGCCACTTCACCCACCGCGTAAAGTCCATCAATCCCGGTCTCGCCGTCGAGTGTTGTTTTGACACCGCCACACTGATAATGGGCCGCAGGGACCACTGGGATGGGTTCCTTGCTCATGTCAACGCCATACCGTTGGCATGTCTCGTAGATGTTAGGAAATCGATCGATAATGAAGCGTGCGGACTTGGACGTGATGTCCAGCCAGACATGGGGAGAACCGCTTTTTTTCATCTCTGTGTCGATGGCGCGGGCGACCACATCTCGAGGTGCTAGGGAGGCAAGGGGATGGTATTGCTGCATGAATTCAGCACCGGCGAATGTGCGAAGCACACCACCCTCGCCGCGCACTGCCTCGCTGATGAGGAATGACTTCGCCTTGCGATGAAAGAGGCAGGTGGGATGGAACTGAATGAACTCCATGTTGGCGACGGCAGCACCCGCTCGGTAGGCCATTGCAACCCCGTCGCCTGTAGCGATGTCGGGATTTGTTGTGAAGAGATAAACTTTTCCGCAACCCCCTGTTGCCAATAGAACGACAGGAGCGGCGAAGGTCCTCACAACACCCGCAAGTTTGTCGAGGACATAAGCCCCTAGGCACCGATTGGTAACGGAGAGGCCAAGTTTATTTGAAGTAATCAGATCGATGGCGAGGTGATTTTCAAATATTTGAATGTTGGGCTGTAGCGAGATCGCCTTGAGCAGGGCACTCTCGATTTCTCGACCTGTCACATCCTTCGCGTGCAGAATGCGTCGCTTCGAATGGCCTCCTTCCATTCCTAAATCGAGTTCCCGAGCGGTTCCTGAGTGAACCCCCGCACGCTCAGAGAATTTCATGCCAAGGTCGATCAATTCGGCGACTCTCGCAGGTCCTTCTTCGACGATCGTCCGAACGACCTTTTCTCGGCAGAGTCCGGCTCCTGCCTCCAAAGTATCGCGGACGTGCATTTCGAAGGAATCTTCCTTCGATGTGACGGCGGCAATTCCACCTTGCGCGTAGTTGGTGTTGGATTCGGCTCGATCTTTTTTGGTTACGATCGCGACGCGTCCAAAACGGGCTACTTCCAATGCATAGGAGAGTCCCGCAATCCCACTTCCCAAAACGATGAAATCAAACTTGAACGCGTCTGAGGGCATAAAACCGAGATCAAATGGGGCCGTTGTCAATCAAACGGGTATTGCCAAATCGAACCGCCAGCGCGATTCGGTGGCCTCGGCAGATTTGGGTCACAGGCACAAGGGTATCCGGATCGAAAAAATTGACGTATTCAAATTCGGCTTCGGATTGCTGTCCAATGAGGTTTTCGAGTTCCCAAGATAATACACTTGCCGACAACGGTCTTGGCGAACTTCGGACGCGTTTGCGTGCTCGGGTAATTGCCTGCGACAATACCACGGCCTGAGACCGCTGTGTTGGCGTTAGATACGCGTTTCGAGAACTCATGGCTAGACCATCGGGTTCACGCACTGTGGGTGCGACGACCAATGTTAACGGGATATTGAGGTCACTCACCATTTTGCGCAGCACGGCTGCCTGTTGGAAATCTTTGGCTCCAAAAAATGCAATCGTGGGGAGCACGATGTTGAATAATTTTGTGACTACTGTTGCGACTCCGCGAAAATGAGTGGGGCGAGAGAGCCCCTCCATGGTTTGACTGAGGACGGACTCAGAAACGAAGGTGGAATAATTCCCGTGTTGATTGGGATACATTCCCTCCTCTGAAGGCACAAAAACAACATCAACACCTGCCCGACGACACATCGCCAAATCACCTGTTAAATCACGAGGATACCGGGATAAATCCTCAGTTGGTGCGAATTGCGTGGGATTCACAAAGATACTGACAACGACGATGCCGGATTGCCCCACGCGCCGTCTGGCGTTGATCATTAAACTTTCATGGCCAGCATGGAGATAACCCATGGTGGGAACAAATCCTACATTCTTGCCATCCCTCTGCCACAGGCGGGCTTTTGCCTGCATTTTTTTTACGACCTTGATGACGCGCATGGAATTTGGCGAATCAGTCAGAAGGGAAGGTTTGTTTGAGCGGTTACAGAATTCTCAACGGATGAGTTCGCTTGGGAGCCAGTGTCTAAAGCCGATTCTGAAACCACATCGGTGTCGGTGGACGTTTCGGTTATTTGTGAAGGACTGGGGGGTTCCTCCGATTTGGAAGCGATTTCATCCTGCAATGTGTCTGGAGTTGGTTCGATGCAGTTCACTAGGGCTTGGCGAATGAGTTGACCTTGGTATGTAAAACCACAGGCCAAGACCGACTTCACGGTTGCTGGTCCACTAGGCGGAGTTTCACCCTCAACAGTTCGCTGCGATTGAGGGTCGAAAGTGTCCCCCACCGATGGAATAAAGGGGTTAAAACCAACACGTCGAACTGATTCTCGGCATGCGTTCTGGAATTGGCCCAACTGGGTGATCACGTTTTGTTGACCAGATTGGATCGCAGCGCCGTGAAGGGCGAATAGGTGATCAAAAATGGTTGCTGCCGCCTGAAGCCATTCACGCTCGCCGCGTTTAAGTTTCTCGATCTCCAAATTTTGATTCCCGATTTCGGAGCGTTGGGAGTTCGTCATAAACTCCTCAAAGCGACGAGTCTCGGTCAACATTCGTTCGCTAATTTGAGAGGCCGTTTGGACAGTTTTGGAGGCGGAGTCCTGTGCAGTCTGCCATCGGGATGTGGCGTCGCTAATTTGCAGTCCAAGATTTTCTAGTTTTTGGATGCGATCAACGGCGACATTCAGTTGTTGGTTTTCAGAACTCCGAACTTGCGCAGCGAAGTTTCTAAGAAAAGGCTGACAACCGATCCACGCGGCCAGAGCTCCTGTTGCCAAGCAGCCCATCACTAAAAACACTTCGGCGGAGTTGCGTGGAGGTAGGATTTTGCCGAGTAGCCAAAGGGCTAGGCCGGCTAAGAAGACGTTAAGGACGAGAAACGGCCAATAGGGCAGTTGAGGTGTCGGTGCATCGCTCATGACTCCCGTCTGTCATAGTAAAACAATGCGTCGGTGGCGATGTTTAAATCCATGAAGTATGGATCTTGAATCAATTCTGGGTGTACCATTCAAGGTTTTGATGATGTGAATAAAACAGGTTGAAGCAGGTCGAAACATTACGCCTATGCCGAAACAGGAGAATGAGATTACAGACGGATGCCAGTGCTCCCGACCCAGGGCAGTGTTCTCACGGAGGGCGATTTGGTTGTTTCTCATTATTGGCACGGTCTGGATTGTAGGAGGCCTCTGGATGGCGCTGGCGGCTCCCTCCGTGGAGACAAGCTCCGGCAAACCATTCCGCTGGCACTCGTTCTTAGCACCATTCCACTCAGTGATACTGCATTACCCGATTGGGTTCATTACGATCGTTTGTGCTCTGGAAATAGTTGGTTTTTTTCGTAAAAAATGGGAGTTCCGCCAATCGATCGGAATCATGATGGTGCTGAGTGCGATGAGTGCAGTTCTTGCGGCAGGGCTGGGTTGGTTAAGAGCGCAGGGAGGGGATTACAATCCAGTGATTCTCGAACGACATCGTTGGGGCGGAATCGTGGTGACAGTGCTGACGATACTCACAACGGTGGTTTATTTTAGAACTTACCAAGGGGTGGTCAGGCTAGGGTGGTTGGTGACCTACCGATTGGGGCTGTTTTGTTGCCTCTTTTCGCTCATGATTGCTGGTCATGAAGGGGGCAATCTGACCCACGGAACTCGTTACCTCACGAAAAATGCCCCTGCATTTTTCAAAAATCTCTTTGGTGAGAATCCAGAATCTGAGGATCTCGGAGCGGAGAGTTTTTACGCGCAGCGGATCGCACCTATTTTTGAGGCGAAATGTGTGCAGTGTCATGGTAGTGAGAAGCAAAAGGGGAAATACCGACTGGATCAGGCCGCGTTGGCTGTTCAAACCGCCAACGGGAAAACAGTCGTCAAGCCGGGGGTGCCATTGGAAAGCGAATTGATCCGGCGAGTGACCCTGCCACGGTCGCACGAGGAAGTGATGCCACCGGACGGAAAATTGCTACTTACAGGCGATGAAATCATGACTCTGTTCGAGTGGATTCAAAACGGGGCTGTGATCGACAAATAGGCCGGAGGTTGTTAGAAGTACTTCCAGACATGGAGACTACCTTGGTGAGCCGGAGATTTATTTATTTGTGTGTTTTTGCAACGGTCTACTGGCTAACAGCCTCGAATTCCTCAGCCCAAAACGGTGACAAGAAGGGTGAAATACAGAACCCTCTCCCCAGCCACGTCGTGATCCCGGCAGCACCGCCCCTCGATGTGGATGCCGCGCTGAAGTCATTCAAAATCCAACCCGGATTTGATATCCAAGTTGTCGCAAGCGAACCACTTGTAGAAACGCCTGTTGAGATTGAGTTTGGGCCCGATGGTCGCCTTTGGGTAGTAGAGATGCGCGGTTACATGCCCAATGTGGATGGGAAAGGCGAGGACCAACCGAATGGGCAGATCAGTGTTTTGGAAGATACGGATGGAGATGGGAAAATGGATAAGAAGACCGTTTTTCTTGATCAGCTTATTCTACCTCGTGCCCTTGCCTTGGTTCATCATGGAGTGTTAGTCGCGGAACCTCCGAACCTGTGGTTTTGTCAGGATACAAATCGGGATGATCACTGCGATACCAAGATTTTGGTTTCGAAGGAGTACGGGAACATTGCGAATCCTGAGCATAGTTCTAATGGGTTGATGGTGGCGATGGACAATTGGATTTACAGCGCGAACCACACGAATCGGCTTCGGTTAATCAAGGGGCAATGGGTTCAGCAGGAGACTCCTTTCCGAGGCCAGTGGGGTTTGACCCAAGATGATGAAGGCCGATTTTTCTATAACTCGAACAGTGACCAACTGAGAGCGGATCTGGTGTGGGGGGACTATTACCTACGACGCGCGGGGCAACGATCGGGATTCGGCTCCAACCACCAAGTGGTTAAAGATCAGGCGGTGTGGCCTGCACGAGTCAACCCCGGGGTTAATCGTGGTTACCAAAATGGTCAACTGAAACCGGATGGCCGCCTTGCGACGTTTACGGGAGCTTGTGGACCCTGTATTTATCGAGGTGACCAATTCCCCGAGCCATTTCAAGGAGCGGCATTTCTCTGTGAACCGACCGGAAATTTTGTGCGTTGCAATATTCTATCGGAAACCGACGGAATGATCACTGCAACCAACGCGTTTCCGGGCTCCGAGTTTCTGGCTTCAACGGATGAACGGTTTCGTCCGGTCAACATTATCAATGGGCTCGACGGCAATCTTTATCTCGTGGATATGTATCGTGGGGTTCTCCAACACCGTGTTTACTTAACGACCTATTTGCGGAACCAATCGTTGAGTCGCAACCTTCAAGCCCCAGTAAACATGGGTCGTATCTACCGAATCACGCGCTCTAATCAACCGCGAACTCGCGCCCCGAATTTGGCGAAATCAACCTCGGATGAACTAGTCCAGACACTTTCTTCACCGAACGGATGGGCCCGTGATACCGCGCAGCGACTTTTGATTGAACGAGGGACTGGTGATTCGGTTGGATCGCTGCGGCAGGTCGCTACCCACTCGGATCATTGGTTCGCTCGGATTCACGCACTCTGGGCACTTGAAGGATTAGGGGCTCTCGATGCCATTACACTGGAGCAGAGTCTTCAGGACAAAGATGAACGACTGCGTCTGGTGGGGTTGCGGCTCAGTGAACCGCAGTTGCGAACTTCAGACTCTTGGTTGCAGAAAATTGATTCTTCGCAAAAACCTTCATCCACGAGGGAGGAGGCTCAACGCGCTTTCACCATCGGGGCCCTCCCTGAAAGCGCGCCAGTTCTTGCTAGGGAAAAGAGGGGAGAGATTTTGAGGATGATACTCCGGCGTAATCCCAATTCTCCCCTAGTGAAGGATGCTGCGTTTTCCAGTCTTAGCGGAGACGATCTTACGTTTCTTGAAAAATGGATTCAAACTTCCGGAGGACGAAAAACCGCCGGATTCGACCACGATGCAGGTGTGGTTCAAGGTCTGGCGAAAATGACGGGTTCGGTAGGTAAAGGCTCGGACATTGAAAGATTACTCGATCTTGCAGTTGGATTTCCAGAGTTTGCTCCTGCGCTGCTTTCAGGACTTTGGGGCATCCAACCCCCGACAAAAACACCGACTGCTAAACCGGCTCGAATCATTCAACTCACGAAAGAACCCAAGGCTTGGAGCGAACTCAAACTGGCCACTAATCTGGTGGTCGCCTTCAATAATGTGGATCGAATGTTGCATTGGCCTGGAAAAGTAGGAGGCAATGAACAGAAACGCTCCGAACTCTCGGCAGACGAGAAAAAACTTTTTGAGGATGGAAAAGCCCTTTACCAAACCATCTGTGGATCATGCCACCAACCCCACGGATTAGGTCAGGACGGGCTTGCTCCTGCATTGGCGGATTCCGAGTGGGTAACAGGATCTCCACAACGATTGGTCAGGATTGCGCTGCAAGGTGTGCGTGGGCCGATTACCGTGAAAGGTAAGCTTTACGAAATGGACATGCCCGGTCTGGGGGTTCTTGAGGATGAGCAATTGGCTGCCCTGTTAACCTATGTGCGTAATGAGTGGGGACACCGTGAAACCGCAGTGTCTGTGGGGCAGGTGGCAAAAATTCGTTTAGAAACACAAGCTCGCGAGGAAGCTTGGAAAGCCGACGAACTGGAAAAAATTCCTTAACCGTACTCCCTCAATTCTAACACTTCCATAAAAAGAGGAGGTGAGTGCAGCCCACCACGCCAACCCTTTGCCTTTCGAAACCCCGGCTAAACGTGCAGGGGATCCCCACACGCTGGTTGACTACACGCACCTCCCTAATCCACTGACTTTTGTCCTAATCGACCCCTAAGTTCTCCTTGGTTAGTTCCACATTCAAGTGGCAAACCTTGCCATAAACAGGTCAAACTTGGCGCAACAGACTCTCCTTCTTGCTAAAAATTATTAAAAAATAAAAACAATTGAGATAGTGGCTTTCTTAACGATGAACACTTTAGTTCAACATTTTCATCGTTACGCACCACCATTAATTCACGTCTCAAAGAACAGTTAACAGGATTCTGTTTTGACAAGTTTGAGACTCAAAACACCCGCTAGATCAGATTTACGGAGGCAAGTGTCGTGACATGAGATGAAGAAATCAAAAGGAATAACTACGTAGAAATAACTACGTAGTTTCGACCCAAGACTTTTTTCTTTCTAGAAGCCCCGAAGAGAATTGGATCAGGGAACGAATCCGTATTTTGTGGCGATTCTTGCTAAACCAGAAGTGTCTGAGGTTTCCATTTTCTTGTATAATTTCCGGCGGTAAGAACGGATTGCGACGGTGGAGACGTTCATTGAAGCGG
>SXGR01029103.1_pt1 | contig 11947 bp, 12 predicted proteins | sample 3174711 | NCBI WGS metagenome assembly SXGR01 (sample SAMN11356860, study PRJNA531348) | freshwater metagenome | isolation source: freshwater sample F1-60 | place: China: Fuxian Lake, Yuxi | collected 2017-12-25
CGCCCAGCAGTTGATTCCCGGAGGGGTGAATAGTCCAGTGCGGGCCTTCCGCTCCGTCGGAGGCCAACCCCGGTTCATCAAACGAGCCAAAGGCGCCCGCCTCTACGACGTCGACGGGAACAGCTACATCGACTATATCCTCTCATGGGGCCCGATGATTTTGGGCCATGCAGCCCCGGCCATCATCAACACCATAAAGAAGGCCGCCGCAAACGGCACGAGCTACGGCGCGCCGACCGAGATGGAAGTCACGCTCGCCCGCATGATCAACCAGGCCTTCCCCTCGATGGAAAAGGTCCGGCTGGTCAGTTCCGGCACCGAAGCGGTCATGAGCACGATTCGCGTAGCCCGCGGCTTTACGAAGCGCGACAACATTCTCAAATTCGACGGGTGCTACCACGGCCACAGCGATTACTTACTGGCAAAGGCCGGCTCCGGCCTGGCCACCCTGGGGATCCCCGATTCGCTCGGAGTCCCGGCGGACTTTGCCAAACATACCTTAACCGTCCCCTACAACGACATCCGGGCGGTCCAGCAGATCATCAAAGAACAGCGAAACACGCTGGCCTGCATCATTATCGAGCCGATCGCAGGAAACATGGGTGTCGTGCCACCGGCGCAGGACTTTCTCCGGACACTCCGGAGACTCACGGCGGAAAACGACATCCTCCTGATTTTCGACGAAGTGATCTCCGGCTTCCGCGTCACCTACGGCGGAGCCCAAACGCTCTACGGCATTACGCCGGACCTGACGGTGCTGGGGAAAATCATCGGCGGAGGCTTGCCGGTTGGCGCCTACGGGGGACGGAAAGAGATCATGGACCTGATCGCGCCCTCCGGGCCGGTCTACCAGGCGGGAACCCTGTCGGGCAATCCGCTAGCCGTTTCCGCCGGCATTGAAACGCTCAAGCAGCTCAAGGTCCGCGGGGTCTATAAGAAGCTCGAAGAAAAATCTGCGGCCCTGGCCGAAGGGATCGGTCAGGCGGCCAAGAAGGCCGGCATCCCGCTCACGCAAACCAGAGTCGGCTCAATGCTGGGCGCCTTCTTTACATCCGGCGCCGTGGTAGATTGGAATACCGCGAAACTCTCGGACACGAAACGCTACGGGCAGTTCTTCCACAAGATGCTGGAACAGGGCATCTACCTGGCCCCCTCTCAATTCGAAGCAGCCTTCCTCTCGACCGCTCACTCAACGAACGACATCGAAAAAACGATCAAAGCCGCGCATGCCGCATTCAAGAGCCTCTAATCGCGTCGTCGTGGAGCGTCTCTCATATCTCGCGGGATACAACTTTTCATTGCTCAGATACAGCAAGGTCTCAGATAGCCTAAGGGCTCAACGTACATTAAATACGTTGAGCCCTTGAGCGAAAGGTTCCCCTGCAAAACTCCAACCGGGATGCTGTTCAAAGCGGCCGTTCAGCAAGGCCGCAGCCGATGAAAGCACCGGAGGCGTAGCCCCTGGCTACGTTGAGGCTGCGTTCGAGGCGAGAACGCAGCTGGTTGGCGTTTTCAACAGCTTCTTTATTCGTCGTCCTCATCCTCCATATCCAACACTTCCTGCCGCTTTTGCTCTTCCATCGCGTTATGCAGAAGCATGCGGATAAACATCGAGTAGAGCGAGCCCTTTTCCAGCGTCCCGCCAGGAGGAATGGCAATCTTACCTTCCTTAATCATGCGATCCATCCAGATCTTTTGATCCGGCGCAAGCAAAATCGGCACCTCGATCAGCCCCACACGTCCCATCATATCCATAATACGGCCCCCCTCTATGAACTTCGCGTCTTGCCACCCGACATGCCGATCATTTCAGCATGCAAATTTCTTCATTATCAATAAATCTGGCACGAACCCTACCGCAACGCCCATTGCATGGGATACTTACGGCAAATATCCAGCATCTTTTATGGCTTCTTCTTGTGCTTACCAGACGGGTTATCTGAAAACAGTAACCAACCAAGCACTATAAAGCCGATCGCGACGCCAGTGATGGCAAGCCAAGTTCCAAGCTTATCCATTTAATGACTCCTTGTGAACCTAAACTGTAGCGCAGCAACATTTCCTTATCGAAGCGCTTTGCCTTGCCCTTGCCATCCGTTGTCGTGAGCCTGACAGCCCCTTTGACTACCAGCTGATGACTTTTCCATTCTCAAATCACGTACGAACAAATTGTGAGCCTTTTCATGCTGGCACCTCCCGCGCTCGGCTGTAAGATGCATAGATTGCTATTTCTGTTTACGCCACTGCCAGGGAGGCGTGGGCGTCGGATCTGCCCAGAGTCCACGTTTCTGCGTGCGCGCATCCATCTCCAGTGTCTGGAGGGTCGTATTGTAGGGTGAGTGGTGTTGATACCACCAGCAGGCACCCTCGCGCACCAACTCGTGAGCGAGGATCCGCTGGTCCGGCAGCACAATTTCTCCCAATAGACGATGGTACCGATCGCGCCCAAAATTCGTAACGGTCACTGTCTGGTTCAGTGCTAGTTGTGTGGTCGCACGGGTTGCCTGCGTGCCAAATGGTTGATCTGTTTCGGGACAGTCACCCTACCAGCCGAATTGTTTCCTTCGTCCCTTGTGCCAGCACGGTGATGGAGTCGCCGTCATGAACGCCGACCACGTCGCCCATAAACATCGGCGGCGTATTCGATGGAGCGGGAATGGGCGCGACATCGGTCCCGCATCCACTCATCACCACGACCAACCAGGCGCCCAGGCACACCGCGCAGGTCCTCATTCTCTCACGCTTGTCCCTGCCCCACGACCTCTCCTCCCTGCCGCCTGATTACTTGTTATTCTTTTTAATTCTGCGTAGGCGGCGCATCCTTCTTCGAGTTTCAAGTCGCACGCCTTAGCAAGATACATTAATGCATCCGTGTCACTTTGACTCATGCCCTGACCGTGCTTATACATCACGCCAAGATTGTTACACCCTGTTGCCTCCCCCCCATCGCATGCTTGACGGTAGAGGTCCACCGCTTGAAGGTCGTCTTGTCTCACCCCTCGACTGGTATCATACATCCAACCAAGGTGACTACACCCCCAGGCATCCCCCCCAGCACACGCTTGACGATAGAGATGTGCCGCTTGAGAAAAGTCCTGTTTCACGCCCTCACCGTTGGCATACAGCCCACCAAGGAAGCTACAGCTTTTCGCAAACCCTCCCTGACATGCTTGACGGTAGTAACTCACTGCTTGGAAATAGTCCTGCTTCACATCCGTACCTGTTTGATACGCACAACCAAGGACACCACAAGTTTTCGCATTGCCCGTATCGCACGCTACTTTCCATTGCGCGATAAGTTCGATAACAGAAGACGATTCCGCCCGCGCAATATCTGCGGCAATGATTCGGCCAATCAGCAACAGTGCCAGAAGAAAATACCGAGGTGCCATAGACGAATCTCCACGAGCAAAGAAGGAGCCGGACGAATAAGGTAAGTATGAACCTTTCGAAAAAGAAATGCCAAGCGGTTGACAGGAAGTTCCGCAATGTAGACGCAAAAATCCCCAAACGTATAGGCACTCCCTGCCTTCATTACTGAAGGTTTTTTAGGGCGAACATGGATACATAGGAGAGGGTATGGCAAGGCGAAATCTACCTCGCGGGGCGATACGCTACGACAAAAATTATAACGCACTCATGACATGCTTTTATAACTGGTTGAAAATATGTCGTGGGGGGAGCGATCAATTGCGATATGGGAATTGGCCTTATTACTTTCGTCATTCGTGAGTAGCGATCAAACCTTTATCAGGTGACTCTCCGTATGACAATGCACGCTTGGCGAATAACTCTTTGCGAATGATTGAATCGCATTATGAGCATGTAACCAATGAACTCCTTGCGCAAGGAATTTTATAAAAATGTACGATTCAATCCGGCTGGAACCGCAACCGTGACAAAGGTCAAAAAAAGAGAACCGAAATGACCAACGAAAGAATCGCGACTTACGTACGCTGCTTGATATCACCGCTTTAGACTAAGCACCTTTCTAGCACTTTTGGCATCGCTTACGGGCAAGCGGGATGGATTCAATAACCCGATCTGGACGAGGACCCCTGCCTGGTCCCAATAAATGTGTTCGTAGGCAATCTTGCTGTTCTTGACCCCGACAATCACCACGACGGCCATTTCAACAGACTTGCCTGTGGGCGGAACTCCTGGAAGTAGCCAGTCGAGCACCATAGTGTGCGTAAACGTAATGACCAATTCTTCAACAATTTGACTGGTTCCGACGGTCAGGGAAACACGCGTCATGGTCACATCCGGAGGGAAGAATTTCCCGACCAGATGATTCTTGTAAAAATTCCGGACCCCCGCATATCCATCCCCGCCCATCATACTTGGAATATTCAGCAGGTGCGGAGTGTCAGACATAGTAGCCATAGTGGTGTCAAGGTCCCCGTCCAGTTCAGCCTTCACGTGACGCTGGAACAGGTCAACCATAGCCTGTTGAGTCGGAGATAATAACTCGTTCATAAAGAGCATCCTTTCTTTTCGTGTAGTATCCGCAACTATCTAACAAGCCCCAACATCATATCAAATTGAGATTAGTGGAGACGAAAGATAGATAACCTGACAAGGGAACTCAACGAATACGTGCGACTCTGTTAGGCGAAAATTTATGACGCACTTGTGACACACTTTTATAAGTCATTGAAAATATATATTTTAGAATTTCCGTAGTAGGTTCCGACTTTCATCTATGGAGCCAATCTTGGAAATTTCGGGAGCGCCGCCTCATGCACCCCCGAAATCCTGACGACAACATCGTACAGCTGCTGCACCCGCTCGGCTTTGACCGGCTCGAAACCGTGGCCGAGGATGGCCTGGTTGGCTGCGTCGAGCAGCGGCTTCATGGTCGGCCACTCGCGAAGAAAGGCTTGGCCCATCTGATCGCCTAACCCGGCCAGCGCGCGAAACTGTGCCTGCATAGGCAACTTATACTTGCCGTCGAGGTCTTCCACCCAACAGGATCGACAGGTTTCTTGCAGCGCCCGCGGCAATTGCTCCGGCTGCACATCCCAGGTTTTGATTTTGTATTGTTTGAATAGTTGCCGTTGGGCGAAAGCTTCGAGCGCACGGAGTAACGAAACCATGGCGACCTCCGAATCGTGCGTGCCATGCAGTCGCCGTCCAGCATAGGCCAGCAGATCCAGCGCCTGCAAATCTTTGACAGGAGCAGGATCGAGGACGAACCTTTCTAAAAATCCCGCGTTCGCTTTGATCAACGGCAGAACCGCCTTCAGTCCTTGCGGCCCACCCCAGACCAACGCCATGTCGAACGCCTTCACGGCATTCTTCAATTTCTCCCAAGCCTGGCGATAGTGAAATCGCTCCCACAGATCGTACCCATCGGCTAAATCGGCAAAGGCCCGATAGAGGGGCTTCTGCCCGCCGCTCACCCTAGCCTCGACCTCGCGGAACAGCTTCGCCGCTGCGGCAAACAGGCCCCGATTGAACAGGTCGCAGCCCTCGCGGCGCGACACGGAGGCCGCTTCGTCCCAGGGATTCCCCTGCGTCCAGAAGACCGGCTTCCCGGCGATATCGATTCGCTCATCGTCCTGCCCCTCTCGCGCCGGCACGAGCGAGACGATCCGCGAACTATGCGACAGGGTCGCCAAGGTCAGAGCGCCGGCCATGGCAGGAGTGGCCCCGGTCACATCGACGACGAGCTCGCCAGGCTGCACATCCCAGGCCTGCAACATCTCCGGAAGCGCCTGCGCGAGCGCCCGGTAACAGCCGACGAATTCGCCGGTCTCCTCCAGCACGATCCAATCCCATCGCCTGGGCATCGGCGCGATCTTCGGCTGGACGCCAGATTCTACGAGCGCTTTCGCCCCAGCCGGCAACACAAAACAAAGCGAATCGGGCTGCAGACGATTAATGGAATAGATCGCCGCCGCCGCATCGTCGGTCAACGCAATCACGAGAGCTTTGACTGGTTGGTCTTGGACCATTTCGCGCGGACTATATCATAGGGCGGCGTCAAATCCTCCGGCGGCCAGGTTTGACAGGTGGAGGCCGGTTGCCTAGAATCGCCCTATGAAAGATTTTGTTCTCGGCGCCTTTGCCGAAAGCGCGAGCGTCAAGCAACAGTTCGCGCGCGACCATGCCGATCGAATCCTGCAGGTTGCAACATTGATGGTCTCGGCCTTTCGCGAGAGGCACAAAGTATTATTATTCGGCAACGGAGGTAGCGCCACGGATGCGGCCCATCTTGCCGCAGAATTCGTAGGCCGCTATAAACGCGAGCGGGCGCCGTTCCCGGCCATCGCCCTGGCCACCGACATTGCCGCCATCACCTGCATCGCCAACGATTACGGGTACGACGAACTCTTCGCCCGTCAGATCCGCGCCCATGGCCAGAAGGGCGACGTCGCCATCGCCATCAGCACCAGCGGGAATTCTCCCAACGTCTTGAAAGGCGTGGAAGCGGCGAAAGCGTGCGGCCTCATCACCGTCGGATGGACCGGCGGGACCGGCGGGAAGCTGGCCGGCCTGGTGGACCATCCCTTTGTCGTGCCCTCGACTGTCACAGCCCGCATTCAAGAAAGTCACATCACGCTCGGCCACGTTCTCTGCGAACTCATCGAGGAGCAACTCCTTGGCAAAGTCTCCTGACCAGCAGCGGCCCCCTGTCACAGCCCCGCGCCTGATCGCCCCGATCAACGTGACGGATCTCACGACTTACCCGCTCAGAAAACGGCAGAGCAAAGTCCGCGTCTCCGACTTTGCTAAACCCTGGAAACGAGAGGGCAGCTTCAGCCAGTTCTATCGGTCCCTACCGGATCTCCTCGGCGTCAAAACCCTGCGCGCGGTCGCCAAAGCCATCGCGAAATCTCATCGCAAAGGCAAGCCGGTCATCGTCGGCATCGGCGCCCACGTCATCAAGGTCGGATTGAGTCCGATTCTCGTAGACCTCATGCAACAAGGCATTGTCTCGGCTGTAGCCATGAACGGCGCCGGGATCATTCACGATTTCGAACTGGCACTTATGGGCCATACATCCGAAGAAGTCGATGCGGAAATCGACGAAGGCCGTTTCGGGATGGCGGAAGAAACCGGCCGCATGCTGAACGAGGCGATCGTCCGCGGAGCTCACGATCGCGAGGGGCTCGGCGAATCCGTCGGCCACTACATCAATCGGCGCCAGGGGCAGTTCCCCCATCGAGAAACGAGCATCCTGGCGACTGGCGCGAGACTCGGCATTCCCGTGACCGTGCATGTCGCCATCGGCACCGACATCATCCATATGCATCCTGCCGCGGACGGGGCCTCCATCGGCGCGACCTCACTGCTGGATTTTCGGCGGCTGGCAGCCGTCGTCTCCTGGATGGAGGGAGGCGTTTACCTCAACCTCGGCTCCGCCGTCATTTTGCCGGAGGTCTTTCTCAAAGCCGTGTCGCTGGGGCGCAACCTCGGTCATGAGCTGACCAACATTACGACCGTGAACATGGACTTCATGGCCCACTACCGCCCCCTCACCAACGTGGTGCGGCGGCCGACCCAAAAAGGCGGAAAGGGCTACTCCTTAATCGGCCACCACGAAATCATGGTACCCTTGCTGGCCGCGGCCATCCACGAAGAATTGGGGTAACCCCCTATGGCTCCACACCAAGCCCCTCCCGTCACCATGCCGCATCTGACCAGGATGTGGAGCGAGCTGAACAGCCGCTACTTCGCAGGCCTGCTGCCCCCGATCGATCTCGTCTGGAGCCGCCGCCTGACTTCCTCCGTCGGCATATTCATCAGCTGTCGAGGACCAAGACCCCGGCTGGATCAGGAGGGTCTTCGCCCGCCGACCACACGTGAGATTCGCCTCTCCCTGCCCTTGCTCCACCAAGCCACCCCCGCAAGCGAATATGACGAGCAGGAAATCCTGAATGCCCTGGGGCACGAAATGATTCATCAATGGCAATACGACAGTCTGAAGCGGCGGCCGAATCACGGGCCTGATTTTCTCCGCAAGATGACCGAGATGAATCGGGATGGGGCCCTCGCGATCACCATCTATCATTCGCTGCAGAAGGAAGTGCTCGCGCTCACGCGATTCGCCTGGCGCTGCCGGCAATGCGGCCAACTATACCGGCGTCAGCGACGGACGATTCAGCCGCGCCGGCACCATTGCGGCATCTGTCGGGGCTCCCTGCAGGAATTGGAATCAGTCGGCCAGCTCCAGCACGAACCGTCTCCGACATCCTTGCCGCCAGGCCGATTATCCTTTCCGGCATAAGCGCCGACTGGAGAAGCCATCCATGCGCTGGTCCCGCCAGATCCTGTTCGGAGACATCGACGCCATGTTCGCCTCAGCGGCGATCCTGGCGGACCCACGCCTTGCGGACAAACCGGTGGCGGTCGGAGGCTCGTCTCCGCGCGGCATTATCGCAGCAGCCAGTTACGAGGCCCGTGCGTTCGGCGTCCGCTCCGCCATGCCCTCCGGCGAAGCCAAGCGGCTCTGCCCCCATCTCATCCTCGTTCCTCCGGACCGGCCTCTCTATAACCGGCTGCATGAAGAGATGCAGGCCGTTATCGGCCAACTGCTCCCTGTCGTCGAATGGACCAGCATCGACGAGTTCTATGCGGAGACCACGGACATGCAGTCTCTCTATCCCGATCCGTCACGCCTGGGCCGATGCGTGAAGGACGCGATCTTCGACGCCACGGGACTCCATTGCACGATCGCGCTCGCCAGCGGAAAAACTGTGGCGAAGGTCGCAGCCGATGCCCACAAGCCGGACGGGCTGGCGGTGATCGAGCCGGGAACCGAAGCAGCCTTTCTCGCAGTCCGTTCGGTGCGCGACCTGCCTGGCATCGGACCGAAATCCGCAGCCCTGTTACAAAGGCTCGGCATCCATTGCGTCGGCGACCTGCTCAATCCGCAGCATGAGCCGTTTCTTCGGCAGCAATGGGGCAACCGTCTACTCGCCTGGCAGGAGGTGGCGCGGGGCATCGACCATGATCCGGTCGTGCTCGATCGGGAGGCCAAAAGCCTCGGTCATGAAACGACATTCGAGCAGGACAGCCGCGACCTGGCGGTCCTGGAACAGACGATTAAAGGGTTTCTCGGAACCTTGACGCATAATCTACGCCTGCAGGGCCTGGCGGCTGGATCCTTCACCGTCAAACTCAAAGACACCACGTTCCGGATTACCACTCGGCAGCAGCAGTTCCGGCAACCGCTCAATTACGATCCAGCCATGTGGCCGACCATCCGATCGGCGCTCCACAGCCTGGCCCTTCCCCGCACAGACTACCGGCTGGTAGGCCTGTCACTGTCAGGCCTTCTGCCCGCGACCGAATCCCTCTTTACACAACGCCAGACTCAGGCGGTTGCAGCCTTGGACGGACTGATCGAGCGATATGGCAGTCGAATGGTCCGGCTTGGCGGGATTCCGGAAGAATAGATCGGATCAATGCGGACGTGAATTGTCAGACGGGCGAACTGAATTCAAAAAGGCTTCCACTTCCTGAATGACGACTCCCTGCTCCTCCGCAGACAACTTCTCCCAATGTTGCCGGAGCGGTTCGAAATAGTGCCTGATGGAAGTATAGAGACTATAGGCTTTCCCGTTGCGCTCGTCCGGACTGTCGGCCATGATTCGCGTCCTTTCACATCATCGGCATAGACCAGCAGTCTAGTCAATCGCTCATCGGTAAACAAGAGTACGGACCGGGATGCGCGACGTGAACAGCTACCCGATGAACGCTGAATAAATAAAATGCGGATATTCCATCGTTTATCACTCACAGCTCATCGCTTCCCAGCTGACGAATGGTTTCAGCATCCGGCAGCGAGTCTCTTTCCATCCGCGTGCACAGTCAGTATGATGCAGCTATGATGACGAAGGTGATGGTCAAAGACCGGCTCGCTCCGCTGCTCCAACAGGCGCGAGCCCAAGGCAAACGCATTGTGTTCACGAACGGCTGTTTCGATCTCATGCATGTAGGCCATACACGCTACCTCCAGGCCGCGAAAGACCTGGGAGATCTCCTGGTCGTGGCCATCAACAGCGACGAGTCTGTCAGGTGTTTGAATAAGGCGCCGGATCGTCCGATCGTCCCGGACACTCAGCGGGCGGAAGTGGTCGCATCGCTCGGCTCTGTCGATTATGTTATCCTGTTCAACGAACCGGACCCCCGGGACCTGATCGCCGCTCTGCAGCCGGATATCCTCGTCAAAGGCGGAGATTGGGCGGTGGAACAAATCGTCGGCCGCGAAATCGTCGAAGCGAGAGGCGGAATTGTCCGGACCATTCCCTTAGTCCCAGGCATGTCCACTACATCATTAATCCAACGTATTCGCTCAACCACCACATAAGCCGTCGCAGTGGCCGATACTATCCATCCCCCTACAGCCTCTCAATGGTTCGTGCCTGTCGCTGCGGCATTGACCGCCAAGACAAGCCGGCCCTCTATCACCGGCTTGCACGGCTCCACTTCCGGCCTCGCCCTCACCACGCTCATGCAGCCTCAGTCAGGCAAACTGGGCAACCGTTCCTGGCTAATCGTCACGGGATCGGATGAGACGGCCGAACGGCTCTTCGACGATCTGCATTTTTTCCATGACCTCGTCGGCCTGTCGACTGCGCCCCTCGCCCTCTTCCCGAGATGGGAAACCCTGCCTTACGAGGACAGCGCCCCCCTTGTCAGCCTGATCGCGCGCCGGATGAATACCCTGCATCATATCCGCACCGCTCCACAGACCTGCCTGGTCACCTCCATCGTGGCCCTGATGCAAAGGCTGCTGCCTGTCGCAGCCTTCACCGGCACAACATTGCAATTTAAACGGGGCGGCACGGTCGAACGGGAAGTCCTCACCAGCAGACTCTTGCGTCTCGGCTACCGCCAGGTCTCGGTGGTGGAGATCCCCGGCGAGTTCAGTATTCGAGGCGGCATCGTGGATATTTTCTCAACGGCCTATGCCGAGCCGCTGCGTGTCGAATTTCTGGGCGAAACGATCGACTCGCTCCGCCTCTTTGATCCCGCCACGCAAAAGTCCACCGCGAAGCTGGGTCAGGCGGTGGTCCTGCCAGCCCGGGAATATCTACGGGCGGAGGATTCGCCGGATGCCCTCGCGCCCATTCCGGTTGACGCCGAATGGCGCGCGCCGGATCTCTATCCTGGCATGGAGACCCTCTTCGATTATTTTACGGAACAACCCCTCTTGGTCCTGGATCAGCCTTCTGCCTTGACTGGAGCCTGCGAAGACCTCTGGAGAAAAATCGACGACGGCTACCTCCGCCATGCCGATCGGGAAACCATCGTCCCCTACCCGTCACCGGAGCGGCTGTTTCTCACCTGGCCGGAACTGATGGAGCATACGCAGGGCTGGTCGGCCCTCGCGCTGGAACCGCTCACCGAAAGCGATGCCTCCTGGAATCCGGCTCAAGCCTTTCCGGCCCAGGCCCCGGCCAGCGCCGGTCTCGGAGCCCGCGGAATGCCCTTCAGCCAGACCCTGACCATCATGGATCGCTTGCGTGAAGACTGCCGCGTCGTCCTCGTCGCGAGAAGTCAGGGCCAAGTGGCTCGCTTGCTGGCACTCTTACGCGAGCACGATATGCCGGCGATGGAATGGGCCACGGGAACCTGGACCGCCTCGAGTAAAACCAAAGCGCCCTTTTACGTCTTGCATGGCGATCTCTCATCGGGGCTCCTCGCCCAGGACTTACGCCTGGCGGTGCTGACAGAAGAAGAGCTGTTCGCCAAAGGCGCACGCCACAAACCGCAGGCCAAGAGTAAAGCCGCGACCTTCCTCTCCTCATTGGAAGATCTCAATGTGGGCGACTATGTCGTCCACGTCCAGCATGGCATCGCCCGCTATCAAGGGCTGAAGCGCCTCTCCGTGCAGGATTTCGAGAGCGATTACTTGATCCTGGAATTCGCCGGCGGCGACAAGCTCTACGTGCCGCTGGAGAAGCTCAGCCATGTGCAGCGCTATAGCGGC
>SXGR01429903.1_pt1 | contig 11946 bp, 11 predicted proteins | sample 3174711 | NCBI WGS metagenome assembly SXGR01 (sample SAMN11356860, study PRJNA531348) | freshwater metagenome | isolation source: freshwater sample F1-60 | place: China: Fuxian Lake, Yuxi | collected 2017-12-25
GCCGAGTACCGCGCACTCGATTTCGCGTCCGGTCATCGCACCCTCGACCAACACCTTGCGGTCGTAGCGCGCTGCCAGTGCGACTGCATCGAGCAGGTCTTCGCGCGACTTCGCCTTACTCACGCCCAGCGAGGAGCCACCGTTCGCGGGCTTTACAAAACACGGGTAGCCGAGGTCGCCCTCGATCGCGCGCAACTCGCCCGCATCCGGCTCACGCGACTCGGCGTCACGCAGCACGTAGTAGCGAGGTTGAGGGATGCCCGCCTGCGCGAACACTGCGCGCATCTGCTCTTTGTCCATGCCGATAGCGCTCGCAGCCACACCGGAGCCGACATACGGCTTCTCCGCGATCTCTAGCAGCCCTTGCAGCGTGCCGTCCTCACCCATCCGACCGTGGACGATCGGGAACACGACATCTACCGCATCCAGCGCCGCGAACACCTCCGGCGTTGCGAACAGGCCTTCGCCCGGCTCCTCGCCGAGCGTGCCAGTCTCGCCCGCCTCGGTGCGCGCGAGGCGTACACGCGTCTCCTCCGGCGTCAGCCAGCGGCCGCCGCGCGTGATGCCGAACGGCACGACCTCGAAGTGCGCCGCGTCCGCCGCGCGTAGGATTGAGCGCGCCGAGACCACCGATACCGCGTGCTCCGGCGACTTGCCGCCGCAGATCACCGCCAGCCGTGTGCGCTGTGAGGCCATCAGCGGGCCTCCAACTTCGCGCGCAGCATCGGACCTAGCTCGTTCACCGTGCCCGCGCCGATCGTGAAGAACACGTCACCTGGCCTCAGGTCGACCGAAATCCGTTCTGCTGCTTCCTCAAATGTTTCGAGGTACACCGTCGGCGGACTCGTGATCTCGCGCGCTAGGCCGGCGGCATCGAGGCCTGCTTCGGGCTGCTCGCGCGCTGCGTAGGTGCCGAGGATGTAGAGCGTGTCGAGCGCCTCGAAACAGGTCTTGAAGCCGTCCAGCAGGTACGCCGAGCGCGAGTAAGTGTGAGGCTGGAAGCAGGCAACGAGCCGTCGTCCCGGGAATCGCTGGCGAGCCGCCAGCAGTGTCGCGCGTACTTCGGTCGGGTGGTGGGCGTAATCGTCCATCAGCGTGATCGTGGTGTCGGGGCCGTCAAGGTCGATATCCGCGATGTGCTCGAAGCGCCGCACCGCGCCACGGCACTGCTCGGCGGCCTGTATGGCGCGGCGGAAGTCTGCCCCAGCGCGCATCGCCATTGCGAGTGCGCCCAATGCATTCGCGATATTGTGCCGTCCGGGAATCTGCAACGCCAGCCGCCCGAGTTCGGCACCATCAAGTTGCACCACGCAGTCGAGGCCGCCGCGGTCGTTGCCGCGCACGTTGGCCGCGCGCCACTCGGTCGGGGTCTTCGTGGTATCAGTCTCCACGCCGTAGAACTCGACGTGTGTGCCCGCTTGCCGACGCTCGCGGCCCAGCATTGCCGCCTCCGGCGCGTCGGCACAGACAAACAGCGTGCCATCCGGTGTCACGCGCTCGGCGAACGCCCGGAACGCCGCTTTGTAGCGTTCTTCCGTCTGGTAGTAGTCGAGGTGGTCGGCCTCGATGTTCGTGACCAGTGCGAACTTCGGTGTGTATTGCAGGAACGCCTCGGCGTACTCGTCGGCCTCGACGACCGCGATGCGTCCCGCGCCGTCGCGCGCGTTGCCTCCGAGGTCGATCGAGTCGCCACCTGAGAGCACCAGTGGGTCGAGGCCGCTTTGCACGGCCATTAGCGACGCGAACGTGGTGGTCGTCGTCTTGCCGTGCGTCCCGGCGATCGCCAACACGTCGCGGTCGGCGATCAGCCGTTGCACCATCTCTGAGCGCACCATCACAGGGATGCCACGCTCGCGCGCCGTCCGTAACTCCGGATTGTCGTCGCGCGCCGCGACCGTAGTGACTACGAGTTCGGCACGGCCAACGTTTGCCGCCGCGTGACCGAGATAGATCGTCCCGCCGTGCTCCTGCAATCGCTCCGTGTGTTCGGAGGTCACGAGATCGGAGCCGGTCACGACGTGGCCGCGCGCCAGCAGGATTTCGCCGATCGCGGACATGTGCATCCCGCCCGCGCCCACCAGGTGGACGCGTTGCGGGACCACATTCCCGTTGGTTGGTTGCCGTCGTCTGATCGCCGTCACGCCGCGATCTCTTCCATGAGCGTGGCGAGGCGCGCCGCCGCGTCTGGCCGCGCGAGCCCGCGCATCGCTTCGGCCATCCGTCGCCGTGTGTCTTCATCCGCGATCAACCGCAGTACTTCGGGTTCGATGCGCTCAAGTGCGTCGTCGCCGACCACGACCGCCGCTCCGCGGTCGGCGAGGTAGCGCGCGTTCACGTGCTGGTCGGAGAAGCCGCCAGGGATCACGATCGCGGGCAGTCTGGCCACCGGCAGTTCGCCAAGCGTCGATGCTCCCGCGCGTGTGACGGCGAGGTCAGCCGCGGCCATCGCCCATGCCATCTCGTCGGTGTAGGGCAGCAAGTGGTAGCGACCGCGCTGACCATCGGGCAGCCGCTCGCGTTCTTCCGTGAGCCACGATGCGTCCTCGCGGCCCGAGATGTGCAACACCTGTGCGCGTTCGAGCAGCCGGGGTAGTGCTGCCGCGACCGCACCGTTGATGCGCCGCGCGCCGAGCGAGCCGCCGGTTACGAGCACCGTCGGCAGGCCCGCGTCGAGGCCGAAACGCGCGATGCCCTCCGCACGTGTCGCCTCGCTGAACTGCCGTCGCACCGGGTAGCCGGTCACGATCGTCTTCGCGCGCGGCAGCGATGCCATCGAGGCGTCGACCGAGCAGGCCACGCGCGTCGCGTAGTGGTTCAGGAAGCGCACCGACCAGCCGGGGTGCACGTCAGGTAGGAACACTAGGAGCGGCACATGCGCGCCTGGCGCGGCCCAGCCCACCGGCGCGGCAGCGTAGCCGCCTGTGGCGAATAGCGAAGCGGGCCGGTCATCGCGCATCCGCGTCACGGCGGTCTGCCGCCCGCGCAGCAGGTTCAGGCCACCGGTGATCATCCGCTTCGGCCCGCCTCGCAACTGGGACGATGGAATCGCGCGATAGAAGATGCCCGCAGCCTCGGCCAGTCCACGTTCGGGGCCGCGCTCGCTGCCGTAGTAGACGAGGTCGCCGCCACGCGCGCGCAACTCCTCACCCACGGTGATCGAGGGGTAGGCGTGCCCGCCCGTGCCTCCACCTGCCAGCGCATACTTCATCGCGGCCTGCCCATTGGCTCGTATCGCAATACGCCGTTCTGTGCCGTCGCGCGCGCGGGATCCTCGATTGCCGCGTACCTCGATACCGACAGCAGCACGCCAAGCGCGGCCATCAGCGAGAGGGTTGCTGAGCCGCCGTAGGACAGAAATGGGAGCGGAATGCCCGTCAGCGGGATTGACCGCGTCACGCCGCCGACATTGATCACCAGCTGGAACGCGATCCATGTCAGCACACCCACCACGAGCAGCGAGCCGAACCGATCCGGCGCACGCCTCGCGATGCGAAGCCCGCGCCAGAGGAGTACGGCGAACAGCACCAGCACGACCGTGACGCCGATGAACCCCAGTTCCTCGCCGACGATCGCCAGCGCGCCGTCTGTGTGCGATCCGGGCACGTAGAAGAACTTCTGCCGCGACACGCCCAGCCCGAGGCCGGTCAGGCCTCCGGAGCCAAACGCGACCAGCAACTGCAACGTGTGGAAGCCGAGGCCCTCGGGGTCGGACTCGGCCTGCGTGAACGAGAGGATGCGCTGCGCGCGGTAGTCGCCGCTCGCGATCAACACCACCGCCGCCAGCACGCCACTCGCCGCGAGCGCCGCGACGTGCTTGATGCGTGCCCCGGCGACGAAGAACAGCGTCCCGGTGATCACCGCGATCATAATCGTGGTGCCGAGATCCGGTTCGAGCATGATCAGCGCCGCGACCAGTCCCACCATGCCGACGAACGGCACTACCCCCAGCGAAAAGTCTTTGACCACCTCGCCCTTGGAGGCGAGCCATGCCGCCATGTATATCAGCATGGCTAGCTTCGCGAACTCGCTCGGCTGCAACGGCGGCAACGGTCCCAAGGCGATCCACCGCTGCGCGCCGTTCTGCTCGACGCCGAGTCCGGGGATCAGTACCGCCGCTAGCGCCAGCAGCGTGGCGAGCATCACCAGCAGGCTGAGATGTCGCAGAATGCGGTAGTCGATCTGCATCGCGATGACCATCACCACCGCGCCGACTGCGGTGAATACTGCTTGCCGCTTGGCGAAGTAGTTGGCGTCATCAAATTGCGCGTAGCCGAGTGCGTACGACGACGAGTAGATCGTGATCAGCCCGATCGCCAGCAGCACCGCCAGCACGGCGATCAACGCGTAGTCCGGCCCGTGTGCCGGCAGCACCATGTCGCGGCGTGCGGTTGCTGCCTGTCGCGCCATCATGCGCCTCCACCCAGCGCGCCTACTGCGGCCCGGAAGGCTGCGCCCCGCCGCTCGAAGTTCGCGTAGGCGTCGAAGGACGTCCCGGCTGGCGAGAACAGCACGACGTCGCCGGGCTGTGCGAGACGCGATGCAGCCCGTACTGCCTCAGCGACCGTTTCCACCATCTCAATCGGCGGCGTCCCGCGGCTGTGCGCGAGGCGCACAGCCGCGGCGAACAGCGCACCCGCCTCGCCGAATGTCACCACCGCGCGACATCGCGCACCCGCCTCGCGCCCGAGGTCGGCGGTGGGTAGGTCTTTGTGCCGCCCACCCAACAACAGCACCACCGGCTCCGTGTACGAGCGGATACCCGCGAGCGTCCGCTCGGGCGTTGTGGCGATGGAGTCATTCACGTACTGCACGCCGGCCACGGTTGCTACCGTCTCCAGCCGGTGCTCGACACCGGTGAACGCGCGCACCGCGCGTGCCGCTGCCTCGTCGCTCACGCCGAGTTGCGAGGCGACCGCGATCGCGGACAGCACGTTCTCCACGTTGTGTTCGCCGCGCAGCCGGATCTCGTCGCGGCCCACCACACGATGCGCGTGGCCAGCCTCGAATCGCACGATATCGCCGCCGACGACCGCGATGCCGTCGCCCGGGAGCGCGCGCACCATCTAGGTTGTGAGCGTGCGCCCGCGCGCCTCGGCGGACCAGCTTGCTGTGACCTCATAGTCGAGGTTGAACACGGCAATGTCGTCGTCGCTCTGGAACTCGAAGATGCGCCGCTTCAGCCCTACGTACTCGTCCCACGAGTAGCGGTCGAGGTGGTTGGGGGTCACGTTGGTCACGCATGCGACGTGCGGACTCTGCTCTACCAGTTCCAGTTGCGTGTGCGACAACTCCAGCAGCACACGCGTCTCAGGCCCGATGTGCTCCAGCAGCCCGAGCATCCCCACGCCGATGTTGCCGCCGACCACGTAATTCTGTCCCGACGCTTCGAGCATCGCCCCGGTCAGCGAGGTCGTTGTGGTCTTTCCGGATGACCCCGTGATCGCTGCGATCGGTGCGGGGCATAACTGCATGAACAACGCGGTCATCGAAGACACAGGTACCCCGGCTTCGCGTGCCGCGACCAGAGCCGGGAGGTGCTGTGAGACGCCTTGCGAGGCGTAGACGTAGTCCGCCCCCGTCGCGTCCTCGACCCGGTTCGCGCCCAGCGAGAGGGTCGCTCCGGTGTCCGCGATGGCATCGAGGCTGCTGGCAAGGGTCTCGGCGCTCCGCGCGTCGGACACGGTGACCTGTGCCTCACGTGCCGCAAAGAAGCGGACGAGGTCGATCCCTTCGATCCCGAGGCCGACTACAGTCACCCGCATCCCTCTAAAGTTAGGAGAAACCGCCATAGCAGATTCACCATTCTTACCCACAGGTCTTCACATCGCAAGGGCAAGCGCCACCCCGGCCATACCCGCGGCTACACTCACCAGCCAGAACCGGGCTACCACCTGCTGCTCCGCCCATCCGATCAGCTCAAAGTGGATATGGATCGGCGCCATCCGGAACAGCCGCCGCCCCCCCGTGCTTTGGAAATAGGCGATCTGGATAATGTCCGAGGCCGCCTCCGCGACGAACACCACTCCGATAATCGGTAGGATCAGCCAATGGCCGGTGAGTAGCGCCACAGTGGATAACGCCGCCCCGAGCGGTAGCGCGCCCGTGTCGCCCATGAACACCCGCGCCGGATTCACGTTGAACCAGAGAAATCCCAACAGCGCCCCCACCACCGTGAAACAGAATGTTCCGAGGAATACGTCCCCCTGGAACATCGCGATCACGCCGTAGGCGGCGAACGCCGATGCCGCCGTGCCCCCGAGTAGCCCGTCGAGGCCGTCCGTGATCGCTACCGCCGTCGTTGTGGAGAGCATCACCACCACTGCCGCCGGGATGAACAGTGCACCCAGCGCGACCGACCCCGATCCCGGCACGATCACCTCGCGAATCCCCAGCGGCTCGTATAGCACGTACGCGACCACCACAGAGAGAACCGTCAGCAGCGCGATCTTCAGCCGCCACGACAACCCGCCTTGCCGCCGCCCCACCAGTGTGCCGAAGTCGTCCGCGACCCCGATCGCCATCGTGGTAACCACGACGCCGATGACTAACAATTCTGCTGGCCCGCCAAAGCGGTTCACCGTTGCTGTCACCAGACCTACCGCGGCGAAGATCAGCAGCCCGCCCATCGTCGGCGTCCCGGCCTTGACTGAGTGCGACGACGGCCCAAGTTCTGAGATCGCCTTGCCGAGGTGCTGCGCGCGCAACCACCCCACGATCGGCAGCCCCACCAGCAGCGCGAACGCGAAGGCCGCGACGCTCGCCATCAATGCGCTCGTCATCGCGCGCCGCCTTCCAGTGCCTGCACGACGGTCTCGAGAGCCAGTGCTCGCGAGGCCTTCACGAGCAGTACGTCCCCCGGCTGCAACATCGCGCGCAACACTCCCACCACTTCGCCCTTCGAGGTACAGTGCGTCGCTTGCCCCAATCCGTTTGCGCGTGCGCTGTCGCTAATCCGCTGCGCGAGCGTTCCGACGGTGAACAGTGCGTCGCATACCTGCGCGGCGCGCTGTCCCACGCGGTCGTGTTCTGGCTCCGTCATCGCGCCGAGGTCGAGCATGTCGCCCAGCAGCGCGATCCGCCGTCCTGGTGTCTCGGCAAGCAAGTCGAGCGCCGCGATCGTCGCCGCGGGGCTCGCGTTGTAGGTGTCGTCTAGTAGCGTCACACCGCCCGGGAGGATGCGCACGCTGAGCCGCGTCGGGATTTCCAGCGCCTCGATCGCCGTGACGATGTTCGCGAACGGCACCTCGTCCGCGAGGCCCGCTGAGGCCGCCGTCAGCACATTTGGCAGCAGATGCGCGCCGGGCAGCGGCACATGCACGCGCGCGCTCACCACGCCGTACTCCAGCGTGAAATCAAAGCCCTTCGCGCCGTGGCTTTCGATGCCGGTTCCGCGCACATCGGCGTCGTCGCTCGTGCCGATCAACCAGACGCGTGCCTTCGTGTACGGTGCCATCGCGCGCACCGCTGAGTCGTCGCCGTTCAGGATCGCGTGGCCGTCTGCCGGTAACGCCTCTAGTAACTCGCGTTTTGCGCGCGCGATCGCTTCCAGCGAGCCCGCGCGTTCGAGATGCACTGGCCCTACGTTGAGCACGATTCCCATGCGCGGATGCGTCCACTCGCAAAGCCCTGCGATCTCGCCTGTCGTGTACATGCCCATCTCAATTACCGCGCGTTCCGTCTCTGGGCGCAGTTCGAGAAGACAGAGCGGCACGCCGATCTCGTTGTTGTAGTTCGCCTCGTTCACCTGCACGCTGTAGCGCTTCGCTAGCACCGCCGCTGCGATCAACTTCGTCGTCGATTTGCCGACGTTGCCCGTGACGCCCAAGATCACCATGCCTGCCAGCGCCTCGCGCCACGCTGCCGCGATCTGTTGCATCGAGGCCAGCGCATCGTCGGTCACGATGCATGCCACGCCTGCTGTGCCCTCGACCGGACGTGTCAGCAGGACACCCGATGCGCCTCGCGCGACCGCGTCGGCGGCGAAGTCGTGCCCATCGACGTGCTCGCCAGGCAGCGCGACGAATAGGTCGCCTGGCCCGGCTCGGCGCGAGTCGATGATCGCGCGTGTGAATATTGCTGCCGGCCCGTCGAGCGCGCGCAGTCGCGCGCCCAGCGCCTCGCGTACGAATGTGGTGTCGAGGACGGGCGTGCTCATCGCGCGGCGACCTGGCGCGTCCCGATCGGCTTGGTCGGTGCGACGCCCATGTAGTGCATCACGTCCGCCGCGACTTTCGAGAACACCGGTGCGGCCACCTGGCCGCCGAGGTTCAGGCCGCCGGTCGGCTGGTCGATCTTGACCAGCACAGAGATGCGCGGCTGCCGGTACGGGATGAACCCCGCAAACGTCGCGATGGTGCTGTCAAGGTCGTAGCCCGTGGGAATCGAGACCAGCGTTGTGCCGGTCTTGCCTGCCACTTCGTAGCCCGGTACCTGTGCGCCGTGGAACTCCACGCCGTCTACGACCAGGTTCATCATCTGCGACATGGTGATCGCGGTCTGCTGCGTGATCGGCCGGCGCACCTCAACCGGCTGGAACGAACGCACGCCGGTCGGCGTCACGGTGCGCGACACTACGTACGGCCGCATCAACTTCCCGCCGTTGGCGAACGTGTTGACCGCTGTGAGCACCTGCACCGGCGTCGCCGCCAGTCCCTGCCCGTATGAGTTGGTCGCGAGGTCGACGGGATACCAGTTCGGGTCGTCGGGTAGCCGCACCAACCCCTCGGCCTCCCCCGACAGCCCAATGTGCGTCACCTCGCCGATGCCACACGACTGCATGTAGCGGTAGAAGTCCTTCGCACCGATCAGGCCAGACAGCCAGACCGCCCCGGTGTTGAGCGACTTTTGCAGATACTGTGTGACGGTCATTTTGCCGTTTGCGGAGAAGTCCCAATTGGTGATCGCGTATGTGCCGAAGACGACGCGTCCGGTGTCATCGAAGGTCGTGCCGGGGGTGACCTTGCCTATATCGATAGCGGCCGCGGTGGTAAGGGTCTTGATCACCGATCCTGGCTCATACATGTCGGTGATCGCGCGGTTCCGCACGTTGTCGTCCAGCTTCGGATCGTTCAGGTTCGTGCTCTTCGGTCCGGTCGAGGGCGCCGAGGCCATCGCGAGGATCGCGCCGGTTTGCGGATCCATCACCACGATTGAGCCGCCCTTGGCCGAGTACTGCTTTACTGCCTCATTCAGCCGCCGCTCCGCGATGCCTTGGATGAAGCGGTCGATGGTCAGTTGCACTTCGCCGCCAGCCACTGGGTCGCGCGAGGTGCGCCCTGCGAAGGAGATCGGCCGCCCTAGCGCGTCATGCTCGGAGATAACCAGCCCCGGCTTACCACTCAGGATGCCGTCGAAGTCCGACTCCGCGCCCCACAAGCCCTTGCCGTCGAGGCCGACGTAGCCGACGAGCGGGCCCGCGAGGTCGCCCTCGGGGTAGATGCGTTGCGAGGACGGCAGCAGCCGTACGCCCCACAACTCCTTCTCGGCAAGCGCGATTCCCTGCTGGTACGGCAACTGTCGCCGCACAACGATGTCGCCGCCGCGCTGCGCGGTGCCCGCTCCCAAGATCGTGCGCGCGTCCATGTTCAGTTCGCTCGCCAGCGCAGTCGCGGCGCCCCTTGCCTTGTCGGCCTGCCGCCAGAGAAACGAGTCGACGTAGACATCCCATGTGTCGACGGATGTCGCGAGCGGGAAGCCGGTCGAATCGAGAATTGCACCACGCGGTGCGGCCACTGCGTCCACGCCCTGGTGCGTGAACGCGGCTTCTTCGACGTACTGCTCGTGGTCGATGATCTGGATCTGCCCCAGCCGCACGAACAGCGCGAGCATCGCGAGGCCCACAAGGGTCGCTAGGAGCCGGAGGCGCCACGTCAGGTGGTCGGGTCGCCCGTCTGCCAAGCCTGATGCTCCCTTCGCGCGCGCCTCATCAGGAAGCGCACGTAAGCATGACCGCTACTGAAATCCGGGGAGCCAGCGCAGCGCCTGTTCCCACCAGTCCAGTGCCGGCGGGGCAGATGGCTGCGGGCGTACGACGTATCGCTCGGGGAGTGCGACCAGTGCCGGTGCGGGTGTTTCGACTGTGACGCGCAACGCGTCCTTCGCGGGAATCATGCCCAGCCGCACCATCGCCAGTTCGCGCATCTGGCCTTCACCCGCGGTCTGCGCGATCTGCGCTTCCAGCAGCCGCACCCGCGCGCTCAACTCAGAGCGCTCGCGCTCCAGCGATCGCAACTGGTAGCCGGCTGTCGCCGCGTTGCTCGTCTGCAAGACCTGCAACACGCCGACTGTGGTCGCCGCCAGCAACGCGAGCGAGGCGAGCAACGTCCGCGAGACCCGTCCCGCGTTCGGCAGCATCGCCGGGGCGCGCTGGGCCAGTCGTGCGGTTGTGGCCATCAGGTGGCCTGCCGCTCCACGATCGATTCGGCGATCCGCATCCGCGCCGATCGCGCCCGCGGGTTCCGCGCCGCCTCGGCCGCCGAAGGCTTCCGGACGCTGCGCGTGACCCGCCGCAATGTGGCGACGTGTCCACAAACGCAGACCGGTGTACGGGGCGGACATACGCAAGCGCTTGACTCCTTGCGCATATATTCCTTCACAATGCGGTCTTCAAGCGAATGGAATGCAATCACGACCAACCGTGAGCCAACGCCGGCGAGCAGGCCGCGGGCCGCTTCCAGCGAGTCAGCCAGGAAATCCAGTTCTCGGTTGACTGCTATCCGCAGGGCCTGAAACGTCAGGGTGGCGGGGTGAATATGGCGTTCCCGGCCCCGTCCCACGGCCTGCTCGATGGCGTTGACCAGTTCTTTGGTCGTGTGTAATGGCCTCCGCTCGACGATCGCGCGGGCGATCCGGCGGCCGTGTCGCTCCTCTCCGTATTCCCAGATCAGCGTGGCGAGGTGTTGCTCGTCGTAACTGTTGATAATGTCCGCGGCGGTTTCGCCCGCCGTCTGGTCCATCCGCATGTCCAGTGGCTCGTCCCGCTGAAACGAGAAGCCCCGGCCGGGCGTGTCCAATTGCATCGATGAGACGCCGAGATCGAACAGCACGCCGTCCACCGACACGAAGCCCTGGCGCTCGCAAACCTCCGCGATCTGTTTGAAATTGGCGTGTTCCAGCACTACTGCGCTCCCGAAGCGGGCCAGCCGCTCACCGGCCAGCCGGATCGCCTCGGCGTCCGCGTCTAGCCCCAGCAGGGCACCGGAGGGCTGTGCGGCCTCGATAATCGCCGCGGAGTGCCCGCCGAGGCCGAGCGTACAGTCGACATAACGACCACCGGGCCGCACTGTGAGGCCTTCGACGGCTTCCTGGAGCATCACGGGGGCGTGGCGGGGAGTGGGAGTCGTGGTCACTGGAGCGCCTCGGCTTCCGCCGCGCGCAGCGCCGCCTGCTCGGCGAGCCACCGCTCGTACTCCCAGACTTCGAGGTAATCGCCGCAGCCGACGACCACTGCGCGGCCGTCGAGGCCAGTGGTGGCCCGGATCGGTGCGGGGACGAGGATCCGCCCCTGGCGGTCGAGTTCCACCGCAAAGGCTTCCGCCATGAACTGACGTCGCGTCCGCCGCGCCGCCAGCGTCCGGCTGCTCTCTTCCTTGCCCGACAGCCGACGCGCGGCCTCAGCTTCGAAGCCTTCGCTTGTGTACAGTTCGATGCAGCCCTCGACGGACGGTCGCAGCACACCGCCCGCGCCAAAGTCGCGGCGGAATGCGGCGGGGACGGCCAGCCGGCCTCGCTCATCCATCGCGTGCTCGTAGGTTCCGTAGAAGGTCAAATCCCGCCTCGATGTGGCCGGGCCAGAGTTCATGGGTATAATCCCCATTTTCACCCACCAACGCCCCGGAAGACTACCACAGGCCCCGTAGGGCCGCAATAAGCAGTCGGTTTACGTCTTAGGGGGCAGTCACAACCGCCATCGGAGGCATCCGCGCTACGATTTGCGGGAAGGAGCCA
>SXGR01112865.1_pt1 | contig 11945 bp, 7 predicted proteins | sample 3174711 | NCBI WGS metagenome assembly SXGR01 (sample SAMN11356860, study PRJNA531348) | freshwater metagenome | isolation source: freshwater sample F1-60 | place: China: Fuxian Lake, Yuxi | collected 2017-12-25
CCTCCTGAAGATCATTTCGAGAAACCTGCATTGACTCGTGATCCTCCTGAAGATCATTTCGAGAAACCTGCATTGACTCGTGATCCTCCTTTCCTCAGGGAGCTTCCCAAGCGAAAGAAGTCTCGTGGTACACCAACTTCGGAACCTCACAAGACGACATATGTGCATGTACCTGGTTGGAGGATTTTGCCTGATTTCTTGTTTCCTGGACAGGAAAACCCGTCGAAGACTCCCTCACCGTCGAAGACTCCCTCACCGTCGAAGACTCCCTCACCGTCGAAGACTCCCTCACCTCCTCGAGATCTGCGTGAACAAGTTATGGCAGAAACTCGCATCACGTATCTCAAACAGATTGCCAAAGAAATCGGAATTAGTGGTTACAGTAAGTACAACTCTTCCGAAATCGAAACCCTGCGAGAACTTATTCTTCGCAGGGCGTAGTCCTCACTCCCTCCGTTCTCACTTCCCCTCGTTCCTTCAATAAATTCAGTATAAATAACCCGAGGGTTATTCATTCAACCCTTTTTAATTAAAGATACTTTGATAGTAGTAAATGGTTTTTATTGTTTACGGTGGATCTGGTTATATTGGCTCGCATTTGATTGCTCAATTGTTATCATGTTCTGTAAATGTCATTTGTATTGATAATTTAAGTAATTCATACTCAACTGTATTTGAAACTATTCGAAACAATGAACTACTTCAGTTAGTGACAAATGAGAATTTTAAGTATACTGGACTTGAAAAGGTTGAAGGGATATTTCATTTTGCAGCGTTAAAAAGTGTACCTGAATCTTGTAAAAATCCTATTGAGTACTATGAAAACAATATCAGAATTACATGCCGAGCATTAGAAATGATGCGTGATACAAACTGTAATACATTTATCTTTTCAAGTAGTGCATCGGTATATGGTTCAAGTAGTCCATCAAATGGTTCTTCTGAAACAGACGAACTTAAGCCGATAAGCCCTTACGGGAGAACTAAAATTGCTTGTGAAAATTTAATTCAAGATTTTGCTCGAACTCTTCCAACGAAGAGATTTTTCTCTCTTCGTTATTTCAATCCTTATGGAGGGAATGAGCTTCCGAAGAAAAAAGAAAACCAGAATCTTATTCCAGCCTTGATGAATGCGTTGGAAACTAAAACACCATTTAAGATCTACGGAACTGATTATCCGACACCGGATGGAACATGTGTACGAGATTTTGTGCATATCTCTGACCTTATTAAGGGTCATTTAGCTTGTTTAGGGTACGAAAATCCAGGCTATCATGTCTTTAATCTTGGAAGCGGGAGTGGAACTTCTGTACGTCAAGTAGTTACAGCCTTTAAAAATAAATATCCAGCTCTTCTTGTCGAGAATCACCCGCGAAGACAAGGAGATGTTCAGTTTCTTTATGCAAACGTTACAAAGGCAAAGACAGAGTTAAAATGGGTTCCTCAGGTTAAAATTGGATCACATGTATTGTAACACATAAAAAAATAACTACTTTTATTAAATATGACACTTCAACGAAAATTTGGATTAAGACCAGAATCTCTTGAAAAATCTCAGGAGTTAGTTCACGATTTATCTGAAATAATTCGAGACTATCACTTAAAGTTAGATAAGTTAGATAATTTGTGGATTGGAGATATATGGTTTGGGAATAAAAATTTGACTGACAGGAATATCATGATGAACACTGCTCAAACAATTCACAACGGTCTAAGAAAGAAATACCCTCCTAAAAGTATTCCAAATTGGTATGAGGGTGGGGTAGATTTTCGAAAATACACTCGATTTCGTGTTCAGCATTTGAATATTTCTGCGGAGATTAAATTCTTAAGCAATGCCGATGGGTGTAGATATTTAAAACAGTTGTATGGATGGTATCTCGATAAACAATATCTTTAAGGTATTAATAAAAGTATATAACAAAAATATTTGATAATATTTTTGTATCTAAATTATCACATATCTATTATGTCGCTTTCTTCTCAAATAGCTGATATCGAATCTTCTCTCCGAATAGAAGAAATACTTGACAATTACATTACCGAATTTAACTCGCTTCCGATACCTGCAAGAAATTACTCTGTACTTAATCGTACCGCTCTAAGGACTGAATTGAGTAAGTATTGGTGCTCGAGTGTTTATTATGAGATGACGAATATTCTTCGAACATTGGTCTTAGGAAATCAAGTTATCCCCCAACTCATGTCAACAATTACAGACTTACAAGCAATTTCTGTTAATTCTGTTGAAGGAAATGTATTTATCGGAGGTGTACAACATATTGACAAGTTAGTTGTGGTAAAATATAATAAACCTTCATCTGCGAATATGACTGGCGTTAAACATGAATTTGTTATTGGAACTTTACTTAACACTCTTCGGAGTAGAACACCCAACTTTTTATACACTTATCTGACATTAGCGTGTCCCTCTAATCCAGAACCTTCTAAAGGAGATAAGGTAAATTTATGCGAATCTGGACCAGGTAAAGTAGTAGCTCAACACTTATTAATTGAATACATTGAGGGTAAAACTTTATTTGCTACTTTAGGAACTTTATCAGTAGTTGAGCTTGCTAAAATATTTCTTTGTGTGTTCTGTTCACTGGCAATTGCGAATGATGCATTCCATTTTTGTCATGGAGATTTACATGGTGGAAATATTATGATTCGAATGGAACCTCGACCAGTTACTTTGAAATACATCTTACCGAATGGAAGAACAGTGATAGTAAATACGAAGTATGTTCCAGTTATTATCGATTATGGCTTCTCCAGAGCAACACATAATAATACTGAAATAGTTCGTCCGGATTATCGGGATGTTGTGATTGTTCGAAGCGAACCTGATGCTATTATTGAAGAACATCCGTACTTGGATTTTTACAAACTCTTTGGTTTTATTCTCCTTGCATTACGAAATGGAAATTATACAAATTCTCATCGAGAGTTTTTTATGGGTTGGCTTGAGAGTCTTCGCTTGTTCATGACTCAAGTAGATTATCAGAGATTGTATTATCTCGGTACCCTTCTTGATCATGAGTTTGTCGAGCCTGGAATTCCAAACATTCTTCGGAGAGATAATGCCAAATATCCAGAAATTCCTGAAAATCTACTTGCTACAGATTTAACTCATTTTAAAATGAGTATTCAACAGACTTATTCGTATCCACTCTTTATTGAAACACGCCATTTGACATATCTCGATATTCTCAATTACTTGCTTCGATTTGCTGATACAAATCGAGTGAGTGAGCTTAGGTGTACACCAGAATTGGAACTCATTGAGAGACTATACCCAAGTACTCGATTACCATGTAATGGTGAAAACTCTCCCGGGTTCGATAAAGATGGAAACGTTCGTACTCTGTTTGATTGTGCAAAATATTTTTATGATGGAATGTATAATGTACTTGAGTTTCAACAAGGAACTATTGTCTATCACGGTAGTTCTTCAATGGCTTACAAGAATGTGGAATGTCCTTTAGGAAATGATTACTATGAAACACGTGATGAGGAGAAAGGGGAAAGTGCTGAGTTATTACAGCGATACAAGAAAATAGACTTATCTTTCTATGGAGATCTGTCTATTGCTCGAGATAAATCAAAAGGTGAAGGACCGAATGGATTTTTATGTGGAGATAAATGTACATATTCTTACATCGCAAAGAAGAATATGACATTTTTGGACTTATCAAACCCGCAAACTTTACTTAAACTTGTTAATACCTTCGGAGAACGTGAAGCATTTTTGTTCACACTTTACCATGGAGAGACATATAATTACATCTCTCTCAATAATCAATCGATTCAAATAACTCCTGAAGCAATTGGCTACATTAATGTAGCATTACTTTCATATACTCTGCCTGATGATCCGAGTAAACAACATTTTCGGGAATTTGCTCGAGAAGCGGTGAAAAGATGGAAAGAAAAATTTACAGATGTACAGAGATTACCGTCGAGAGAAAATAACTTACTTGTTAAATATCATCCTCTTATTCGTTTCCGAGTCGATGGTGTCAATAGATCTTCTATGAATTTTCCAAATTACATCCTTCCCAAAATAATAATGGAATATTGTGAGAAAAATGGATACGCAGGTTATGCTTATATTCCAATCGGTAAAATGAACGGTGAAGTTATTCCTGGGGAAATTGTTCTTGGAGCAAAAGTTAAAACGTATTTACAACGTAATTATGACGATCCATATGATTGGCAATATAACGATGATAAATATATCTTTGGTTCAATTGGAAAACTTCTGAATGATATGAAAGAATATAAAACAACGGATAATAATGCTGGAGATTTACTTGAACATTCTGTCTGGACAGCTCTCTTTGTACAATGGATGTATAAGGTAGGACATCCTTCTGTACAGGGTATTCAAAATAATTCTCAATTTCGAAAGATAGTCATAGCGGCAGCTTTTCTTCACGATATTGGTAAAGCTGGAGATCATGTTTTTATCTATCAAGACAAGACAGACTACGCTGAAAAAGGAGCTAATTACATTCGAAATAATAGTTACCTGATTAAAGATGGTTCTGTAATTAATATGCATGAAGTTATTCAAGAAATGGGTATTTCATTGACAAATCTAACAACTTTAGTATTTTTAATTCGGTGGCAATGGGATATTGGAAATATTATTCGAGAAACTCAGCGAAGAGGTAATAGTACGACTCAGAGTATTGCAGAGAATATTTACCGCAAATATGTTCAGATGTGTATTGAAACTAATATTAATAGTTGGAAAACAGAAATGAAAGCTCATCTTTTTATGGCTTTATACATACTTTGGTCGGCAAATATTATGGCAAGTCAGCCTTTCATCGGAAAGGCAAGTTTGAAACAGCTCACAGCTCGTGTAACTCGAAATTCAAATCTTGCTGGATTATATTTTAATGAATATCTTGAAGAATTTCCATACATTGCAAACCTTCCAAAGATACATCGCGGATCGAATAAATATACAGAATTTGGAATTCAAGATGTAAATGTATTAACTGGAGATTATGCTATCACTGGAGAAGGATTGACTATGAGAAATATTGTTGTACAAAAAATATACGATGAAGCATCTCTTCCTTCCACTGTACCTTCCTCTGTGTCTGCTTCCCCTATACCTCTCCCTGTTCAGATTCCAATGTAATAATAAATTCTTGAAATCAATAAAATGAGTTCCGTCGATAAAGAGTATCCTCTCAATGGACATGGGGTTAACTACCGAAATCAGAGTTTAATACTGCTTATTACTGAAACGCTGAAAAGAAATAAGTCTCTTGGAGAGATTTCTTTTGTTGCGAATGGAGAATGGGGTGCAGTATTTAAAGTTAAGTACGGAAAAGAATACTACATCCTGAAAATAGAATTGATCAACAAGACTAAAAAATATCCAACAGCTTCTCAACTCGATCGGGAAAGAAATATACTTAAGCGTATTAATGATACTCTAAAAAGTAAACGAATAGTGTCTTATATTGCAGAACCACTTAATAATGTTCCAGTAGATCCCATGATGATTCCTACTGAAATTATTGAATATGTTCGAAAGGTAAAACCTTCGAAACAACTCGGGACAAGTTACAAAATGAATGTTGTTGTATTTCCATTTTATACACAAACTGTCAAATACTGTTTTGGAATTGATGAGAAGTTAGCAAAGAGATACTTTAAACAATTCCTAAGATGTATAACACAATGTCACATTGCAGGCTATATACATAGGGACATTAATGATGGAAATTTTATGTTTCAAAATGAAAAGTTTGAAAATATAGTTTTAATCGACTTCGGTCTTGCAAGACCTATTCCGACACGTGAGGAAAAATCTGTAGAAGAGGAAGGGAGTAGGCAATTTAATAGTTATCGTGTTGAAAATTCGGAAACCGCATCGATTCGAGACGATCTTGAATCAATAGCTTTTTTAACATGGTCAATGATAGAACCTTTACCATGGACGAATGGAAACTCAAAAACTTTAAAACAAAGTTTAAAAGGGTGCCCCGAATGGTTAAAACGGGTAGTGTTGTACGCACGTTCACTTAAGCTTACTGAACAAATAGACATGAAAAAGGTATTAGAAATGATACTTTAAAACCTTCATACACGTAATAATAATCCTAGGATTATTATTAAGCTAATGGGTTTCCTACATTCATATCTTCATAATTCACTGATTCATTCTCATCTGCCCTTCCGTCAGCAATATCATCACGATCAGTACGAAGACGATATCCAGACCAGCGGTAGTTAATTGGAACACCCCATACATCAGTAAGATAGTCATTGCATTCGTTTCGATTAGGAATGTTAATACCAGGAAATGCTTGACGATGCCAGTCTCGGAATGCTTGAAAGAAATCCATAATATTGATATACTTACTGTCATCTGCAACCATACGTTCGTCAATAAACTGAGCATATACGTCTTGAGAACGTCGATACTTCTCAGTAGCTTCCTTGACACGGGCAGGTTCGTAAATAACCCTCTTAATAAGAGGCAATCGTCGGGTTAACATCCAGAAAAGAGGTTCCAACATATTTTCAAGCTTTTCATCAAAGTTTTCATCTTTCAAGAATGTTTTGGTTCGAAACTGTTCCTCTTCGTCAGCGGGAGGATTATCTGTGAAAGTGGATTCAAACGGAATAACACGAAGACGATTCCAAACAGCAGGATCGTTTGTAGTTACACCGGGAAGATCGTTTGTAATCATCACAAGTTTAAACATTGGATCGATTTCTCCACCCTTTTCGAAAAGGGTACGAGCATAGAATGTATCATTACCAGAGTATTCCTTTAACGCACCTGTATTGACCAGATCATTCTTGTTCGGTTCCTGTGTAAAGGCAGCACGTACACCGCGATCAGCACGTGCCAGTTCTGGACAAGCTTGTCCACTTTTAGGCTTTTGACCAACAAGTACTGAGTTTGGAATGTCAATGAAATAAGGACCAAACATTCGTTGGATTAAACTCTTCATAACTGACTTACCGTTGTTACCGCGTCCAGTCCAGAAATACACATGTTTACGTTTATTACCACCAACAAGCAATTCAGCCAATCGATCAAGAACATATTCACGAATACTGTTATCAGGGAATACCTTCTCAAAAAATGTATTTGTTTCCACAACCCATGGATCAAGTTCATTAAATTCTCGATAGACAATTGGCATCTGGAAAGCGATGTAATCCTCAGGCTTACCAGGACGAAAAACATGATTTTGAAGGTCGTACACACCGTTTTGAAGAGCAAGAAGATACTTGCCCTTTCCTAGGCGCTTGAGAAAATTACGATCATAAAACAGCTCACGGCATTCCTTCATCAAAGAATTCTTAAAGGTGTTATTCTTGAGATTCTTAATAAGCTTATAAATTGCAGCAATCTTTGTTTCAGATTCCTTCTTCCCAGAAGCATCATCGTCATCTGCGTCAGCTAATTGGTCAAATTGTCCTTTAATCATCTTCGAATACCTCTTTCCAAGATCGTCACTAATCTTCTTACGTAGTTCAATACCTTCTTCCATTGGTTCCCAATGATGATCAGTGTAATAAAACCACATTTCAGGTTTCAAACTCGCACAAACATATTCCGTTGAATAGCTTTCATAAAGTGCCTTTGCAAGGTCGTTGTGAGAACCATCAATTCCTTTACTGATAATCTTTTCAAGACGATTTTGATGAAACTCTTTGTATTCTTCAGGAGAGTCAATCTTGGCGTAATGCTTTAAACTTCCTAAAGTGTGATTTCCCTTGTACATACGACTCCATTCCCGTAGACAAACTTCCAATGAAAATTTGTCTACAGATTGCTGTGAGAACTGAATCCACAAATTAGCTCCATCTTCACTGCCATTTGAAATCGAATAAAGAATCCATCCAACTTCTAACCATTCGTCACGTTTTTCGGCACGAGAAGGATCAAGGAGTTCAATAAGTTCCCTTGCAGTTGCCATCTGTTGTTCGTAGGTCTGATCATATTTTACATCATCTCGATCAGGACGTTCTTCAGTGAAGGTGATATTAGCAGTCGCGTCAAACATAGGAATAATTTCCACTGTCTTTCGAAAACAAGGATTCACACTGAAAACACGTGGAAAAAGCTTGACAAGATCTTCATAGCTCTTATACTCGATTAACTTTTCAAAACCATTGTAAATTTTATATCCCTCGAACGCCTTCCGAAGTGTAACTTCTTCAGCGTTGTGAAAATATGCCTTGTCAGCTCGGTATGTTCCACTTGTTTCATCCTTTCGAGAACCGTAAAGAAGCCATGGCTTCGCATTACTATGCTTCTTTGAAACATCGAGAACGTCACTACTCAAAGCATACCCAAGATCTTTAAAAATTTCTAGTTCGTTTACCTTGTCAACCACACGAGGAATTAAGTAGGTGTCTTGAAGAGGCTTGGCACAAAAGTAGTTAATAAATGCTAAGTGAAAACCAGACTTGATATACTCATCCTTAATGTAAGGATCCTTTTTGAGAAAAATACAGACAGAATGTTCAGGTTTCCAATCTTTTGTTACTGATTGAATTACCTCTTGGTAAGATTGGATAACAGCTCGAATCTGCTCATCTGTGTACAGACACACCGGGGTGTATTTAATTCGAGTATCATCTCCGTCTCGCACTTCTACTTTAATTTCAGGATTCGTTCTCAAAACATCAGTAATCTTTTTCTTAATGTCTCCATCGACAACAAGCATTGCATAATCTTGAGGCAATTCTGCCATTCCGCTTACCATTTCAGGATTACTTGCCAACCTTTCACAGTAGATATTCCAAAACCCTTCAAGTTCATTACGTCCAAATGCATACCTTCCCTTGGGTCGAACGCAACTCACGTGAGTATAATGCACTTCACGGTCAGTATTTTTATTGTGTTGAATATATTCGGTGAGTAAGCGATCCATTACGAATATTTTTAATAAACAAGATTTTTAATCGATATCAATCAATTTTTCCAAGGTTGTTGGAATGTACCTTACTTATGGTACATACCTTGTTTGCGTTTCAAACGAACACGATTAATCCAGAAGGAAAGAATATAAACAAAATAGCATTCTATAAAAATATTCTTCAATATAAAGATGGCTACTACTTCAGGACGTCCTAAATATAATGATACTTATATTGATATGTCGACGGCACATATCTTTAAAGCCCCTTATCAAAGTGTAATGGCACCAAGGGCAGAAAAGGTTATCCCTGCCGATGTTATAAATGAGTTAAACCAAGATACAGAATATACATCTGAGCATTTTAATGTTATTCCATGGGGTACCAATATTGCTTCCAATATGAATTATGGTCATGGAACAAATGCAAATAGATCGGTAAAAACGAGTAAAAACGGAACTAAAGGTTATATGGGTCAAGAACCTTTTTTCCACCCAGAAGGTGGTTGGCAATTTACATGGGATGCAAAACTTCCCGAAGAGTACTATGCTGATAATCGTCGTGGAGTTCGTTATGTTGAATTGCCTGAAAACATTGAACACTGGGAAGATCCGATAATTGCTTTTCCGAATACGAATGCTCATAACTATCGTTATCGAACAAGCAATATTGTTCCTGTCGCTCCAACAGCAGTATTTGAGATTGATATCCCAACAACAGTTCTTTCAGCTCGTCAGACAGTTTATAAAGGCAGAGTAAGTTTGTCAGGTATAGATGCTCCAAATGAACAAATTGAACTTCCGAATCCGACACGAATCGTGAAATATATTCAAAATAAAAATATTAAACATGTTCTCCCGCAAGTATATGAAACTTACATTAAAATTGCGGAGAGAAAAATTCCAATTAAATTTAAGAATCCGAATTATGTTGTTATGCAAGCAAGTGATTCACAGGCAATAGATATACCTCTCCCGAATGGAAGTTCGTTTAAGATGCGAGATTACCAATGGACAGTTGTACAAAATGTTGACGCGGAAACAGAACTCGTCTTCGAAGTTCCGGTAAACTTGAAAGATCGACCTGATCTTTCCTACAATTTGTCACAAATTACTGCCAATTATGAAAAGACTGTCGAAAAACAGCATGGAAAGACCGGAGAGAGTCATCTTAATTTAACTTATAGTGCTCCTGTACATCCGGTTGATCAAAGTCAATATATTGAACAGAATGTACCTGAATTATTCCCTTCGAAGACGTATTACACGGTTGATAACGCTCTTGAAGTATTTCCGAGTAGCCTTGAACCGACTCAAGCAGTTCTTCGTAAAAATCCTCGTGTAGTTTTTCAACCTGAACCGATTGGAACATTTCCTTGGATGCATTAATACTTAACTGAGTATTAATACGTTTACTTTACTACTACTACTACTGCTACCGCAACTACTACTGCTACAACTACTACCGCAACTGCTACCAAACAGTATTCTTTTCCAACTCAACAAGCTCATTTTCAAATTCTAATGCAACTGGATCACACTTAATCTTTTCTGGTAATAAATTCACAATATAGACTCCGTCAAGTGAACGACAACGCGACAAAGCGACATATGCCATATTATCACTAAAAATACTAGTTCCAAGATCAACAACTACAAAATCAAGTGTAGCCGATTGAGATCGATGGATCGTATTACTCCATGCTAGCATTAAAGGAATTTGACAACGGTTGAAGCACTCATCTTCAGTCTCAAATTTCCAGACATTTGGTACAATGTATTGTTCTCGACCATTTCGAAATCGAACAAGAGCACAATCGTCAAGACATTCTAAAACAACTCCACGGGAACCATTACACAATCCTCCTTCCACATCAAGATTCCATGTTAACATCACTTGTGCTCCTACTTTTAATAAAACTTCTGATGGTACATTCTTTTCCATAACATCTTGAAAAGTAGATAATACAGCTGTACTTCCTTTATTTTTCTTCGTTAGACTATCAGTACAAACATATTGATAAGTATTTCCAGGAAGTTTACGAAGCTCTGCTAAATTCATTTCAGTTACGTCAATCCTTTTCGAAAACATTCGTGTAGGACGAATTTCATCCGGTTCATACTTTTTATTGTAAACTTCTCGATAATAGGCATCCATACGGGTTCGAAGTAATTGAATATCATCAGCTGTTTGAAAGCCGATACGTACTCGCGACAAGAGATAGAAAAATTCGATGTCATTTTGAAAACGCCATGGATGAGTTAAACGAAACGGCTTAAAATTTAGCTCTTCATAAACTTCTGTCTGAAAAAAGTACTTATCCTTCACAGGAGGTAACTGACATACATCTCCACAAATTAGAATGGTAATTCCTCCAAATGGAGCTTTGTTTTTTCGCATTAACTTTCCTAGGTTGGATAACATTTGAAAAAAGTTTCCGCCAATCATCGATATTTCATCAATAATTAGAACATTTGTGTTTTTCCACCTGTTTAATGCCTTTTTATTCTTGTCGTGAATACTTAAATAATACGTTTCTGCTGTTTTATCTCCAAGCATAACACCAGCCCATGAATGTAGCGTCATACCTCCAATACTTTCAGCAGAAATTCCTGTACTTCCAGTTTTATACGCTACACAACCACGTTCAATCAATTGAAGATAGATATTTTTGAGTAAATACGACTTACCAGTTCCGCCTGGTCCTGATAAAAATACATTTGTTCCTTGAAGAAGAGCATTGACAATCTTATCAGCCCTTTCTTGCGAAAGTTGTTCCTGTGACTTTTCTTCTCGTGACTTTTCTTCTCGTGACTTTTCTTCTCGTGATGCCTCGTCATCACTTTCATAAGGCGGCGGGTCAATAGGTTCTTCTTCGGATGATGACATTTAAGTTGATGACATTCATTTGAATGTAATCATTTTTATCGAGTACACTCGTACACTCAGGACTCGTACACTCAGGACTCGTACACTCAGGACTCGTACACTCAGGACTCGTACACTCAGGACTCGTACACTCAGGACTCGTACAC
>SXGR01190801.1_pt1 | contig 11943 bp, 10 predicted proteins | sample 3174711 | NCBI WGS metagenome assembly SXGR01 (sample SAMN11356860, study PRJNA531348) | freshwater metagenome | isolation source: freshwater sample F1-60 | place: China: Fuxian Lake, Yuxi | collected 2017-12-25
CACCGGTTTGGGGGGCGGCTCGATCGGCTCGACACCGAAGTACCGCAGCCACGCCTGCACCTGGTCGCGCGAGAGGGGACCGCTCGGCTTGCCGCCAAGCCGATCCCGCGGTGGGCCGTGGCGCACGTCATGCACGAGCTGTTGCAGAAAGGTCGCGCTGTCGATGACCTTGCAACGGCGGCGGCGCGCGGTGCGCTGCACGGCGTGGTCGCTGCTCACCACCAGCAGCCGCGTGGGCGCGCTGCTCCGGGTCACGAGTTCGGCGATGACGGCGTCGGCGTTCGACCGAGGACCGCTGAAGTGGTAGACCGCATCGCCAACTTCCAAGGGTGCGGGGCGGTAGGCATCGATCATGCGGGGTGACTGGCCGAGGATGGCCGTGGGGAGCCCGTCGAAGACCATCCAGATCGACTGGCCGCGGTGACGGGAGCCCGCAATCGTCTCGACAAGGTCGTGGGGCCCCATTCCGGCCATATCCGGGGGAAGAACCCCCGACACATGCAGCACGTTATAGGCATCAAGGACCAGGGGCATGCTGACCTCCGCGGTCGAAAGCCTAGCCTGCATGGGGTTGCGGTGGCGGCCCGGTCGTGGTCTACTGCCCGGCTCGGAATTCCCGAATACCCCTGAGGACGAACGAATGCCCATTCGAGTGAAGTCACGCGGCAATGAGACGGTCGAGCAGATGGTCCGTCGCTTCAAGAAGCTCTGTGAGAAGGAAGGTCTGACCAAGGACCTGAAGGCTCGCCAGTTCCATGAGAAGCCCTCGGAAGTCAAGCGCCGCTTGGACATCCGTCGCGAAGGTCTGCGCATGGCTGCTCGTCGCGCCGCTGCCGCCAAGGCCGCCGGTCGCTCGGCCCGTCCTGCCCAGCCCGCCAAGTCCAAGCTGAAGCGCGGCCCCGGTGGCCGTGGCCGCAGCAAGGACTGATCCGCCGGCATGGCCAGGCGGACCGCCAAGCCCGACACCTCGGCATCGCGCGCGTTGGCCATTGAGCTAGCGCGGATCGCGAATGACCTGAAGTGCACTGATGTGCTCTTGCTGTCCGTTGGGGCGCAAAGCCAGGTGTGCGACTACTTCCTGATTGCCTCCGGCACGAGCGCGCGCCAGCTCGCCGGCGTGGGTGAACAACTGATGAAGCTTGGCAAGGCGCAGGGTTCTCCTGCGTTTCGATCGAGCACCGATACGGGTTCGAGCTGGATCATCATCGACTTCGTCTCGGTGGTGGTGCATCTCTTTGAACCCAACCAGCGCACCTACTACGACCTCGAGGGTCTTTGGGGCGATGCCGAGCGCGTGACCTGGCGCAAGGGCAGTGGAGCCGGCGAGGCGGCCTGACCGGCTGCTGCGCCGGGCGCTCCGTGTGGAAGATCCACGCAGTCAAGATCACCTTCCGTGACCCTGCCTCCATGGGATCGATCGCCATCGACGGAGATCTGCTCGATGCTGAGGGAAAGCGCCCCGGCGAGAAGGTGTCCGTGGCCGATGTCGACAGCATGAACCGTTTCGGAACTTGGGTCTTCCGCTGTGCGCGCGGCAGAGGGTCATCGGCATGAATGGCGCTGCGGCCAAGCTGACCGCAACCGGCAACACCATGGGCCGCGTGATCCGCTAGGACCCCTGAGTGGCCGCGGTCTCCCGCCGTCGCAGCGTCATCGCGTGGAACGGTCGTCCCTCGCGCCTGAACTTGCGCTCGAAGTTGGTTCCCACGACCTCGCCCTCACCGGCGCTCGCCGGGCGATCGAAGACGATCCGCTCGAAGAGGTGCGCGTTGCGCGTGGCGTGCTCTTCATACCAAGCCCAGAGTTCCACATGGTCGGTCACGATGCGCAGTTCGCCGCCCTGCACGAGCGCAGCGTGGATGTCGACGAGCGACTGGTCCTGCACGACGCGACGCTTGTGGTGGCGAGTCTTCGGCCATGGATCGCTGAAATAGAGATGGATCACCGAGCAGATGCCCACCGGGCACCAATGCCTGATGAACTCGACGGCGTTGGCCCGCATGATGCGCACGTTGGCCAGCTCGTGGCGGCGGAGTCGGTCCGCGGCGTAGCGGTAGAACTCGTTGGTCCACTCCATGCCGAGGAAGTTGGTCATGGGTTCGAGCGGTGCCTGCTGCAGCAGGAAGGTGCCCTTGCCCGAGCCGATCTCAAGCTCGAACCGGCGCTCGGGATGGGCAAACCAGCGCCGGGGATCCCACTTCCCTTGATCAACGGGCGGCAGGTCCTTCTGGTCCATCCCCCAGTCGCCCGGGTCGAGGTCGCGTCCATGTCCGAGGCCGAAGCTCATGCTCCGAGTGTACGGAAGCCCCGTGCCCGCACGCTCACGCCTGGGGCCTCGCCCAGCCCGCATCGGGGTCGCGCTCGAGCACGACCGCAGCCATGCGCGCGCATCGTCGGCAGATCCGTGCCGCGTCGATGACGGGGCTCCGCCAGTGCGGCTCGCCGCGGTCCTCGAGGCACATCGTGCATGGTCCCTGGCCGATCGGCTGGCGCGCAGGCTGCGGCGTCAGTTCGGCGTAGGCAACGGCGAGGCACGCATGGCAGATGCATGAGCCCCGGTGGCCTTCGACCATGGCGCGCTCGTGCGTCCACGCCGACGTGCAGAAGTCGCACAGCACGTCATCCATGCGGAGATCATCTGAATTCGCGCCGGGGCGGTGCACGAGCGGAGCCTAGCCACCCACTATGCTCCCTGCGCGATGCGGCGCGGCATCTCACTCTCCAGCAGCGCGACGCTCCTCTTCGGTGCGGCGTCGGCGGCCATCCTTGCCGCGGCGCTGTGGGTCCCTTGGAATCGCTTCACGGTCACGGTCGCCGAGAGCCAGCGCGAGATCGCGCGACAGGTCGCCGAGACGTGGCTTGCCAATGGCTTCTCGCTCGGGAGCACGCAGGACGTGCCCATGGCGATGCGGCTGGTCGAGGCATCGTCGCTTGCGGCTGATGCCCCGTGGATCGCCGATGCCGCCGAGGAGTTCGAAGGTGATGGTGCTTCTCGCGAGCGCTTCAGCTGGGTGACCGAGGATGGCCGCACGACCTACCGCTACGTGCGCGCGGTGCGCGAGGCGGAGTGGCGGCGGGTGCTTGATCCTTCCCGCATCGATTTTTCGACGGCCGTGCGCAGCGACGAAGCGCTCCGCGCGGTCATCGTGATCGAGCGCAGCAGCCCCATCAGCGATGGGCTGGTGATCGCCAACAGGGTCATGGTCGTGGGTGTCGGGCTGGGAGCGGTGGCCGCACTGGTGGTCGTGTCGATGGCGATCCAGCGCCGGGTCTATGGCCCGCCGCTCGATCGGCTCCGGGAGACGGCAGAACGAGCCGCGCGGGGTGACCTGTCCGCGCGATCGGCGATCGAGACCGACGATTCCATCGGCCGGCTGTCGGCGGCGCTCGATGCGATGCTCGGCGAGATGCAGCGGGCTCAGGCACAGCTGCGTCAGCTCAACGAGGGGCTCGACCTGAAGGTGGTCGAGCTCAAGGAAGCGAATGTCGGGCTCTTCGAGAGCAACCGCCTCAAGAGCGAGTTCCTCGCGAATGTGAGCCATGAACTTCGCACGCCGCTCAACTCGATCATCGGGTTCGCGGAGCTGCTCGACGAGATCGCGCGCAACGACCCCAGCGCCGATCCCAAGCGCCGCCGCTACATCACGAACATCCTGCAGAGCGGCCGGATGCTGCTCGACATGATCAACGAGTTGCTTGACATGGCGAAGATCGAGGCGGGCCGCATGGAGATCACGGTGGCGCCCACCTCGATCGCCGACGTGGTCGAAGGGCTGCAGGCCCTGATGCGCCCGCAGGCGATGGCGAGGAAGATCGAGGTCCAGACGCAGGTCGAGGATGGCCTGCCGCCGGTCGAGACCGACGGCGGGAAGGTTCGGCAGGTGCTCTACAACTTCCTTTCCAACGCCATCAAGTTCAGTCCCGAAGGATCGACGGTCCGCGTGGTGGCACAACTGGTCCGCTCGGGGGAACGTGGACAGTCGGTTCGGCTGAGCGTCGTGGATCGCGGCCCGGGCATCCCACCCGACATGCAGGAGTCGATCTTCGAGAAGTTCCGCCAGGTCGATGCGAGCCATACGCGCCGACACAGTGGCACGGGGCTGGGCCTGTCGATCTGCAAGGAACTGGCGGGGCTGCTTGGCGCGGCCGTGGCGCTCCAGTCCGCGCCCGGCGAAGGCAGCACGTTCTCGCTCGAGGTGCCGGTGTTCTTCAGGCGCCGGGAACTGCCACCCTTGATGAAGGTCTGAGTCGGTCAGGGCCGCAATGCCCTTGGACACGAATGCTCAGGGCCCGCCGCCCGAACCGAGCCGGCGCCTGATGAGTGCATCGGCATCGCTCACGCGACGGCGCACGGTGGCGGCATCGAAGCGCGGCGGCAAGGGTTCCCCCGCGAGGGCGTGGTGCATCACCTCAGCGGCAGCAAGCGCGACGCGGCTGGGTTCATGGATGCCCTCCGGGCTCCACCAGTCGTAATCGGCCCACGCCAGGTTCATGTGATGGTTGGTGCATGCGCCGTCGGCATCAAGCGATCGCAGCACGAAGTGCCAGCCTCGATCGGCATCGGCTTCCGTGACGACTTCGACCAGTGCTGGCATGCGCGCGATGCTACGGCCCGCGCGGATCAGTCGTGACGGAGCGCTTGGATGGGATCCTTCCGGCTGGCCACGATGGCGGGATAGATCCCGAACACGATGCCGACGCCGCCGGCCACGGCGACGCTCACGACGATCGACCAGAGCGTGACCTCGGGCTGCAGGGAGAAGCGATCGTTGAAGGCGCCCTTGAGCCCGGGCAGCCGGCTGGCGATGCCCACGAGCGTCTCGAGCAGCCTGCTCGTGATCACGCCGGTCATGATGCCGATGATCCCGCCGAGCACGCTGAGCGAGCCTGTCTCGACCATGAACTGCGTGATGATGTCGCGGCGCGTGGCGCCCAGCGCTCGGCGGATGCCGATCTCACGGGTGCGCTCGGTCACGCTGGCGAGGAGGATGTTCATGATGCCGCTGACGCCCACGAGCAGGCTGATCGCTGCAATCGAGATCAGCATGATGTTCCAGACGAGCAGGGCCTTCTTCGCATTCTCCAGCAGTTCCCACGGCACGATGACCTGTGCATCGCCGGTCGCTTCGTGACCGACATCGATGATGCGCTCGACGCGCGAGGCGACCTCGGTCACCACGTCGGTATTGGGCGCGACCACATAGATCTCATAGAGCTCCACTTCCTCGGCGCTGAAGGATCCGGCGGTGCGCTTCTGCACGACATTTCCGAACTGCCGCTCGGCGGTCGGCAGCGGCATGTGGATGTCCTTGTTCAGGTCACGCCCCACCAGCGCGCTGCCGGAGCCGCCGGCCAGGCCGATGGGAGCGAGCACGCCGACCACCCGCAGCACCTGCTGGTCCACGCGGATGTCCTGGCCGATGGGGTCGAGGTTGGGGAAGAACTGCTTGGCGACCTCGCTGCCGATCACGGCCACGGGCGATTGCGCCGCCATGTCCTCGTCGGTCAGGTAGCGGCCGGACTGCAGACGCAGGCGGGCGACCGACGCGAGTGCCGGCGTGGTCCCGAAGGCCTGCGCGAGCGCCCGCTGGGAGTCGAAGCTGACTTCGCTGCCGGCGCTCTTCACCGGAACCACGCGATCGGCATCGGTCAACGACGCCTCGATGCGGCGCAGGTCCTGGAAGGTCAGGCCGTACTTGATGACCATCGAACGCGAACCGCCGCCGCCAGGGCTGGCGCTCTCGGGCGGTTTCTGGCTGCGGATGATGATGTTGTTGGCACCCAGTGCGCTGATGTCGCGCAACGCTGCGCGCTTGTTGCCCTCGCCGATCGCGACGACCACGATCACCGCCGCCACGCCGAGGATCACGCCGAGGCTCGTCAGCACGCTGCGCAGCTTGTGGCGACGCAGATTGCCCAGGCCGAGCCGGGTGACTTCGAGCAGGTAGGACATGGACGAAGCCTAGCGCGGGCACGAGGCAGTGCGTTCGACAGGGCTAGCGCGTTGGGAGGCCACGATGTCGAGGTGCGTGCAGTTCGACTGCGCCTGCACCCCAGTCAGCCCAGCCCGGCAGCGTGTGCAGGCGGTCCATCGATGCGGCGTCGAGCGTCTCCTGCACGCTGCGCGGCATGGCCTCGGGATAGAGGATCACGACACGAGCCCCAGGCGTGGCGTTGAGCAGTGAGGCAAGATCCGTGCCGTACGGCTTGGCGTAGCGCGCATCGACCCCCAGGGGTTCGGCGTAGAAGCGCGCGACTTCGTCGGGCAGCCCCACCACAATGACGGGGCCAGGCTCCTGTGCGGCGATCGCAAGCAGGTCGCGCAGAGGTTGCTTGGGCGGCACGGTGGCGAGCAGGACGAGCCACGTCGCTGCCAGCACGCCGCCCGCGAGGATGGCGTAGAGCCGCCGCCATGCGAGCAGCCGATCAAGTCCCAATCCCCAGCAGAGTGCCGCGCCCGGCAGCGCGAAGGACACGAATCGCGCGTAGATCCAGCTGCCTGCAAGGGGGATCACGAGCGCCAGCAGGAAGGGGAGGGTGATGAGGATGGCGGCGAAGCGACCGCGCGCGATGCCGCGCCACGCCTGCGCCATGCCGACTGCGGCCAAGGCACCGCCCACGATGGATGGCCACCAAGGCCACGCGCCACCCCAGGTACCGATGATCGCGAGGCCTTCCCGTGACCAGAGCGTGGGTTCGTTGCCATCGAGGGCGGCGAGTTCAGAGCGCCGCTCGAGGATCCACGGCAGCATCGGCGAGAGCAGCGCCAGCGTGAACGCTGCCGACAGGACGAGCGCCGTGAGCCAACGCAGGCCGATGCGCCCGTTGCCGCGCAGCAGGAGCCCCACGGCAATCACGCCATGCGCGATGGGCACGATCACCGTGGTGAAGTGTGTCCACACCCCGAGTGCTGCGACGACTGCGTAGGTGATCCACCACCAGAGCGAACTTCGCGACGATCGGTCGCGATCGGTGGCGCACCACGCCAGCCCTGTCAGCAGCGCGCCCACCAGCATCATCATCGAGTAGCCACGAGCCTCCACGCTGCCGAGCACGGCGGCTGGAGCGATTGCCATGCCTGCGGCGGCGATGAGCGCAACGCGCGCGCCTGCCATGGGCCGCGCCATCCACCATGTGGCGATCACGGTGAGCAGGGCAGTGATCAACGAGGGCATCCGGATGGACAGCTCGTTGACCGTGCCGAGTGCCGTGAAGGAGCACCATGACAGGAGCGACTGCAGCGGGTGGTTGGCCGGGCTGAACCATGTGGCCACGATGGGACCCGGTCCATGCTGGGCATAGTCCATGAAGGCGGCGATCTCGTCGTACCAGAGGCTCTCAGCCGCACGATCGATCCGTACGAGCGCCGCCATGAGCACCATGGCGACGAGCGCGAGCGATTCGTTGCGGCTTGGCGATCCAGCAGGAGAGTCGGTTCTCGCTGCAGTACTGGCTTGGACAGCGCTGCGGCGTTCAGTTCTCCACAGCACCACGATCATGCCTGCAGCAAGCAGCAGGGCACCTGGAACGCCCGACTGCGTCCATGTCGCGCTGCGCACGGCCATGGCCACGCCCCGCTCACCGAGTGCGGGGTGCGTGAACCATCGCGCGAGCGCCGCAGGATCGAGCACGACCCCGACGGTCGCACCCGCCACGAGCAGCAGTATCGAGAGGCCGGTCGCCAGCATGCTGGTCGGCAGATGCCGGACGGAGCGGTCCACCGAGCGGGCTCCTGAGCTGCCCGCACGCGTCTCATGATGCTCGGCTGTCCGCTTCACCTCTGCATGATCCCGGCTCGACGGCTTCCGCGTCATCGTCGGATCTCCGGGGAAGGTCGTGCTGCGATGATGGGCTCATCCATCGCACCGGCCTCGGTCCCCACCTCGATCGCGACCACAGGGGCCATGCGCTCGTGGCCGTGGCGTGGGATCCGCAGCATGAGTGGGATGGCTGCGAACCGCAGCGCCGCCGAGGCCCCGAAGACCCACCAGTACGCGGTGATCCCGCCGCCGAGCGCGTCGATCGCCCAGGCGCCCACGAACGAGCCGATGACCGTGACGATCGCATTGAAGAAGTAGTACGCCGCGTACATCGCCGTGCGTTCCTCCTCGCGGATGTGCTCGAGCAGGAGCAGGAAGAGCGCCATCTCGTAGGCAGCCCACCCCGCACCGCTCACGAGCTGCATGGCGTAGATCCACGCTGGCGCGGTGGACACGATCCACAATCCGCTCGCTGCGGCGACGACGACGGCGCCGGCCATCAGCAGTCGCCGGGCCCCCCATGTCCCCGCGAGCCGGCCCACCAGCGGCAGCGCCAGGCTCTTGGCCGCAAAGAGCGTGACGACCGAGATCGTGAACTGGTCCTTGTCCATGGCCAGCCCACGGAGCATGTACGGCGTGACGAAGGGGCTTGAGACCTGGACGGCGAGCATGAAGACGAGCAGCGCCGCCACCACGCGGCCCTCGGGCGCGCCACGGATGCGGCGCAGGAACTCGATCGGGCTCACGCGCCGCGAAGGGGGCAGGTATCGCGGCTCGGACTGCGCGACGAGCGCGGGCGTGCTGAGCGCGCGGCTGAGGCTGGCGGCCATGAAGAGCAGGGCGAACGACGCCAGTTCGAGCGGCGTGTGCTCGAATCGTGAGATCAGCACGCCGCCGAGGAGAAGCCCCGCGAGGAGCGCGATCTGGCAGATCCTGCTGCGCCGGCTGAAGTACGCCGCGCGGATGCGCGCGGGGAAGAGCGCACCGACCCACGCGTTCCACGCCGGGGCGGCACCCAAGTTCACGGTCCAGTAGATGGAGGCGCAGGCGTAGACCAAGAGCAGCGGCACCGAGCCGGCCATTGCGGCGATCGCCATCGGGATGAAGCACAGCGCCTGGATCGTGGCGCAGAGCAGGATCCACTTACGAGGCGAGCCGATGCGCTCGACCCCCGCCGGCGTGAGGAGCTGCACCGTCGCGCCGACGAGAAAGGGAATCGTGTAGACGAGTCCGCCATGGATCTGAGCCGCACCGGCCGCCAGGGCAAACGCCGGAATGAAGGTCTCGCCCACGCCGACCATGAAGGCGTGCGTGATGCCGTCGTCCGTGCAGGCACGGAGGTCATTGCGCAGGGTCAGGTGGCTCGCACGCCGGTCGGCGCTCATGGGACGGCCGGTCCGCAAATGAAGAACGGCCAGCGCAAGGCTAGCCGTTCGGGGAATCGAGGTTGGATCGATGGGTCAGGGCGCGCCGCTGACGGTCGCCGTGCGGAACCCGACGAGCTGGTTGTAGCCGATGCGCGGAGTCATCATGACATAGCGACGACGATCGTTGGGCTCTGCCGAGGCCTGCGGGGCATCGGCTGCCTTGGCCGGAGCAGCCGAGCGGGCTGGCACGACCGGAGCAAAGGAATAGCCACCGAGCGCACGGTGCACAAAGTCGGGCGCGTTGACGATGAACATGCCTTCGTAGAACTGAATCTTGCAGGGGCCGCCCTCGCCGTCTTCCCACGCCACGGGCTCGACGAAGGTGACGATGACTTCCTTGAGCTTGTCGGCCTTTTCGTCGTCGGTCAGTTCTTCGGGATCTTCACCCTTGCCGCCGAAAACACCGCCACCACCGCCGCCACCGCCGCCGCCGCCTTGGCCGCCGCCGCCACCGCCCATGCCGCCGCCACCGCCCCCACCACCACCGAAGCCGCCGCCACCACCACCTTGGCCGCCACCGCCGCCACCTCCCTGACCACCCTGTTGGATGGACGAGTTCAGGTTGAAGTCAGGGGCGTTGGTCCACTGCGGCGCCTTGAAGAGCAGGTCCTTGATGTTGTACATCTTGACCTCACGACGGTTCCAGAGGATGTTCTTGGGTCCGACCTGAACGGCGTTGCGGGACAGTTGCCAGGTCCAGGCGGTGTCGGCCGCGGGGTCGTCCGCGCACTCGATGAGCACCGCCTTCAGCACTTCGATCGCGGTGCCGCTGATCGTGGTCTCCCACATACGCTCGCCGTCGTCCGGCAGTGCGGCGGCAACGCGCTCCTTCATCTCCTCGCCGGCTTCGACGAGGATGGAGGTCTTGATGCCGCGCTTGTTCATGTCATCGACGAGGCCCATGACCACATCGACCATGGGCTGGCCGGCTTCGGCCTTGAAGCCATCCATGTAGATCAGGCCACCGAGCAGGCGGGCCTTGGTGTCGGAGCCGGCGGCCTGCTGGCTCGCCGCCACGGCCGTGAGGCGGTCGTTCATGTTCTGGGCAAGGGCCGGGGTGGCCATGCAGAGGCTGGACAGGGCGATGGCAAGCGTCGAAATTCGCATGGGATTTCCTCGTGAGGCGGACGAAAGACTATACCACGGTGCGTGGCGGCTGGATCCATCGAAGGTCACGCTTGGTGGCCCGGTTCAGTCATGCCGCGATCACCATCAACTGACCGGAGCGGCCTGATCGTGACGTCCGATCACGAAGGATTCCCGACTTTTTCGGCGGGCGGCAGCGTCTGGGCCAGATCGAGCAGGACCAAGATCGCCGCCGCCGTTCCCGCGACCCGGATCCGGGGCTCCCACATTGACTCCCGGATGCCGCCCACGCAGCGCCGGGGCTGACGGAGCAGCGCGGCTCCGTCAGTGGACACTTGCAGCTGGAGCAGGAACCTGGCACCGGCGCGGCAGGCTTCGTTGAGCCGCTCGCGGGTTCCTGGGTCGGTGGTGGCATCCTTCATCCGCACGAGTGCAGCCAGTGGGCGAAGCCCCGTCGCTCCGATCGACGGCTGGCCGTTGGCATCGGCGAGCTGGAACGCTCCCACGAGGTCGGAGGGCAGTTCCTTCGAGGCACTGCCGATCCCAAGCTGCACCCGCATGAGGACATCACGCAGGGCATCCTGCACGAGCGGGGCGGGTGGGGGCGCAAGGCCTGACCACGCCGCAGCACGAAGGAGCCACTCCGCTTCGGTGACGAGCGAGGCGCGCGGCAACTCGTCCCACGCGCGGGCGATGGCGCCATGCAGGGCGGCCGGTTCGAGCACGCGCCCATCGATTGACTGGACGCATGCGGCAGCAGCGAGGTCGAGTGCGCGGACGGCATCGGCGGGTGCCTCTTCAAGGACCGACTCGGCCAAGCGCGCCGCGAGCGAGTTCACTTCTGTACGCGCGGCGCGGCGCTCGTCGTCGGTGCCCGAGCGCGTGAGTGCGCACCACGCGATGGTGCGCAGCGCCAAGACGCGACGCAGGGAGAGCGCATCGAGGTCGGCATCGTTCGGCTGTGCGGCGAGCACTGCAGCGCGCGCGCGCCACGACGGTGCTCGATCGCTGGGTTGTGCAGCGAGTTCGGCCCAAGCCCACGCAGCCATGAGGCGGTCGATCGTTCCTGCGACCATCGGCTGGCGACGGTCGGCGATCGTGCCGTAGTCGCCGAGCAGCACCGGCGCCGCCGAGCCAGGCTCATCGAGGATGCAGCCCTCGAGCCACGCAGCGGCACGCTCGGCTGCAGCGATGCAGGCGTCGTGCGTGACGGCACGGGCGGGAACGAGGCGTTCGCCGTGCATGACCAGCCACGGCGCTGCGCGTGGAGCCGACTGGGCGAGCCTGATCGTCTGCAGCCGATAGACCGCCACGCTCTCGGCGGGATCGATCGATGGCAGGTCGGCATCGGCAAGTCCGGCACGGCGCATGAGGAGGCCCAGGCCGTCGGTCGGTCGCGCTGCGAGGCCCATCGACTGGAGCCTGCTGGCCGGCATCCAGTGGACGGTGGTGCCACGACGCACGGCCATGGCATCGAGTGCAGGGCGCAGCGACTCGGCGCAATCCGCCAGCGTGCGACCGGTGAGCGGCTCGGGCTCGCCGCCGAGCTCGAGTTCGAGCGTGACGGCCTCAGCCAAGGTGGCCGGTCGTGTGACCCACGCGAGCCATTCGCTGTCCTTCTGGGCGCTGGCGATGGCTTCGGCGATGGCGGCATCGATGCAGGATCGATC
>SXGR01291969.1_pt1 | contig 11942 bp, 8 predicted proteins | sample 3174711 | NCBI WGS metagenome assembly SXGR01 (sample SAMN11356860, study PRJNA531348) | freshwater metagenome | isolation source: freshwater sample F1-60 | place: China: Fuxian Lake, Yuxi | collected 2017-12-25
CGCAGCGGCGTTCACCCAGATTGTCCACGTCGCCCGCGCAGCGGCCTGAAACCGGCCGACAGCATTCGATGGTGACGAAGCGGAGCCGCGAGGCTCCGTTTCTGTCGTTTCAGGCGGTCTCATCAAACCGTTTGCCGCAAGAAAAGAGACCCAAAATGCCGTCCGTCCGTGATCGCGACCTGCCTATAGCCAGTCGCGACAACCCTCACGTCCGGCTTGCACACTCGCTCTTGGTGTCATCCGGACGCAAGAAGAATGCTGCCTTCCTTGTGGAGGGATGGCGCCACGTTGAGGGCGCTTGCGCACTTGTCACGCCGTTGGCAATTTTTCACACCGAAGGGTTCGGCAGGAATTCGGCGGCGCCACGTGCCCTATTGCGTCGCCTCTCAACCGCGGGTGTGCCCGTGCGCTTGGTCACTGAACCCATCGTCAGTTTCCTGACCGACACAGTCCAGCCTCAGGGAATCGTTGCAGTCATGCCCTTGCCCGAACCGGGGACACTCTTTGGAGGCAACGGTACCGAGTTGCCGGTCACGGTCATCCTGGACGGCATTTCAGATCCGGGAAACGCGGGAACGCTCATTCGCGTTGCCGCGGGCGTTGGCGCGGGGGTCATTGCAACCGGGGACACGGCGGACCTCTGGAGCCCAAAGGTGGTGCGTGCAGGTGCCGGGGCGCATTTCCTCGTTCCAATCCGGAGCCACGTACCGTGGAAAGAGGTCCCGACCCTGCTCCCAGCGGGGTCGCGAATTTGCCTGACGGATTCTCACGCCACGGGCACGCTTTGGGACGCAAATCTGGACGGACCGGTTGCGATCATCGTCTCGAATGAAGCACGAGGGCCGTCAACCGAGGCCCGTCGCTCCGCGACTGACGCCGTAAGGATCCCGCTACTTGCAGGTGAATCATTGAACGCCGCGGTTGCCGGTAGCTTGGTTCTCTATGAGGTCTTGCGCCAAAGGACAATCACAAGCCACAAGCCCGGCACATCGGACCGGAGTTCGGCTGCCTCGGAGAGGCGGGTAATCCTAGGAACACGAGCATGAGCGATCTCATCAAGGAACTCGAAGCATTGGAAGAAGCCGCCCTCGGCAGCCTGTCTGGTGCCTCGGACGTCGAAAGTCTCGAAAAGTGGCGGCTTGAGGTACTTGGAAGGCGGGGCTCACTCGCAGAGACCTTGAAGGGTCTTGGAAGCCTCACGGCCGACCGGCGTCCGCAGGCCGGTCAGGTGGCCAATCGCGTCAAAGCCTCGCTCGAGGCAACGTTCGCAGCCCAGTTGGAGACCATCCAGCAGGAAGCGCGTCGCCTTGAACTCGGCGCCGAACGGCTTGATGTGACGCTACCCGCAAGCCCACGGCCTCGGGGGTCCCTTCATCCAGTGACAAAGATCCGACGTGAGATCGAAGAGGCGTTTGCGCGTCTGGGCTTCACATCGGTTGAGGGTCCCGAGGTCGAATGGGACCAATACAACTTCACGATGCTCAACATTCCCCCGGACCACCCGGCTCGGGATATTCAGGACAGTTTCTACATCGAAGGTGGTTCGGGAACCGGGGGCGAAATGCTGCTTCGCACGCAGACCTCGCCGGTGCAGATCCGCACGATGCTGGCGCACAAGCCCCCAATCAGGATCATTGCCCCGGGGCGAACCTACCGGAATGAAGCAACCGACGCATCGCATGAGGCCATGTTCACCCAGGTAGAGGGCCTCTGCGTTGACCGCAATGTGACGATGGCCGATTTGCGCGGAACCCTGACGGCGGTTACCCGCGCGCTATTTGGCCCTGACCGCGAAATCCGGTTCCGGTGTGGCTACTTTCCGTTTGTCGAACCGGGCGCGGAGGTGGACATGACCTGTCATGTCTGCAATGGCAGCGGTTGCCGGGTGTGCAAGCGCACAGGTTGGATCGAACTCGGTGGCGCGGGCATGGTGCATCCTACGGTGCTTACAAATGTGGGGATCGATCCAAGCGAGTATTCCGGGTGGGCATTTGGTTGCGGTCTTGAGCGGTTTGCGATGCTCCGTTACGGTATCGATGACATCCGTCTTTTCTACGACAATGACCTCAGGTTCCTCCGACAGTTTGCATGAACCACCAGATGCCACGTGAGCGTCAAGTCGGATGTCCGTTGGTGTCGAAGAACTATTCGGTCTTCGCACGCGTCTTTCGGTCACGGCGGACCACCAGATCCAACCACAGGAGTTCACCATGCGCGTCTCGTTGAAGTGGCTGCGGGATTACGTCGATGTGACGGTGTCCGCCGATGAACTCGGACGTCTCTTGACGATGGCAGGCATCGAGGTTGATGCAATCCATCCGGTGGGCGCGTCTTGGGACCACGTCTGGACGGCCCGCATCGACGGCCTTTCGCGTCACCCGAACGCGGACAGACTTCAGTTGGTAGACGCTTTTTACGGCGCTGACCGACGCATCCAAGTGGTCACGGGGGCAACGAACATCTCGGTCGGCGATATCGTTCCGGTCGGACTGGTCGGCACCCGATATCGGGTTTCTCACGTTGTGCCGCCTGCCGAACGAATTCTTCAGCCAACCGTGATGCGTGGCATTCCTTCGGAGGCCATGGTGATGTCCGGCTTCGAACTCGGCTTGAATGATGATCATTCGGGCATCCTAATCCTTCCGAGTGAAACGCGGGTGGGTATCCCGCTTTCAGAAGCGCTTGGCGATACCGTCTTGGAACTTGACCTCAAGGGGCGCCCAGACGGGCTATCGATGATCGGCGTCGCACGCGAGGTCGCTGCCCTGACCAATCAAACTGTCCGTTTCCCCGACGGGAATATCACCCCTTCACGCCCCCGGAGGTCAGACGAGCCACTGGGTGTGACTATCGACGACCCCACTCTCTGCCCGAGGTTCGTGTCGATCCTTCTCAAAGACGTCAAGGACGGCCCTTCACCCGCCTGGATGCAACAGCGTCTTCAGGCAGCTGGTATCCGGGCCATCAATAACGTTGTCGACATTACGAACTTCGTGATGATCGAGTGGGGACAGCCCCTGCACGCATTTGATTACGATCACATTCCCGCTGGACACCTGGTCGCTAGGGCGGCGAAACAGGGCGAGGAATTGCAAACGCTAGCCGCCGAACGCGAGGCGTTGAAACTCAACCCTGACATGGTGGTCGTCGCCGGTCACCCAGACCACGGCGGCCAACCCTACAGCCTTGCGGGCATCATTGGTGGTGCGTCCACTGAGATCAGCAACCAGTCGACCTCCATCCTCCTTGAAGCAGCAAACTGGAAGCAGGCCAATGTTCGGCGTACAGCCCGCGCCTTGCTTCCTCGTCCCACCGACGCCTCGCGAAGGTTTGAGCGCGGCGTACCTCAGGATCACGCGCTTCCAGCTGCATTGCGTGCTGCCCGCCTGATGGTTGATCTCGCGGGGGCAACCATGGTTGGCGATGCGATCGACGCTTGGCCGGGTTACACGATGCGCCACCCAATTCATATGCCACTTTCGGAATGCACCCGCCTCCTTGGGATCACGTATCAGCCGGAAACAGTTGCAAGCGTTTTTACACGCTTGGGATTTGCGTATTCTATGCACGGTGCCGGACCCGACACCGTCTTCATCGTTGAGGCACCCGTATGGCGCCTGGATATTGAACAGGCAGCGGACCTCGTTGAGGAAGTAGCCCGGATTGACGGGTACCAGAAAGTTCCGTCAACAATCATGGCGGGGGTGCTGCCCCAACTGCCCCAGGCACCATCAATCTTGTGGGAAGACGCGGTTCGCGACGTATTGGCGGGGTCCGGCCACGCGGAAATCGTCCCGTACACGTGGACAAGCGTGACGCGCCTCGGCCGGGTTCCGCATGCCTCTTCCGCCGACTTCGCTCAACTCGTTGATGCCAGAGTGCATCCGAACGTCGATCCCGTTCGGATAGCGAATCCGGCTTCGGGCGACCAGGACGTGATGCGCACCTCATGCCTTCAATCCATGCTCGATGCGATCCGGTCAGGGCTTCGGCACGAAGATCGAGATGTTCACCTGTTCGACGTCGGGCGGATCTTCATCCCCCGATCAGACGACCTGCCGGAAGAGCGCCGCATTGTGACAATCGGCATGGGCGCGCATCGATCCGGTTACGCCATTGGTGAACGCCACGAAAACAGTTTCTACGACCTCAAGTCAACCGTTGAGGCCATCCTCGGTCGCATGGGAGTGAGTGGCCACGGATACATCGCACTTGCGCACCCGGCATTTCATCCGCATCGGACTGCTGCGATTGTCCTCGACCACCGCCCGGAAGCGGCCGGACGCAAACCTGTCCGCCCGGAAGATGTGATCGGCGTGATCGGCGAAGTTGATCGTGCCGTCGCGATCAACAACGGCATCAGCGAAAGAGTTCTCCTTGCGTCTCTCGATCTCGACCGCCTGATCGCACGTGCGCGTGAGGTCGTACCAATGTCACCGCTGCCGCGATTTCAGGCCGTCATCGAGGACCTGGCTTTCATTCTGCCCGACGCAATCCCGGCCGAGAGGCTGACATCGAGCATCCTTCGCACTGGAGCGCCGCTGCTGGAGCGGGTAGAGATGTTTGACGTCTACGCTGGCGACCGCGTCCCAGTTGGCACAAGAAGCCTCGCATACACGCTGACGTTTCGCGCACCCGACCATACGCTTGCTGGCGATGAAGTCGCGCCGGTGCGGGCCAAGATCGTCGCTCAAGCCGAGCGCCAGGTTGGCGCGAAGTTACGCGGACCTGACGCCTAGCCTTCGCGGAATTCGCGGGTCCGGTGCACCCTTGGAAAGACGGATCCGCCGGCTGCGCATCGCTATCCCTTGATCCCGCTCATCACGATCCCACGCACGAAATACCGCTGCGCCGCCAGGTACACCGTGATCGCCGGGGCCACCATCAACAGCGACGCTGCCATGAGCAGGTGTTCGCGCGGCTCCAACGCATCTGTCGGCTGCTGTTGGAAGTACCTCAACCCAAGACTAAGCGGGAACTTGTCGCTGGTGTTCAGATAGATCAAAGGGTGGATGAAGTCGTTCCATTGACCGAGGAACGAGAAAACGGCGACCGTTGCCAGCGCAGGACGCGACAACGGCAGCATGATCATCCAGAAGATCTGCCAGCTTGAAGCACCATCAAGCACGGCCGCCTCGTCGAAGTCGCGCGGGACCTGCATGAAGAACTGGCGCAACAGAAAGACATTGAACGCCCCGCCTCCAAACCACGAAGGAAGAACTAACGGCCAGTATGTGTCAATCAGGGTCTTACCGATCAGCGCCTTCGGGACATTGTTAAACATCAGGAACTTCGGGATGAGCACGACCTCTTCGGGAAGGACCAATGTACTGAGCAAGACCATGAACATCGCGTCGCGACCAGGCCACTTGAATCGCGCAAACCCGTAGGCCGACACGGCAGCGGTCGTGATGGTCCCGAACATGCTAGTCAGCGTGATGAACGCCGAGTTGATGTAGAACTGCGCAAACGGGACACCCTTCAGCGAAAAGACGGTGGCATAGTTTTCCCATTGCGGTACCTCGGGGAGAAGGGTTGGCGGAAACGCATGGATTTCGGCAACCGTCTTGAGGCTACTTGCGACCGAAAATACAAACGGGGATGAAAACATCACCGCGAGCAGGATTGACCCGGCGTACAGGAAAACTCTCCGTATCCGCTGGACCATCGGAATTGACGACCGTCGTGCCTCGGACGGTGCGGAAAATCGCGGTTCTGCCCTGAGGGCGGTCATATCGCTTCCTCGCCCTCGTAATACACCCAGCGCCGCGAAAATCTGAGATTAGCCAACGTCAAGCCAACCACGAGAACGAAGAAAATCCACGCCAGAGCAGACGCATATCCAAGTTCGAAGTTCTGGAATGCGGTTTGGTACAAGTGCAGGATATAGAACCACGTCGCGTAATTCGGGCCACCCCCCGTGGCAACAAAGGCGGTCGTGAATGTTCGAAGGGCAGCAATCACCCCAATGATGAGATTGAAAAATATCGTCGGCGTGAGAAGCGGTAGGGTGATATTCCGAAATCTAGCTGCACGGCCGGCTCCGTCGATTTCCGCAGCCTCATAGAGTTCTTGCGGAACGCCCTGAAGACCTGCAAGAAAGATCAGCATCGTTCCACCGCCCACTGCTCCCCACAGTGTCATCACCATCAGGGACGGCATGGCAAACCGTGCATCGGCAAGCCAGGCCGGGGGTGTCGCGACGCCCAATTCCCGCATCATGAAGTTCAGCGCGCCAAAGTCAGGTTGGTAGATCCACCGCCATAGCACTGCCAATGCAACTGCAGGCGTAAGCGAGGGGATGAAAAACAGCGTACGGAGTATTGCGGTGCCCCTCAGGCCCTGGTTCAACAACAAGGCTGTCATCAAGGACCCGACGAGGCTGAGGGGCACCATGACCAGTGCCCACGTGAATGTCCGTGCCATCGACGGCCAGAATAGGCTGTCGCCCCCCTGCAACGCCCGCTCAAAGTTGTCGAGACCAACCCAAACTGGTGCGCGAATGATGCTGTACCGCGTGAATGCCAGGTACAGAGACCACAACATGGGGCCGAGGGTCCATAGCACGAACCCAAGGATCCATGGGGAAGCCCAGAGCCAACCTTGAAAATCCCTTGCGCGCCATCGCCGGCGTTTCGCAAGTATGGATCGAACAGGCGAGGAGCTTGTGACGGCAACCATGGCGTGTGCAGGTTTCCCCAAGTACGTGTTGGGCACATTCCCGATAGCTACGCCCACCAGAGTCATGCCGCGTGCCCGACCTGGGTACACGGCACCTCCGTTCAGTGATGAAGCAACCGCCGAAGCGGCGAGTTCAGGACTTCGGCTTGTCGAGGATTTCCTGCAACTTGGTGGTCGCAGCCTTCATCCCCGGATCGAGTTCAATTGCGCCGGTCCAGATCGGTCCCAAGACCTGATCGAGGGTTGTAGTGAACTCTGGCCAGCGGCTATTTGCGGGCGACGGCCAACCCAACGCTGTGTCGTAGAGCGGACGCATCGCCTTGTGTGTGGTGACCGTCGACATGATCTTGGGATTGTCGAGGACTGCCTTGCGGGCTGCCGGACGACCACCGTTGTTCAGGACGATTTCCTCCTGTGTGACCGGGTCCATCATGAACTTCATGTATTCCCAGGTTGCGTCAGGCTGCTTGGTCGCCGAGTTGATGGTGATGCCATTGACCGTGAATTGGGTGCCGACGATACCCTTCGGCCCCTTCGGCATCAGGGCGATGCCCCACTTGAACTTGCCGGCGATCGCCTTCTCACCCGGCACAAAGTGGTTGCCATAACCAGCCTGGGTCATCGCAATCTTCCCGGTCGCGAATAGTTCATCCCCACTGAACCCCGACCCGAAGACCGGCGCGGTGTCCTTCCACATCTTCTGGGTCCACTTGATCGCTTCGATCGCAGCGGGCTCATTCAACAGCAGCTTCTTGCCCGCAGCGTCGTATGTCTCTCCGCCGAACGCCCGCACGTTACAGCTCAGCGCTGTCTGCCCGCCGGCCGGAAGAAACCCGAACTGTGTACGGCTTCCGGCAGCACCCTTTGTCGCCTTCTTGGCTGCCTCGTACAGGGCATCGTAGCTCGCAGTTGCCTGCTCAATCGTGACGCCGGCTTCCTTGAGGAGATCTTCGTTGTACATGACCAGGCAGTTCTGGCAATGAGATCCCCACGGCATACCGAACAACTTGCCTTGGAACCGCATGTTGTCGAGTCCTACCTTGGTGTAGTCGCCGAGATCGTACTTGTCCTTGGAGATAATCGAGTCGAGCTCACGAGGTACGCCGTTCTCGGCGTAGCCAAGGAAGTTGCCATTGCTTGCCCAAATGAAGTCACCGGCCTGACCAGTTGCGAACAGCGCTGCGACCTTCGCCCAGTACTCTGGCTCTCCCGGGAGGGTATCCATGACAACCTTGATGTTCGGGTTTTTCTCCATGAACTTCGGCATCAATCGCGCCTGCCATTCGGCATCGCCACCTTGACGGAAGTTGGTACGGATCTCAATCTGCTTCGCCGCCGGGGCGGCGGTCGGCGCCGCTGCTGGGGCCTTGGTCGCTGCCACCGCTGCTGTCGGTGCAGCTGCTGCTGAAGCTGGTGCCTTGGGCGCCTCTGGCGCGGGCTTCGCTGCCTCGCCCCCACACGCAACAAGAACACTGGAAAACCCAGCCGTTGCAATAGCAAGCAACCCACGCCGCGATAGTGCGCGCCGCTCGAATTCCGATGCTCCGTTGATCATGACCCTGCTCTCCTCATCCGTAGGGGCGCCCAGCCGCTCCAAACAGACCCTTGAGCCAAGTCGCAAAAAAAATTTGCGACTGAAGCAAGCCCAGTGGGCGTGTCCCCCAAGTGGGGAATATAGCCCGTGGTGCGAGTACGACGCAACGGCCCGACGTGGTCGGCAGGCACCGCGCCGTGGCGCCACCCGGATTTTGAACTTCCGAAAGTCGTTCCTCAGTCGGCGGGTTGCCCGCGGAACCGGTACTGTCGGCAGCCAAGGCTCCCTCCTTGAGGCTTGCTCACCCGGCGCGAGACCACTTGGCCCGGCACCAGGAAAGTCGGCAACCACAGATCTCAAAGTCTGGTACGCGGTCGAGCGGCGGTTTGATTGGCTTGATGCCTCCTTGACCGACTTCAACGCCTTCCGGGGATCAGATGCCCGGATCAGTCGGACCCAACAGGCCGGCGCATCTCGGCTTGTGCGGGCACCGTTGATCACCACGACCACCAGTGGTGGCCTTCCCGACCTTGTCGACCTCGATCAGTCGTTCATCGGTCGCATCTTGCGGTTCCCTGACATGCCGTTGGTCGCGTTCAACGACCGGCGCAAGGGCGCCGAGGGGGCTCCCACTGGGCCGGCACTTTCCACGCCACGGTCGAAGGACGGCCGGTTCTGCGCACTTGGCAACGAATTGAGGGGCGCTTTATTCGGGTATTGCCATCACATCTGGAGAAGCACCGGCGTCAGTGTTCATGTCTCGGCTTGGGGGGACGTCATGGTTGCGGGCAAGGACGTGATTTCGATGTCACCCGATGGCCTGTCTTGTGCCTGCGCCGACCCCCGCGGGCACTCACCTAGCCCCGTTGATAATTGCGAGACGGGGATACGTCGCGGTCGGTGGACGCTTGCAGATTGACCATTCAGCAAATCTGCGCACGATTGACGTCCTCGCGGTACTGGTTTTACCGCCCGGTGCTGCAACATTGCGTCCAAAACAATGGCCGCGGTGGTAAGCGCAAGGACGAACAACTGACTGGCGCGCGCGAGAAGGCAGCATTCGACATTGAGCGCGTCGCGGGAGATATCGGACCGTTGTCGCGCTTCTCCGGACAGGTGCGGGTAGAAGGGCCAGACGCGCGTGGGAAGTGGATGGTGCTACCGCTGCCCCGATGGGCGGGGATGGCGCACCGGCCATCGTCGGTAAACGCTGGTGTCACCGCCGTGGGCGTGATGCGGCTCCGCCCGCGCGCAGACGTTACCACCGATTTCGCAATCCAGGCTCAAACCACCTGAGCGGTCTTGAGCGGTTCCGACGAGTGCCAGACGTGACCTGTGAACCGGCGTCTCCCTGGGTAACCGCGCGTTGCCGACCGGATCCCGTGGTTTCACGACCAGCCAATCCTGCAGGTGCTTCGCGAGCAACGACCAATCAGGTGGCGTGCATTTTGGGCGCGTGCTGGCTCAAAATTTCTCGGGTCTTGGTGCCTGTCCTGTTGCCAGCCCTCCATTAACAGCGTCCGAACAGCGATGTCCTTGCCAAGGCCCAGTCTGCTACCCGATACGCCGTGTCCCGGGTCGGCAGCCACCCCGGCTTCAATCAACTCGGTTTAGCATCCGCATCACCTCCCATGTTCCCCGTCTGAGGCTCGATGGTTTTCACTGGACGGGGGGTTACCTTGGGTGCCCAACCCACGCCCTTCCCTACTGCCGTTGCCTACGGGGCACAAGCGGTGTGATAAACACCAGTCCGGCTACGAATCCGCCTATGTGTGCCCAAACGGCGACACCTCCAGTACTGCTACCACCAAGTGACGCCACGCCTTGGAAGAACTGGAGCACGAACCATCCTCCAAGAACGAGGAAAGCCGGAAGCTGGATCGTCCGCCAAAAGAAGCCGATGGTCAATAGCGTGCGCACACGTGCCGTCGGGTAACGGAGCAGATACGCCCCGAGGACGCCCGCAATTGCACCACTGGCGCCGACCATCGGGATGCCAATCTCCTCCGGTGCGGTGAACAAGGTCAGAGCCGTCTGCGTCAGGGCCGCTGCCAGACCGCAACCCGCATAGAACGTTGCAAACCTTAGGCGACCGAGAAGGTCCTCGATGTTGTTCCCGAATATCCACAAGTAGAGCATGTTTCCACCAAGATGCAGAAACCCACCATGCATGAACATTGACGTCAGGATGGTTGCCTGCACTGGCGTTACGCACGAGAATGGGGGAAGGTCCCTGCCTGTCAGGAACTCGTATGGAACGAAGCCACAGCTTGCGGTGAATGACGGACCACTGTCGACCGACCGCAGAAACTGGTAGGCAAAAACAGCGACGCACGCCACAATGAAAGCCAAGGTGATCATGGGCACTCGCCTTGTGGGATTGTCGTCACTGAGCGGGATCATTCTCTGTGGTCCGTCTTGCCCAAGTGTTACCCGAACCTCGCACTTTTCGGTTTAGGGCTACCGTGCCCCTGAATAGCCGTGAGGATGGGCCCTGTGCCATTCCCATGCACTTGAGATGATGGTTTCGATGCTACTCTCCAGAGGGATCCATCCAAGGACTGCGCGCGCGCGCAGTCCACTCGCAATCAGAATCGGTGGGTCGCCAGTGCGGCGATCCATCGTCACCGTCGGGATGGAGTGCCCGGTGACGCGTCTTGCTGTCTCGACAATCTGCGCAACGGACAATCCGCTGCCGGTACCCAAGTTCAGCGTATCGTGTAGGATCGCTCCGGTTGCCAGAGTGTCAAGCGCGCAAATATGGGCAGTTGCCAAGTCGGTCACGTGAACATAGTCACGGATTGGCGTGCCATCTGGCGTCGGGAAGTCGTTACCAAAAACCTCAAGGTTCGGTGCCTGACCCAGTGCCACCCGAAGTACATTAGGGATCAGGTGCGCTTCCGGCCTGTGATCCTCCCCAAGCCCGCCAACCGCTCCCGAGGCATTGAAGTAGCGCAGGACGATGGTCCGGAATCCTCGTGTTGCGCCGTACCAACCGATCATACGTTCGGCGGCGAGTTTCGTCTCCCCGTATACATTCGTCGGACCCGTCGGCGTGTCCTCAACGATGCCCGGTCCGCCAACCGCGAGGCCCGGTTCACCGTAGACCGCCGCCGTCGACGAAAACACGATTGACTTACATCCCGTTGCGTCCATTGCCTCAAGCACATTGAGCGTGTTTGTCACGTTCTGGCGGTAGTAGCTACCGGGAATGACCATTGATTCGCCGACCAGACTTTGAGCCGCCAGGTGGACCACGGCATCGGGAGCGAATGCCTTGAGAATGCGTACAAGTTCGGCCGCATCCCCAAGATCGCAAACAGCTAGCTCAGCACCGCGGGCAATTGCATCCCGATGGCCCTTTGAGAGATCGTCAACCACCGTTACCGCGTGTCCGGAATCGACAAGTCGTGCAACGACGACACTTCCGATATACCCGGCACCACCCGTCACCACAACCCGCATTCGCAATCCCTTCGGCCTGCTAGCGACGCGTCGCGAGGCACGAAATCTTCGCTTAATCCGATAGTGACCAGTGTGCCACTTCGTCTTGGCGAATACACGAATGGTGGACGGTCAGGGGCGGCTGACGCTACAATCGCAAGGCAACATCTCCGGCCACCATTCATTCGATGGTGGATTCCTGAGACCGTCGCGGTGGCCGTAGCTCAATGGCAGAGCACTGGATTGTGGCTCCAGCGGTTGGGGGTTCAAATCCCCTCGGTCA
>SXGR01051650.1_pt1 | contig 11936 bp, 10 predicted proteins | sample 3174711 | NCBI WGS metagenome assembly SXGR01 (sample SAMN11356860, study PRJNA531348) | freshwater metagenome | isolation source: freshwater sample F1-60 | place: China: Fuxian Lake, Yuxi | collected 2017-12-25
CGCACCATCGCGCAGATGGGACACGCCAAGCGCGACTACGACACGTTCTTCAACTACTACAAGCGCACGGTCAAGGAGAGCGAAGCCCACGCCTTCTGGTCGCTGCGACCCGGCATCACCCCAACACATTCCCCGGCGTCAACTCCCAAAACTTGAGTGCGGTGCTCTGCGGCAGCACGCGCCGGTAATGTTTGAACAGCATCTCGAAGTTTCCGTGTCCCATGCTGTGCCGCGTGGTGTCGGCGTTCTGGAACGCCATGAGGTGCATGGAAGCGTAGGTGTGGCGGGCGGCGTCTAGCGGCCAGTGTTGGCCGGTAAGTTTGAGTGATTTGCGAACCTTGGCCCAGCGCACCGTCGGGTTGTGGACGGGGAGGGCATGGCCGGCGGCGCGGCAATGGAGGAGCCAATCGCGCAAGGCGGGCTGCATCGGCACCTCGCGCGCCTGCCGGTCTTTGGCGAGCCAGTTGCCGACCTCGATGTAGTCGGACTCGTTCACGACGCCGTGGCTGTTCGTCTCGCCCTTAAAGTGTATCTTCTCCCAGACGATGCCAGCAGCCTCGCGTTCCGGGCGCAGACCGGCGAAGAATACGAGCGCGACGTAGGGGAGTAGCGCGGCGTCTTGGGCGGCGGCGGCGCGGAACAGCTCGCCCACCTTGTCCGGCATGATGATTTTCGGGGCGGAGAGCATCTCCCGCTTCTCCTCCTCCTCGGTGGGGACATATTTCTCGATGGTGGCAGCGGGATTCTCGGGGATGATCTTGAGCGTGACGCACCAGTTGAGGAAGGTAACGATGCCGTCGCGGGCGTTGTTCTTCGAGGTGGTCCCCCATTTGTTTGAGTTGATCCACTGAACGATCATGGGCCGATCCAGAGAGGTGATGGGAGCTTTGCCGCGCCCGTCCGAGGCGAAGAGGGTGAGTTTGGAGACGAGTGTTCGCAGGGTGTTCGGGCGGCAACCCTTTTGTTTCTTCTCCTCAAGGAACTGGTAGATCGCGGAGTGGATGGAGGTGCCGGTGGCGGGGTCAGTCGCGGAGTAGGGCTTGGCCTCGGCCAAGTTCTTTTTGGAGATGGCCTTTCGGACGGCGGCGAGGACGGAGACTCCGGCCTTGCACGCCAGTTCTTGAGCCACAACCAACTCCTCCTTCACAGCCGCATCGAGCCAGAGGAACTTGTCGCCGGTCTTGTAGAACTCCTTCTCCATCGCGCAAAGTTTTTCCTCCGCCTCGGTCTTGGTGTCGAAAAAGAACCGGCGACGAGTGGCTCCGATCCAGCTTGAGAGGACGTGCTTCGGTTCGCCGCGCACGGTGGCCTGATAGATTTTAGTCCGCATAAAATTACCCTAGTGGTTATGATTTGTGCCGGCGCAGACTGCATGACTCCGTATTCCCTGTCAAGGAAATTGCCAGATTGTTGCCAGTGGGTACTTTTTTGTGGGGCATTTTTTAGGGGGTTCCCTTTGTGGCTGGGTCTGATAATCTTCGGTTGCGCTTGAAGGAGCGCCAAAACCCTTCACGCCTTTTTGCGGTCTGGCAACCGCGCGGCCATAACCGGCTCGGCCATCCGGGACATAGAGAAGATCGACCCACGGCATCCGTCGTGTGGCGGCGTGTCCTGAGTGCGGCCGACTTCTCCAAATCAATAGAAAGGAATTATTATGGCTTGCCCCAATGTGTTTAACGCGCTCAAGGTTGCGACCGAGAGCCTCGACCAAGATGTGTACCGTCTCGCCTCGTACAAGAGCGTTTGGCTCAATGCGATCAAGCGTGACACCTACAAGCAGGGAACGGGTCTGACCCAGACCACGTTCACCATCGCCAACACCGAGCCGACGATTGACGAGGAAGCGTGGAGTGCCATCACCCTCGCCAACGGATCGAACCAAGGCGCGTGCGGCGGCACCTACAACGATGTGACGGTGGGCTTCACTGAGCGGACCTACAGCCCGAAGCGCAACGCGCTTCGCGGACCCCTGCTCTGCTCTGACGACCTCACGTTCGATCATCGCGTGGACCTGTTCCTGCGCGCGTATGTGGAGGAGCTGGCCAAGCGATCACAGCGTTCTTGGGAGAAGCTCTATGAGAACGAGTACATGAGCCTCGCCACCAAGGCGGTCGCCACCTCGGCCTCGGGCCTCACCACCAGCGCGGCCGCCGGAGCGATCTCAGGCGTGGCGCTGAATGATGCGACGAACGGACTCTCGCAGGACCACCTCGATGCGGCGGCTCTGGAGCTGATTGATGCCGGGGCGACGAACCCCGACTCGAACGGCTGGATCACGTTCGGCGACGACGGCCCGCAGTTCCCGCTGCTCATCGGCCTCGAAGCCTCGCAGGCCATCGCCAAACTCAACGCGGAGTTCCGCAATGACGTGCGTTATGCCGAGCCGAACCAGCTCCTCAAGCGTTTGGGCGCAGCCCGCGTGTTGAAGAACTTCCGGCACGTCATCAACCTGCGCCCGGCGCGTTACACCCGCAATGCGGATGGAACGTATGACCGTGTGAACACCTACGTTGAGAGCGCCGCCACCAAGGGCACTCAGTCCACGGTTAACCCGGAGTGGAAGACGGCTCCCTACGAGGCTGCCGTCATCCTAAACCCCTCGGTGATGTCCTGCGAAGTCGTGAAGCCGGTCAGCTCCGCTGGTGGCCTCTCGTTCAACGCGCAGAACTACACCGGCGACTGGCAGTTCGTGGTTGGCGGCGAGAAGGTGGATGCCGGTTGCACCGACCCGCTCGGCAAGCTGGGCCGCCACTACTGCGAGATGGTTGCCGCCATCCGGCCGGAGTTCCCGACCCACGGCATGAGCATCATCTTTGCTCGCGCCTAGTCACCTGAGCGATCACGGGGCCGGTTGGCGTTGTGCTGACCGGCCCCTTTTAGCTTGTGCAATCAACAGCGCAACTCCCGAAGGTGATCGGTTCCATCGCCGAACACCGGGTTGTTGCTGAGTTGATGTCGCGCGGCTTTGTGGCGGCGATTCCGGCGGGGGATTACAGCCAGTTCGACATACTGAGCGTCAGTAACCGGCGCATCTGCCGGTTGCAAGTGAAGTCCACCAGTGTCCTTGAAAGGATGGGGCGCGGCACCTACCGCATCCGGTTCCCGCGTGGCAAAAAACACAACAAACGCTACAGCACACGGGACATGGACTTCTTCATCGCCGTGACACCGTATGGATTCTACATTATACCGGTTCGAGCCATCACGCGGCGGGTCTTTTTCTTTTTTGAGCCGGGCAAGCATCCGCGCTACCCGCTGAAGTGGTCGCGGTGCGCGCTGGAGCGATACCGGGATGCGTGGGACTTGCTGCGCTAAGAGCCGATCTGTTCTTGGAATCGGTCGATGAAACTCTTTGGCGCGCTGGGAGCGGCAGCGGAGTTGGCACCCTTCACGGAAGGGGACGCCCCGTGCAGATCACCGATTTGCTTCTGGAGGCGGCGATTGATTTCAACCTGCGCCATGAGCAGCTCCCGGTATTTCGGGGCGGCGGCAGCCCACAGGGCGGCGCGGGCTAATTCGCGTTCATTGGTCTGACCCATGAAGATTTCCCGCGCGCCATTGATCCGCTCCGCGAGTTCGCCGTTCCACGCATCATCACCCTCGCGGCTCTGGAAGATTTCTAAAGCCGCCGCCTCGGTGGCCACCTCGTTAAAGAGCCGACCGCCCGCCTCGGCCTGTTGCGCGCGGTTCTGCTGTTCACTGGACTGCAACGCCTCGTAGGCGGTGGCGGCGTTGGCGATGGCGGTGGCGCGCTCGGCGCGGACGGCATCGTGCGAGGCGATCAGCGCCCCGATCTGTGCCTGCTTTGATGCTGGCATATCGGAGAATATCTCATCGAGGCCGTTGGTGCGGGCATCATCATCCTCGGCTGACATGAGCTTGACGAGGCGCTCGCCGTGCTCGCCGGCAATGCGCTTGGCCTGTTCGACGGACTGCTGTACGCGGCTGTCGTAGTAAGCCTTGAACTTCGGATGCCGCTCGACGGCGATGGATTTGAGTTGCTCGGAGAGTTGGTCGCGTTCTTCTCGGAGCGAGTCGAGTGCGCCTGTGTCGGCGCGCTGCGTCTTGCTGGACTCAACCTCGGCACGGAGCCGCTCAATCTCAGCCTTGTAAGAGTCGCGCTCACTCTTGATGGCCTTGAAGTCTTTTGCTGATCTGGACTCCTTCTCGGCGATGCTGGCCGTTTCTGTCGGCTTCTCATCGGATTTGAATGAGAGGTCCGGCTTCTTCGCCTCCGCATTCAACTCGGGTTTGGCCTCGGCCTTCGGTTCAGCCTTCGGTTCAGCCTTCGGTTCGGCCTTTGAGATAGGTTCGCCGGCGCTGGCCCGCTTAAATGCCTCGGCGAGCGAGCTTCCGAATTGCGGGCTGGAATCGGATGCGTCAGCGGGGGTGTTGGTCGCGGCGGAGACATCCGCCATCGTCATCGTATCGTTAGTCATTGTGTGCTAGTGGGTGTTGTTGTTGGGGGAAAAGTCAGGGGTGAGCGGGGATGGTTCCGGCATCGGTTCGCCAAGCGCCTCCAATGCGGATAACGCGGATTGCCAGCCAACAATGATGCCGTAGCTGTAGGTGAAGTCGTTGGATTGTGTGCCGGTAAGCGGCAGTGAGGGGACGGGGTTGTGGGCGCGAACCAGCGATAGCATCTGCTGGAGCGCGGGGTTGGTGAGGAGCTTTTGAGCGGCCTCGACTGTGGCTTGGGCGCTACGCCATTGAGCGATGGTGCGTGGGGGCATTCATGTTTGGGTTATGGCAGGGCTACAGCATCAGGGTCTTGAAAGCGCGGACGCCGCCTTGGCGTCCTTGATGGCGAGGTCTTGCCGCGCCTTCTTCTCCTTGCGGGCGAGGTCGGACTTGAGCTTGGCATCGCGCCGGGCCTCATCGCGCTGGGCGCGCATCACAGCGAGATGCTCGTCAGTGTCCATCTGTTCTTGCGGGGCGGGCGCTTGGGGCGACTGCGGCGGTTGCTGCTGAACCTGCTTGGTGAGCATCGCGCTGACCTCGGCGAGTTGCGTGAGCTGGTCAACGAAGATGCCGACGGCCGCCTTGCGGGTCGGGTCTTTTGAGAGTTGATCGAGGTGGGACTGCCCGTGCGCGACGATGGCGTGGAGAAACGAGGCAACGGCCACGGGGTCCACCGCACCGCCCTCTACGGCTTGAGCGGCCTCGGCCCCGGCTTGCAAGTGGGCTTGGAGATGGACGGCGTGAAGCTGCGTGTTGGTGGCGAGCACCGGGGCGCTATCTTTGAGCGCAGCATTCTCCAGCATGGCGAGTGCGACTTGATCCTCGTGCTGCGGGTCGCTGTCTGGTTCGGGGATGTAGCGGGCAACCTGCTGCTGGCCGACGCGACTGGCCACCATGTCAGCCAGCAGATTGCGGCGACCGCTCTCCGGCAGCATCGTTGCCACCCCCAGCAGCTCGCTGACGACGTGCTGGCGCATCGCGGCGCTGCCCTGCCCGATGGTTCGCGTAGCTTTGACGGACACCGGACGGCGGATCGCCTCGACCGGGACGCCGCGCTCGACGCAGCGACGTTGGAACTCCAAAGCCTGTTCGCCTCCGGGCGTGGAGCGGGTGAGGTTGCTGCTGGTCGCGCGGCGGTAACGCTCGGCGAACAGGGCGTCAAGCTGCTCGTAGTAGCGTGAGAGTTGGGTTTTGCCGAGCGTGGCTTGCTGGGCCATAATGGCGGTAATTTCGGTGGCGGTGCGCGGGTTGCCGCCGGGCTTCTCAATCCGCTGCCGGTATTGGGAGAGGTTGCTTTGCAGCACCATCTCCAACTCGCGGCCCACGGCCATCGGGGCGTCGAGCACGCCGCTGATGGCGGTCTGCACCACGTTGTAACCGGGCGGCATCACCGCATACGGCCCCATCTGCACCACGTTCGTCTTTTGCAAGCTGTCCGGCGTGGTGGGTTGAAACAATATCTGGGTTCGGGCGAAGGCGGAGTCCACCAACGAACAGGTGAGGCGGTTTTTAAGTTCGAGCGCGGAGTACATCTTCACGCCCATCCCCTTTACAGAATGATGCTGGCCGTCGCCCTTGTCGTAGTACATGACGTGGACGGCCTCATGCCATCTGTGGTAGCGGTTGACGCGACGGTAGAGGAACGCCTCGTTCTCAGCGCCTTCAAGGATGATGCAGTGGGAGATGGCCCCTTCGGGATGTTCGTCGTCGGGGAACTCGCGGTAGAGAACATGGGCGGCGCGGATGACATCGCATCGGGCTGAGTGAGAGAGGTCGTTGTTACGAATCTGCTGCTGGTGCCACTCCCATGACCTGTCCCGCCCGGCGGCGAGATTCTCCGGGGTGGCTTCGGCGATGGCCTTGCGTGCAGCGGCGACATCCCAGCCAGCCTTGCGCGCCGCCTCCTCATTCTTGATGAAGGCGTAGAGTTCGTGGACTTGATAGCGGGCGCGGATGACGGCCACTGACCAGTCGGAGACATTCGACGGTGCGCCGTCCGGCAGGAGTAGGTCGGCGGCATGAACCGCTTTGCAGCGCCAATCGAGTCCGTCCTCGAAGACGAGCGGGCCGGTGCCGTAGAGCACCATCTCATGCTGGGAGAGCTGCATGGTGTAATCAAACTTGTAATCCTGCCGCTGGAGTTGGTCGAACTCCTCGGTGGCAATGGCGCTCCATTTGCCGGCGAGATTGAGGTCGTGGCTCGGGACGGCGACGGTGGCGTAGTGCGGCACCTCGCTAAACACATCGTAGAACGCGCCCGTGGCGCTGGCGAGGAACGCCTCACTCTCGCGGAAGTTGATGTTGGTGCGGAAAGACTGCCCGGTGTTCCGAAGCTCTCGCGGGTTGTAAGGAGCGTTGCCATCCACCAACCCCTTCACACGCGCACGGGCCGAGGCGCGTGATTCATCCGCGCGGATGAGTCGCTGCACCAGATCAGCGACATCTCCGGGGGAGTTGAGGCGGCTCTGTGGTAGGCTGCCAGCAGGGGTGAGGGTGGCGAGGGGAAGCCCGGTGGTGCTCATGGTTTTTTCCAGCAGTGAGGTGGGAGGTTGGAGAGGGTCTGCGCGTCGGCGTGGCGATGGAGGAGGTCAAGGGGTAGCCAAACCTGCGCCCGGTTAAAGCAGCCGCAATGGCGGCAAGCCTTCAACTCGGTATCGCGGGAAGTCACACTGGCCCCGACCATCCCGGAGATAAGCTCTCCGATTTGCTTGGCCTTGCACGGCGCGCAGCCCTCCGGGTTTTGGTTGTCGCGGCACCCGACACAGACCGAAGCGCGGCGCTCGGCCTCTGCCGGTTCCACGGTGGGTTGGCCACGCAGCAGGCTCTCACCAAGAAGCGCGGTGAGCCGCAGCACATCGGAAAGCGTGAGCATCTTGGCCGACTTGGTTGCCGGCACTTCAGCGCAAGACTGTGGAACCTCTGAGCAAACACCGTGCTCGACCTCGGCCTCGAAGGTTGGCGTGATCGGATAATGGTTTGCGACGCGATGCCCACGGACAACATCAACAAGATTCAGAAAACTACTCGCCCGCAGCGTAACGCCGGACTCTGGCTGCCTGTAGCGAAAGCCGCCGGGCGGAACCAGCGACCTATCCATCATTGCCAGCATATAAGTTCTCGTCGTTGTGCAGGGCGTCAAACTTTAACGATAATTCCTGCCAATCCTTATCCTGTTTGCCCCCTCCCGTCAAGCCGCCGCTGATTTGGCGGGCCAACTCGACAACGAGACAGGTGGCGTCGGCAAGGTCGGGGCTGCGTCCGATACGCCCCTTCATCTCCGCTTTGCGCTCCACAGTGATGCGTCTTTTGGTGTCACTAAAGAGGCGATGGCAGAACTCGACGGTGGTGGCAGCGTCAAGACCTTTAAGCCTTCCGCGCATGAGCCATTCGCGCACGCTGAACCAAAGCTCGGTGACGCGGTTTCCGTAGGCGTCATGCGACGGGCGCGAGTCTTCTTGGGAGACGGGCCGCTCGGAGGCGTTGCCGCCAAACTCGATGCGGCGGATGAGCGGACTCCATTCTCGCGCGAGAATATCGCAGAGGCCGCCACCCTCACCCGTGGCGTCGATGGCGAGATGCTGCGGGGCAACGCCGCGCGCGGCGCAAGCCTCACGAACCTGCTTGGATATTTGGTAATGGATCGGGTCGGAATCTTCGGCGCTGATGGGGATGGTGACGATTTCTCCGAGTTGGATGCCGGTGGAGCCGTCAGCGATGTCTCCCAACTCTGCAAACCGGAGGATGCAGCGATCACCGCCGAAGGCCGGGTCAAGCCCGGCGACGGGATGCGAGCGACTGGTGAAGATGTGACGGCCGGCAGCGTCGGCCTTGAGGCAGAGCGTCTCCGAAAGAACCGTGCGGCAGACTCCCTCCGGCGACCAGAAGCCGCGTGTGTACGCCCAGAACTTCGGGCTGCTCTCGCCGTCATATCGCTGCGCCTGCTCGACCTGTTCGGCTGTGATGAGGAACTCCCACTTGGCTTTGCCGGCTTTGATGTTCGGCGACTTCATGCCGTCGAACCGAACACATATTCCCCGTTCCGTTTCCCACTCCTCACTCTCCACCGACACCGCCCCCCAGCCGTGCTTGGGCGCGGAGAAACGCCCGTGCTGATCCAGACGCGAGTTTGGGTTGCCGATGGCAAGGAGTTGAAATTCCTTGCAGCCCTTCGACAAGTTCGCCGCCGCCTCGAACGCGGCCTCGGGTGTATCGGTTGCCTCGTCAATAATGACCAGCACGCGCGGCGCGTGGATGCCTTGGATGTTGGCGACGGCCTTTGTGGTGGAACCCTCCAGCACGGCGATAGCGAAGATGGCGTTCCGGTCATCACCCTTCACCGCCTGCAAAGTTGTCTTTGAATCCACCATGTTGCCGGGGAACCGTCCATCGCAGGAGGAGTAGAGATGTTGAATGTTCGACCAGCAGCGTTTGCGAATCATCTTGGCGGTTGTGCTGGTGAGCACGACGACCGACTGCGCTGGATTGGCGAGCCACCAAACCATCGCGTAGAGCGCGCTGCCAAACGTCTTGCCACTCGCCGCGCAACCCGCCCAAGACACCCACCTATTTTCGCAGAGCGACTCAATCTGCTTTTCTAGCCAGTCGTGCCAGACGAGTTTGGGCCAGAGTATTTTTGCGGCGTTGCGGAAGTGCGGGTATCGCCCCAACCCGCCCGCCTCGGGCTGATGGTTGATTCGGAAGCAGTACAACTCGATTTCGAGTTGGCTTAAAGTGGCACCAAAGTTTAATCCGTAGCTGTCCGGCATCGCTCTACCTGTTGACTTTATCGTTAAAGATAATAGATTTCCAGCAATATGTCATCGGCATTGCCCGGAAACTTTGGCGGCTGCGAGCCGGAAGATGTGCGGTTGGCCCTGACCGGGCGAACGATTGATGGGGCGCTAAACACGCTTACGAACATCCCGCAAGCCTCCGTCACCGGACTGACGACGGCGCTTAATAACGTGGCGTCTGCCCACACCCACGCCGCTGCGGACGTTACCTCCGGCACGTTAGACATTGCGCGGATTCCCGTGGCGACCAGTGGCGTAAGCGACATTGCAAAAGTTGTCCGATCTGACGACCAAAGGCTGTCCAATAGCCGCGCCCCAACTGGAGCTGCCTCTGGAGATTTAAGCGGCTCCTACCCGGCACCTGCGGTAGCTAAGATTCAAGGCCGCAATATAAGCTCGATTGCCCCGACTAGCGGCCAAGTTTTAACGTGGAATAGCAGCACAAATCAATGGACACCAACTGCGAGCGGTGGCGGTGGCGGTGGTGGAAGCGGTGATGCAACCTCGATCCAATCCGTCCCCGTAGTTTCAACTGCCCCTGCTGCAAACAATGTTTTCAGATACAATGCTGCTGCGGGAGCGTGGGACTTGGTTTCTCTTGGAACCGCTGCGGATGCAAATACTGACACCGCAACATTTAACGCGAACGAAATCCAATCCGTCCCCGTAGTTTCAACTGCCCCTGCTGCAAACAATGTTTTTAGATACAATTCTGTTGCGGGAGTGTGGGACTTGGTTTCTCTTGGATCCGCAGCGGATGCAAATACTGACACCGCAACTTTTAACGCCTCAGAAATCCAATCTGTCCCCGTAGTTTCAACTGTTCCTGCTGCAAACAATGTTTTCAGATACAATGCTGCTGCGGGAGTGTGGGACTTGGTTTCTCTTGGATCCGCAGCGGATGCAAATACTGACACCGCAACATTTAACGCAAACGAAATTCAATCCGTTGCTGTTTCTGCGGTTGCCCCGACAAGCAACCAGACTTTAAGGTATAACGCCACTACCTACGAGTGGGAACCAGCCACCGTAGCGACCGGCGACCTTCTCGCGGCAAACAACCTGAGCGATGTGGCATCGGCTTCGACTAGCCGCAGCAACCTTGGCCTTGCTATCGGCTCAGATGTTCAAGCGTACAACGCAAGCCTCGCCTTTCTAAACGTGGCGCAAAGCTGGTCTGCGGCCCAGCGCGGAACCATATCAACGCTGACAGACGGCGCGACCGTCACGCCCAGCTTCGATTTAGCTAACAATTACACCCTCACACTGGCCGGGAACCGCACGCTCGCGAACCCAACAAACGTCACGGCGGGTCAATCCGGCTCAATCTTTATTGTGCAAGATGGGACGGGCTCCCGGACTTTGGCGTATGGCTCAAACTGGGACTTTGCAGGCGGCACGGCTCCTGTTCTCAGCACGACGGCGGGTTCTGTTGATCGCCTCGATTACATCGTGCGCTCATCCACCTCCATTCACGCCGTTCTTACCAAAGCATACGCTTGAGTATTCTTTGCTCAAACATAATGGCGGGAGCCTCTGGGCAGACCAGCTATCAGATCAGCCGAAGCGTTCGCCTTCGCAAAAGCGCCTCGGCCAGATTCAGCCGGACGCCAACGATTAACGGAAACAGGCGCACATTTACGTGGTCCGGGTGGGTAAAGCGCACGTCCACAGGAACCGGGATCGCAAACAGATCCGCAATGTTTTCTTCGGGAGACACAAACTGGACTGACCCCGGCTTGTCTGTGCGTTTTTTTGACGACAAAATATCAGTCGGGTCGAGCGGTAATGTGGTGATTGGCGTAACATCCTCCGCAACTTTTACAAGCACTTCGACATGGTATCACATAGTTCTTGCCGTTGATTCCACGCAAGCTACAAGCAGCAATCGCGTAAAGATTTTTGTAGGCGGTTCTCAGATAACGGCGCTTTCTTCAGCCATTTATCCTTCACAAAACTACGATTTCGGCATCAACAATACGAGCTACCAAACAAATGTTGGAACAGAAATTGACACCGGAACGCTTTCGTATTATTTAGACGGATACCTTTCTGAAGTTCATTTTATTGATGGACAATTTCTGACGCCTGCCGCTTTTGCTGAAACCAATTCGGCAACCGGAGTCTGGTCGCCAAAGGCATATTCCGGCACCTACGGCACGAACGGCTTCTTTCTGAACTTCTCGGATAACTCTGCTTCAACTGCTGCTGCCATTGGCAAGGACTTTTCCGGCAACGGAAACAACCTAACTCCGACAAACATCAGTCTTGTGGCTGGAGTTACTTACGATTCGACAACCGACGTTCCCCCATGAGCATTTACAAATTGGCCGGAAAACTCATTTCACGCGACACCGCATTCCGCCATGCGGACATCCAATATCCGGCCAACTGGATCGCGCTCGCTACGCCCGAACAGCTTGATTCCATCGGCATTACAATTGTAGAGGAGCAGCCGCGCCCCGATGACAGCTTTTATTGGGTAACGGCTAACGAGGACGGGAGCTTTTCGGCAGTTCCAAAAGACTTGGCGCAGAAGCGATCTGAACTGGTCGAGTCTGCCAAGACGATTGCGGGTGCGATTTTAGCAAAAACGGATTGGAAGGTAGTGCGCGCTGTGGAGACGGGAACGCAAATGGACAACGAAACATCCAAATACCGCGCCTCCGTTCGCTCTGCTTC
>SXGR01378756.1_pt1 | contig 11926 bp, 16 predicted proteins | sample 3174711 | NCBI WGS metagenome assembly SXGR01 (sample SAMN11356860, study PRJNA531348) | freshwater metagenome | isolation source: freshwater sample F1-60 | place: China: Fuxian Lake, Yuxi | collected 2017-12-25
GGGAGCTCGGACGGCCCCGACTTCGCCGGGAAGGGAAGTTGAGCGTGGACCGCCACCCATGTCGCTGCGCACAATGTTGCCTATGGATCCCGTCGTCTACTCCGTTCTGCACGTCGCTGCCGCGTTCGTGCTTGTCGCCAGCACCTTCTCCGCCTTCGCCAACCCCGTGCCCGAGCGCCGCGGCCTCGTGCTCGCCGTCAACGGCATCGCGGCGCTCGTCACCGTCGTCGCCGGCTTTGGCCTGCACGCAAAGCTCGGCGTCGAGGGCTTCCCGGGCTGGCTCGTCGTGAAGCTCGTCGCGTGGCTGGTCCTCGCGGGCACGACGGGCGTGGCGTTCCGCAAGCCCGGCCTCGCCAGCGCGCTCGCGCTGGTCTCGGCCATCGCCGTGATCGGCGCCGTGTACTGCGTGTACACGAAGTCCTTCTGAGAAGCTGCGGGAGCGCGAATGTCGACGGCACTGGGCCTCGCGTTCGCGCTCGCGTTGCCGGCGCTCGCCCAGAAGCCGTCGAAGGACGGCAGTGACCCCTATTTCCAGAAGGGCGAGATCCACGAGCTGCGGCTCGTGCTCGCCCCCGAGGCAGAGCAGGCGCTGCGCGACGCACCCCGCGCTTACGCGCCGTTCGAGCTGTGGGTCGACGGCAAGCGCTTCGCCACGGGCGGCGGTGTGAAGCTCAAGGGTGCGGCCGGAAGCTACCGCGACTACGACGACCGGCCCGCGCTCACCGTCAAGCTCGACAAGTTCGAGGGCACGACGCTGTTCCACGGCCTTGAGAAGTTCCACCTCAACAACGCCGCGCAGGATCCGAGCTTGCTCTCGGACTGGCTCGGTTCCGAGGTCTTTCGCGCGGCGGGCTATCCGGCGGTGCGAGTGACGCACGCCCGCGTCCGCATCAACGAGCGCGACATGGGTCTGTACGTGCTCAAGGAAGGCTTCGACAAGCGCTTCCTCGCGCGCTGGTTCACGGACAGCAAGGGCAACCTCTACGACGGTGGCTTCTGCCAAGATCTCGACGCGCCGCTGGAGCTCGACAGCGGGGATGGGGCCGCCGATGGCAGCGACGTCGCCGCGATCGGTGCTACCTGCGGCGAGAGCGACATGGTGAAGCGCTGGGCCGCGCTCGAGCCGCTCGTCGACGTCCCCGCGTTCACGCGCTTCATGGCGCTGGAGCTGATGTGCGGCCACTGGGACGGCTACACGATCAACGCCAACAACTACCGGCTCTACTTCGTGCCCGGCGGCAAGGCGCGCTTCCTGCCCCACGGCATGGACCAGCTCTTCGGCGACCCGGGGGCCTCGACGCTCGACATGCCGCCCTCGATGCTCGGCAGCTCGGTGATGAAACGGCCGGAATGGCGCAAGCTCTATCGCAAGGAGCTGAAGGAGCTGCTGCCGCGTGTCGAGCCCAAGGCCCTCGCGCGCAAGCTCGATCCTGTGCAGGAGCGCATCGAGTCCGCGCTCAAGAAACTCGAGGGCGATGCCGGGGCTGTGCAGCGCGAACACTACCAAGGACTGGTCGAGCGCATCGCGGAGCGTCATCGCTTCCTACTCGAGGAAGTGAACGCGCCCGAACCGAAGCCGCTCGTGTTCAAACCCGGCGTCGCCGTCACGCTCAAGGGCTGGCGCACGCACTCGGAAGTCGACGACGCGAACGTCGGCTCCGAGACCGACGATGGCGTCGACTGGTACGTGGTGGAGTGCGGACCGAGCGGGCGGTGCATCGCCGGCTTCCGCAAGAGCGTCCTGCTCGGCCATGGCCGCTACAAGCTCAGCACGACCCTGAAGGCGGACGGTGTCGACGCGCTGGTGGAAGACGGAGCACCGTCGCGCGGCGCGGCGCTGCGCATCTCCAGCGTGAATGCGGAGGGCTTCCTCGAAGGCAGCACGACCCGCGAGCTCAGCTTCGAGTTCGAGGTCGTCGAGGAAAAGGGCGACGTCGACCTCGTGCTCGAGCTGCGCGCCACGGCGGGACGCATCCGCCTGCGCCAAGACTCGCTCAAGCTGGTGAAGCTCGCGGACAAATGAGCTGGGCGCCGTGCAATGCTAGGCTCTCGGCATGGAACAGCTCTCGCACGCCTTCGCCAGCGACACGGATGTGGAGCTCGGTGTCGCCTTCGTGCGGCTGGTCGGATCGCTGCTGCTCGGCCTCGCCGTCGCGTGGATCCATGCTCGCGCACGCGTGCGCTCCGGACGCCCCGCGGACAGCTCGCTCGCCGGCACGCTGGTGCTCCTGACCGTGCTCCTGTGCCTGACGGCGCTCGTGGTCGGCGACAATGTCGCGCGCGCCTTCAGCATCGTCGGTGCGCTCTCGATCGTCCGCTTCCGCACCGTCGTCGATGACACGCGTGACACCGCCTTCGTCGTCTTCGCGGTCGCCGTCGGCCTTGCTGCTGGCGCGGGCTTCTTCTGGCTCCCGATCCTCGCGCTCCCGGTGGGCGCTGCGGCTGCGATGTGCTTCGTGCGCAGCTCTCACACGCTGGCGATCCGTGCCACGGCCGGGTTTGCGGACTGGACGAAGGTGGAGTCCGTCCTCGCTGCGCGGACCACACAGTTCACCTGCAAGGGCGTGGGCACGCGGCGCGGTGGCATCGAACAGGACCGCTTCTACGACGTCGTGATGCGCACGCAGTCCGAACTCCCCGGCCTCCTCGACGGGCTGCATGCGGTCGACGGAGTACTCGCGATCGAGCTCGACCGCTAGGCGGATGGACGCGCCCGTGCAGGGCGTCTAGTCTCGAATGAGCACCGCACCCTGCGGCTGGGACCAATCCATGCTCCACGCTCTTCTCGCTCTCGCGTTCCTGTCGCCCGCCACTCCGCCCCAGAGGAGCGACGCCGAGTATGCACGCGTGCTCGAACGCTCGCTCGACTCGGTGTACATGCTCGGCGTCGTGCGCCGCAGTCAGGCGGGTCCGGAGGCGTTCGAGTTCCTCGGCACGGGCTGGGTGATCGCCGACGGCAAGCTCGCGACGAACGCACACGTGGCGGAAGCGCTGCTCGCCAAGGCGTACGAAGGCCGCCTCGCGGCCAAGCGCTCGTGGAGCGATCGCGACGAGCTCGCCTTGCATGCGGACGGGATCCGTATTCACCCTGCCTACGCGCCGTGGAATGCGCGCCTCAAGCGCGTGGTGGTCCGCGCCGAGAGCGATCCGGGCTCCGCGCGCTCCATGAACTTCATTCCGGTCGCGGACGTGGCGATCTGCGACGTGAAGTCCGGCTCGACCGCCCCGCCGCTGCCTGTCGCGGATCCCGCCAGCGTCCAGCCCGCGCTTTCGGAGCCGGTGATCTACCTCGGCTTTCCGCACGAGAACATCTCCGGATTCCCAACGGCGCACGCCGTACCCGGTCACGTGACGGCGAAGACGGACTTTTTCTTCCAGCGCTCGCAATGGTCGGAGTCCTATCTCATCCATTGGTGTGGGCCCGTGGTTGGCGGTGCGAGCGGCAGTCCGATGCTCAACCGCTCAGGACAGGTGATCGGCCTGATCTCCGCTGCGGAGAACAACCTCTCCATGAATGGCGAGCGCACGAGCTTCGGCTTCGCCTATGGGCAGCGCGTCGATCTCGCGCGCGAGCTCCTGCGCGACGACTTCGTGGAAGTCCAGCGCGCGCGCGACCAGAGCTGGTCGCGGCGCATCGCTGGACTGCTCATCCCTCCCGACGAGTTCCTCGCGCAGGCGGCGCTGGCGCGCTCGAGCGAGGACGGCGTGCCGACGCTCGATGCATCCAACACGGTCCTGCGCAGCTCGCTGCGCGTCTCGCAGCAGCGCACGGGAAGCCTGCAGGTAGAACTCGAGCCCGGCTACCGCTACGGCTTCCTCGCAGCGGCAACGGATGGCAGCGACATCGACTCGCGGGTGAGCGTGGACGGCACGGACCTGATCCTCGGCGAGGACATCGAGTCCGACTACTACCCCATCGTGTGGCTCGGGCCCTACGAGGAGCCGCTGTCGGTGCGCCTCGACCTCGCGGCCGCGGAGCTCCTGCTTGGCGAAACCGACTGCACGGTCCATGTCTACCGCTACGAGCCCCAACTCTCCGCCTTCGCTCGGCTCGACGAGGACCGGACGTTCTTCCGCACGCAGGTCGAGCTCGCCTCGCTCGAGGATTCCGTGGCCGCGTGGCGCTTCGCCGTGCAGCCCGGCGCGTCGCTGATGTTCTCGGCGAGCTCGCCGGATGGCTACGACATCGACCTGTTCGCAAGCCTCGACGGCGCCATCGTTGCATCGGACGAGACCCCGGATGCGGTGCCGGTCCTGTTTCTCGGGAGTCCGCACGCTGCGACGCTCGAACTTCGCCTGCGTATGCCACAGGGAATGCCAGCGCACGCGAAGGTCGAGCTCCGAGGCCTGCTGCTCGAGGGCCCCAAGCCGCGCGCCCTGTATGACGCACGGCAAACCGCCGGGGTCTTCACGCCGGAGGAGCTGTCGATGCTGCTCGACGAGCTGCTCGATCCCGTCTGGGAAGCGGCGGGCATCGTTGGCACCACTCGCATGGAGCGCGTCGTCGAATTGGAGTTGACGACCGAGTTCGTGCTCGACGTCCCCGCGGGCTCGATGGGCGTCTTCACCGCGCTCGCACCGCTCGGTGACGACCTCGACCTGCAAGTCGAGCTCGACGGCGAGATCGTCTTCGAGGACTCGGAGCCCGACGCGAATCCGCTCGGCGTCATCGAGGCCGCCACCACGCCGCAGCGCGTGACCGTGCGGCTATGGCACTACGACCCCGACACGAAGATCCCGCAGGTGATCTTCCGCTACTGCGTCATCGACTGACGGGGGACGTCTTACTCGACCCGAGCAGGGCGGACTCGGGCTTCGCGTCGTTCCCGAGCCAGATCCGCAGCTCGTGCAACGGATCGTCCGCAGGGCTGCGGCCCACATCCCACTGCTTGGGAAATCGGGTGGAAGCGGACAGCGGCTTGCTGGCGGCCACCAGGGGCAAGCTCCCAGTCGCGATCGGAACGCCCGAGGTGTCGAGCGGGGAATGCACGGCAACGCGCACTTCGGAGTGGATCTCGTCGCGGACGAGGGCCCGCTCATAGGGAGCCGTGATCAGGTTCTCGCGGCCGCAGAGTCGAGAAATTCGTTGTCGTGTTTCTGGGCGATCACCGGCACCAGCCCCCGAGCCTCACCGCTGCGGTCGACGACCGGTGCGATGAAGAGGCGCACGCTGCCCTTGCTGGCCTCGCTCTCATGGGTGACATGGAGCATCGTGCGGCTCGCCTCGCTCGTGAAGTCGATGTCGCAATCGGCGCCTCCGCGCGACTCGAGGGTGGAGCGGGCCGTGGCAAGCAGCGGCGTGGACAGGAGCAACCGATGCTTCATGGGAGACTTCTTGCGGGTCGGACGCCGACGAATCGATCCGAATTGGAGGGATGCACGCCCCGGCGCGCGCTGGCTCGCAGGTCCTCGGGCGGAGTGTCGTAGCTGCCGCCGCGGACCACGCGATCGCGAGGGGCCTGCGGCTCCCGTAGCCCAGTTTCTGGCGCGATCGCCGGACGGTCTTGGCTGTCCGAGATGGCGTCGGCGCACCACTCGCGGACATTGCCGAGCACATCGTGAATTCCGAAGCCGTTGGGCTCGCGTGAACCCACGGGTGCCGTCCGGGCGTAGCCGTCGTCGATCTCCCGCGCATTGGCGGCGCGCGCGATGGTCGATGGCTTCGGTCCGAAGACGTCGCGTGACTCGCTGCCGCCGCGGGCAGCATGCTCCCATTGCGCCTCCGTCGGCAACTCCAAGCCATGGAGCGCGAGCAGCCGCTCGCACTCAAGCGCGCTGACGGACTCGAGCGGGCGTGCGCGCGTGGCGCGAGGATCTGGATTGAGCTGACGGCCCGCAGCGCAGAGGCTCGCGGACTCGCCTCCCATGCGCAGCCACTGCCCCTGCGTGAGCTCGTGCGCCGCCATGAAGTACGGCGCAAGCTCGGCGGTCCATGGCGCCTCGGTGCGCGACGCATCCGGATCGTGACGCGACGCCTGTGCGTCGATCGCCTGCGCACCGATCACGGCGACGGCGCCCGGCACGAGCACGAGCACGAGTCCGGTCTCCGGGCCGACTTGCAAGTGACCTTGCCCGTCGAGCGCTGGACGCGCACCACTGGCGACATGGTGGAAATCCCATAGACCATTGCGCGGATTGAGACGCAGCGGCACGAGACCTTCGATCGGCTTCAAGCTCCGAATCCGCCCCCCGTACGCAGGACACGCACCGGCGTCGAGAATCGCTGTCGCCGCATCCTCCCACGCGCGCGCCGCTTCGCCTGCGGTGCTGCGTGGGAGCAACTCGCTCGCCTGCTGGCGCCGGGCCCTAACCAGCGGAAATACGACCCCCAGGCGCTCGAGATCCTGCGCGAGGCGCTCGAGCGCGTGAAAGCGCTCGAGGTTGGCCGGGATGGCCGCCTCGAGCGTCATTCTCGAGCTTGCGAGAGTCTCGAGCTTGCCGGCGCGCTCACGCCAGTACCCGATCTCTGCGGGCAGCACCCGCACGGCCTCGGCTGAAACCGTGACCCGATCCGACGGCCGAGGCGTGCCGCCCAGCGCTCGCTGCGCCTGTGCGAGCACGTCCTCGAACTCGGCTGTCCAGCGGCGCGCCTCCCGTAATCTCTGCGCCGTCTCGGGCGACGGCAGGAGCTCGACGGTGCGCGCCGCTCCGCGTGCAAATTGCAGCTCTCGCTCCGACTTCAGTTCGTCATCCACTTCGGCACGGAGTTCGAGCAGCGCTCGCGCAGACGCGGGCTAGGCATCGAACGCGGCCAGCCCCCGTGAGTCCACCGGACCGACCTGCTCGGCAGTTCGCGCGAGTTCTCCCGCTTCGAACGCATTTGCGCGCAGTGCGGCTTCCGCGCCCCGCAGCGCTTCCCACCAAGCGACTCCGGCCACTCCAGAGGGAACGGCGAGTCCAGCGCATCCCAGCGACAACGCCACGGTCCGATTGCGTCGGTACCAGAGCTTGAGCTCGCTCCAAGGCCCTGTGCGGTGCGCTCGCACCACGCGCTGCTCGATATAGGCACGCAGCTCTTCCGCCAGTTCGCCCATGTCGCAATAGCGCCGCGATGGGTCGCGTTCCATCGCTCGTTCGTAGATCGCCGCGAGCTCCGCGTTGCACGCGTTACGAGCTCGCGCAACGTGCGAGGCGGACCGCTGCGGATCTGCCGCACGATCGCGAGGCCGTCCGGTGTGGCGTGGGGCTCGACATAAGGCATGCGACCTGCGAGCAGCGTGTAGAGGATCGCGCCGAGCCCGTAGACATCCATGGTCGGGCGGAGCTGGTCGAGACACCCACTCGCCTGTTCCGGGGACATGAACATCGGCGTACCGATCGGAGTTCCGTCCATGGTGTGCAGCGGCGAGTCACCGGTCGGCTGCAACGTCCGCTCGGGCACGACCGGCTCCGAAGCCTCCGAAGGCTCGAACTCACGCACCGGCAAGTCGCGTTCGTCGCTGCGGCCGTGGATCCGCGCGAGACCCCAGTCCATCACATACACGGCGCCAAACCGGCCGACTCGGATGTTGGATGGCTTCAGGTCACGATGGATCACGCCCTTCGAGTGCGCTTAGGCCATCGCCTCGCACACCCTCAGCAACACCGTCACCACGCGCGTCTCGATCCAACCATCGCGTCCGGCACGCGCATGTTCGATCACGCGGGAGAGATCCTCGCCGCGCACGAGCTTCATCGTGAAGTAGACGCGCCCGTGCTTGTCGATACGGAGCTCATGCACCGGTACGATGCCAGTTCGCCGAGTTGCGCGGTGGCCTGCGCTTCCTCGAGGAAGCGGGCGAGGCGCATGGAGCGCCGCGACGAGGAGTCACCGGCATCTCCGTCGTCCTCGCGCGTGACCTTCATCGCCACTTCGCGACGCAGATCCTCTTCGCGCGCCGACAGCACGCGCCCCATCCCACCGCGCCCGATCCCCTGCCGCACCGCGTAGCGCCGGGCGCCGCCGCCGCGCTGGCGCTTTAGAACCGCGCTGCCGAAATCAGGCGGGAGATTCGGTCGCGACGAGGCCCCTCCCGCGTCCGCGGACTCCTGCGAAGGCGAGCGAAGTATCCCGGACTCCATGGGCCGGATTCCGTCGCCGCGCGCCTCCAGTCTCAAGCCATTCAGCGCTTGGACGGGTCCCCGCCGGGATTCCACGCGGGCGTGAGCGTGCCGTCGGCGAGCGCGCGCACACCGGGCAGCGAGGCGCGCACGGCTTGCGCCATGTGATCGAGGTCGAGTCGCTCCAGCTCGTCGTCGACGCCGTGGTAGTCCTTGTGTGTCTCGGGATCGAAGGTCGAGAGGGTCTGGGCGACCACGCCGCGCCGGGCGAAGGCGTAGTTGTCGGAGCGCTGGAAGAAGTTCTGCCGCGGGCGCGGGTCCGCGACCACGGGCACACCTAGCTCGCGCAGCCGGACGCCGAGGTTGGAGCGCTCGTCGCCCGTGAGCCAGAGCTTCCCGGCACCTCCGACGAGTGCGTCGGGTCGACCGACCATCTCGTAGTTCAGGTTGCAGGCTGTCTTTTCGAGCGTGAACAGGGGGTGCTCGATGTACCACTCGGTCCCGATCAACGCGATCTCCTCGGCCGTCGCGAGCAGGAACACGATCGAACGCGCAGGCTTGGGGCCCGCAGCGAGCGCCTCCGCCAGCTCGATCACCGCCGCGCAACCCGAGGCGTCGTCATCCGCGCCGTTGCGAATCACGTCGTCGCCCGGCTTCGCCTCGCCGCTCGCGAGACCGACGTGGTCGTAGTGCGCGCTGAAGACGATCGCCTCCTCGGCGAGCGCTGGATTCTCGGGCGTGCCGACGCCGCGGAGGATGCCGAGCACGTTGAATGCGGGCAGTTTCGCTCGCTCGACCCTGCCATGCACGCGCACGGCCTTCACCTTGCCCGCGCGGAACAGGGCGAGCACCTCGCCACGCACGCGCAGCTGGCCCGCGGGCTGCGCGTCGGGTGCGCCCGCGCTCGTCTGCGTGCGCGGCGGCGTGGTCGTCGCGGTCGAGCCCGGCTGGTCGCTTCCGGGCGTGATCACCAGCCCGAAGCCGATGCCCTGCGAGGCCGACAACCAGCGGCGCCGGTCCTGCATCGAGCCATCGAGGAAGAGCGCGACCTCGTCATCTTGTAAGCCGAGCATCTCGTCGTCCTTGGTGACGACGCTCGCACGCAGCCGCTTCGTGCCCGGCGCGCCCGAGGACCATTCGAAGTCGATCCCTGCCACACACTCGCGCTGCTTGCCGTCCTCGGTCCACACCGAGAGGCGCGGCACCTCGCCAAACGTCGTGCGCGTGATCGGCACCTGCTGCAGCCACGTGCCCTTGTCGCCCGCGGGCTCGACGCCGGCACGGGAGAGAGCGTCCGCGAGGAACTTGGCGGCCTTCTCCGCGCCCGCGCTCCCTGTGTCGCGTCCCTCGAGTTCGTCGCTCGCGAGATACGCGACTGTGCGCTCGATGTCCGCGCGCGTAACGTCGGGATTCGCCTTGCCGACCTTGTCGCCGGAGGTGCACAGCAGCAGCGCGAGTGAAAGCAGCATGGGACGCAGGGTACTGCGCCGTGGACGATCCCGCGATGCTCGCTACGGCAGCAGCATCAGCGCGAGCGGCAGGCGCGCGCTCCACGCGACCGTGCGGATCCAGTTCGTGGCCACCAGCTTGCGCAGGGCGACCTCGTCGCGGCCGTGGCCGAGCTTCGCGTGCAACGGCACCTGCAAAAACGCGGTGCTGGCCCAGATGATGGCGAGCAGCCCGAGGCTCGCCCAAGCGGTCCATGGCGTGCCCTCCCACCAGATGCCCGGCACGCACAGCGCTGCCGCCGACACGGCCTCGACGGCCATCGCCGGCCCCACGATGGCAGTGACGCGATTGCAGTGCGCGACCTCGTACTTTTCCCACGAGCCATCGCTGACGAGCGCGAGCAGCGGGTAGTGCACGAGCTGGCAGAACCAGATCACGCCGACCATCACGCCCGTCGCGGCGACGTGCGCATAGGGGAGCGCCTGCACGGAGTCCATGGTGGCAGCCTCCGGCGCGATCACTTCGCGCGCTTGCGGATCGGCATCTGGATCTCCGACCACTTGTCCGAGTTGTCCTGGTCCGGGCCGTTGTAGTAGAGCGCGCGTGGAGCGCCCGCCACTTCCCACTCCCCACTCGCCTCGACCCACTTCACGAGCTCCTGCGCGGTGGTGTCGGCGCGATCGAAAAAGTACGGACCCTTCCTGCCCTTCGAGATCACGACCACGGGCAAGCGGTCGGTGATCGCCACGTCGCCGTCGTTGCCGACCGCTCCCATCTCGGGCTCGCGGTAGAGGAACGACATCGTCCAGCCCTGCGTCGAGACGCGACCGCGATCGTTGAAGCCGCGGTAGTCGAGCTCCACCGGCGAGGTCATCGCGATCTCGTTGCGCTTGATGTGCTGAAACAGCGGCCAGAAGCCGAAGAACATGCCGAGGTCGGGGTTCGTGTTGCCGGTGACTTCGGCGCGCCGCGCGCGGGGGTAGGACTTGATCTCGATCGCGCCCGGCGGCGTCGGCGCAGGATAGCCCTCGGGCAGGGCGGTCGTGACGTTGCAGTCGCCGAAGACGTACACGTCCGCCCCATCCACTCCACGACCGACGAGCTTCTCGACGTTGGCCTCCATGTCACCGCCGACGCGCTGCACGCCACCGGGGATCTCCGGCAGCGGAGCGGGCTCGGCGGGCGGCGTCACGATCTGCGGCGCCTTGCTCGCGTCCTCGACGGCGCTTTGAGATGAGCTGCACGCGGCGGCGAGCGCGGAGAGGAACAGGCTGGACCAGCGGAGAAGCTTCATCGTTGCGATTCCTCGGAGGACGGGTCTAAGCCGCGCGCAAGCGCGCAATAGTCGGGACGATCCGCGACGTCGACATGGCGGTGCTCGCGCACCACCGCGCCGCGGTGGAGGAGGAAGGTGCCGGGCATCTGCAGCGGATCGCCCTGAGGGCGACCGACGCCGAGGCCGGCGCCGCCGAGCCAGCGCGGTGCGCCGGCCCGGAAGCCGCGCCACCACACCCGCGGCCCGAACAGCGTTCGCGCATTGCCCTTGGGCAACTCGAGTGCGGCGTAGAGCTCGCAGCGCGGGTCGCTTACGCCGGGCAAGTCGCCCATACCCCAGAGCGCAAAGAACCTCGCCGCCGCGGCCTCGCTCGCGAGATGCACGAGTGCAATCTGCACGCCTTCCGCCTCGATCTGCGCGCGCCTCGCACGGAGGTCGCTCATTGCCTCGCGGCAGAACGTTCACCCGAAGTGACGCAGGAACACCGCGAGCACGGGCCGCTCGAACGAGAGCTGGGCGAGCGTCGTGCCCTGCTGCGTGCGCGCGGCCTCCAGCGCGGTGAGAACGCGCCCCGTCGCGAGAGCCTTCACGGGGCGCGCTCCAGCGCTGCCCGTCGCGCGCCGCGCAGGATCAGACCAAACGGAATCCACCACACGAGGTCGTTCGTGAGCAGCGTCTTGCCCATCGACAGAGGCAACGCATCCTGTGCGAGCGCCAGCGCGAAGCCGATCGGTCCAAAGACCTTGCCCATCAGTCCGACCATCACGATCGGCCAATGGCGCAACGGATCGCGCGCGGCTGCGAGATAGCCGACGCCCCACACGGCCACGAACATGCCGATGCAGCCCCAGAGTTGCTCGATCAGCGGCGTCTCGACCTCGAGCCCGAGCCACTCAAGCGTCGCGCGCGGCGCGATCACAACGAGCGTTCCCCACGCGAGGTTGTAGGCCCCAGCGAGCACGAGCGTCGTTTTCTGCCACGTCGCCGCCGTCTGCACGTCGCCTCAACTCCTGCGATGGCCGCCGAGCAGCAGCGCGGACACTTCCGCGCGCGCGCTGCGGTCACTCTCGAACACTCCACGGAACGAGGTGGTCAGCATGTCCGATCCGCTCTTCGAGGCGCCACGCATGCGCATGCACATGTGCTCGCCTTCGAGGATCA
>SXGR01001549.1_pt1 | contig 11924 bp, 10 predicted proteins | sample 3174711 | NCBI WGS metagenome assembly SXGR01 (sample SAMN11356860, study PRJNA531348) | freshwater metagenome | isolation source: freshwater sample F1-60 | place: China: Fuxian Lake, Yuxi | collected 2017-12-25
CTTCCGATGACAGATGGGACTCGGCGATCCAGGCGACGCCAAATCCGAGATCGTCGGCGGCCCGAACCTGATCAAAAAAATTGGCAAACAAGGTGGCTTCCGATGGAAGCACCCCGTCCACCGGCGTCTGGCTGATCGAAAAAAAGATGTCGAACTTCACCGAATGCCTCCGTTGCTGAACCGTCGACTATTCGTTATTTTCGAGCCAGCCAACCACTTCAGGCTTGCTAAAGTTGGTCCAAGCGATCACCGCCGCAACGGCAGATAGAGGCTGGCAGTAAAGGGTGCCCACGACCGCGCCGACGATGGAAATCCACTGCACACCCCGTTGTGGGCGGCCTTTCATTGCCTGGGCGCCCATCCAGATCTGATAGGCGCCAATCGCCGTCGGAATGAGGAATACGACCCCAACGCATACCCAAACGAATGTGAGAAACAGCATACCCGAGTAGAGTACGTTGAAAGCCCCGCTGATCGCCAGCTGCCGCCCTCCGTAGGAGTACCACGGAGGGATGTCGGTTGCGTCACCCATGACTTATTGACGGGTTTCGAGCCAGTCTACGACTTCCGGCTTGTTGAAGTTCACCATCGCCACGACCGCGAGAATCAACGGCAGCGGGTTGAAGTTCAGCGCGCCGGCGACAATGCCGGAGATCGCCGCCATTTTTCCGCCTTGCGTTGGGGTGCCTTGCATGGCTTGGAAACCCACAAAGCACTGATAGGCAGCGGCGGCCGCTGGAACCAGCCAGAAAATGCCGACACAGACCCAAATGAGACTAAAAACCCAGACCAATGCGGTCATCAGGTTGATTGCGCCGCTCACCAACAACAGGGTTCCACCGGTTTTGTATTCGCTAGGAACGTCCACAGAGCCTCCAGAAAGCGGCCACTCCTATATCGTTTGGCGGTGTGTGGCGAGTTTTGTGGGGTTTCGGGTGCCGTCTTGACAAATTGTCGGAACACCGTGAAATTGGTGGCGTACCAAGGTTGGCCTCGGGATTGCAGTCCCGGCGCGGGGGGCGACCATTCGCGTCTGGCAATTGGGAATCACGCTTGCGGGCTTGGCTACTTTTGGAGCCTGGATGTTGCTTTGGACGCCGCCGGAAGTGGAAACGCCACCTCGGCCGGTCGTGCAAGAAGACCTAGTGCGTGCGAAAGCGGCGGTGGGCCTAATGTTATACGCAGCCACGGTGCCAGATAGCGCCCCGCCGCCCGTGGACCCCTTTCGAGAGGACGTGAAGATCGCGGCCGAAGACAATTTGTACGACTTGACGCCAGGATTTCGGGACGATTGCAGCGGGTTTGTGTCGGCGGTGTTCAGCCAGGCGGGTGCTCCGATGGACGGCACCGTGGCTACCATTTGGGCGTTAGCCCTAAAGAATGGCGCTGTTCACTATCGGCCGATCCCTGAGGTCGGTGACCTGGTGTTTTTTGACAACACCCACGATCGCAATGGAAATGGCGATCTGGACGACGAACTGACCCACATCGGTGTCGTAGTGAAGGTTGATTCGGATGGAACGGCGACCTTTGCGCACGGCGGTACCAGCCGAGGTCGGGTGTACGGGCGGATCAATGTGCTCCGGTACTGGGAAACCAAGGACGATCGCGGAGAACGCCTGAACAGCTACGTGCGCGACCCCGAGCCATGGGATCCGGTCGAGGCGAGCTATCTGGCGGGAGAGCTTTGGGTCGCGTTTGCGACGGTCGATCCCGATCAAGACTGGTATGAATGAACGGACGAACTGGTAAAGCTCTTTACTTTTAGGCACCTTTGGAGCGAGTCGATGCCGGAGGAGAACGTCGATCACTGGCTTCGTTTGGGGCGAACCCGGCGCAAGGAGGGCGACACCGCTGGCGCCATCGCGGCCTTTCGGACCGCGGCCGGGCTCGATGAGCGGCGGGCGGAACCCTACAATGCGATGGGGGTGGCGCTGGCCGCGAAGGGGCGTGGCGAAGAGGCGGAGCGGGCGTTTGAAGAGGCACTCAGCCGGCGTCCTGGGTGGGCGGATCCGTGGTTCAATCTTGGGAAAGCGCGCCTTCGTCGGGGGGATCAGGAGGGCGCCGAACAGGCGTGGTGCCGAGCGATCGAGGTTCAGCCCGACTTGGATGCCGCACGTTCGGCATTGGGCGCAGAATATCGAAAGCTTCGGCGTTTCGATGATGCCGCTCGCGTGCTCGATGGGTTGAAGCAGCCTTCCGGCGACGAGGCTCTGTGGGTGGGTTCCTATTGGGTCAGGAAAGAGCGTTTCTCAAGGGGGCTACGCCTGTTGCGCATCGCCGCGGACCTGCTTCCATCCGATCCAGAAGCCCACTACGCGCGGGGAGTGGCGGCGCAACGGATGTTCCAGTTGGACGAGGCGATCGTCGCCTTTCGGCGCTGCGTGGCCCTAAAGCCAGACTATGCGGAAGCGTGGAACAATCTTGGAAATTCGCTGAAGGCGCAGATGCAGTTCGGCGACGCCTACGATGCCTATCGAGAGGGCATCCGGCTTCGCCCGGAAAAAGCCAATACGCACCGCAACTACCTTTTTGCGATGCAGTACGATCCGGATCTTTCGGCGGCGGACGTGTTGGCGGCGCATCGCGCGTACGGGGCGAGGTTTGCGCGACCGGGTCCGATTCCGAAACGAAATCGCGACCCGGATCGACGTCTTAAAGTCGGTTTTGTATCATCTGATTTGGGCGCTCATCCGGTGGGGTATTTCCTTGCCCCGGTGTGGGGTCGGCACGATCGGGAGAAGTTCCAGTTCATTGCTTATGCCGGACCAAGGCCGGAAGATGAGGTGACTGAGCGCCTGCGAAACGCCGTAGAGGGGTGGGTGCCCACCGAGTCCCTCTCCGATGACGCGCTCGCCGATCGAATTCGCAGCGATGAAATCGATATTTTGGTCGATCTGGGCGGCCACACCCGAGGGAGTCGTCTGGAGGTGTTTGGGCACAAACCTGCGCCGGTGCAGGTGACGTGGGCTGGCTATGTGGGAACCACCGGCCTTTCCACGATCGATTGGTTGATCGGCGACGAGCGGCACACCCCGGAGGGCGCGGAAGCGTTTGCCGAAGAACGGATTTGGAGGCTGCGAGACACCTATGTGTGCTGGGAGCCTCCTGATGTGCCCGAGACAGGTGGGCTTCCGATGCTGAAAAATGGCGTGGTGACGTTTGGATGTTTCAACAACCTTCCGAAGATCAACCCTGCTGTGATCGGGTTGTGGGCGCGGATCTTAGGCGATTTACCTGGATCTCGGCTGGTGATGATCACCAAGTCCCTCGCCGATGAAGCGGTGCGGAAGGACCTGACCGCCCGCTTCGCCGCCTGCGGGGTGGATCCGTCGCGATTGGAGCTTTCGGGCCGGATTCCGCGTCCTCAACTGTTGCGGACGTACGCCGAGCGGATCGATCTCGCGTTGGATCCATTTCCGTATTCCGGAGGTTTGACGACCTTGGAAGCGTTGTGGATGGGGGTGCCCGCGCTCACGCGCGGAGGCGACCGCTTTGCTTCACGGCATTCATTGGGACATATGGGCGCGATGGGTCTGGAAGGTTTTGTGGGCGCGAATGCGGCGGAAGTGCACCGGCTGGCGCTGCGCTGGGCCAACGCTCCAAATGAATTGTCGGCGATCCGCGCGAGCTTACGAGGGCAGATGCTGGCGTCGCCGCTATGCGATGGCCATCGCTTCGTTTGCGAGTTGGAACGGGCGTTTCGTGGAATGTGGCGCGATTACGTTCGCTAGATCGCGCGAATGCGTCCGCCGTCTGCGGCTAGGGATTGCCCTCGGATAAAGCTCGCTTCGGGAGAGCACAGGAACGCAATGACATTCGCGATCTCCTCTGGCTCGGCGAGCCGTTGTTCTGGGGCCATTTTGGCCCACTCGGAAAGTACTGTTTCTCTCGACTTTCCCGTTCGCGTTGCGGCGAGATCCGCAAGCTCCATCAGGCGCGCAGTTTTGGTGTAGCCGGGGAGCACGTTGTTGATCGTGATCCCGGGAGGGAGTTCGTTGGCGAGGGTTTTCGACCAACCGGCCATGGCACCCCGAATGGTATTTCCAATGCCGAGGTTCGCGATCGGTTCTCGAAGCGAAGTAGACAAGACGTTGACGATTCGCCCGTGGCCGGCGGCGATCATGCCGGGAAGCACAGCGCGAACCAAGATCTGCCCGGCAAGCACATTTCGGCTAAATGCGGCCAAGAGAGCTTCCTCGCTGGCTTCGAGCAGGGGCCCACCGTGTGGGCCGCCCGTGTTGTTGACCAAAGCGTAATAAGGACCGTGCGAGACCGCGTTCTCAAGGGCCTTGACGAGGGCTGGGCGGTCGTCGAGATCGGCGACGATCACGGTGGCGCCGGGCAGGGTGGCCGCCAGCTCCTCCAGGCGGGGCTTTGATCGCGCTAAAAGGCTCACGGCAAAGCCTTTTTGAGACAGTGCTATCGCTGATGCGCGTCCGATACCTTCGCTGGCGCCGCACACCAAAGCTCGCGGTTTCTGCATGTTTACCTCGCTCGCGGTTTGGAGTATCGTGGGCCATGCGAACGTGCTGCTTGTTGGTGTTCTCAGGTTGTTTGTCGGCTTCGGTGAGCCAGTTTGACGTGCGCGCCGACGCGTGTGGTGGGTGGACGGCGGAGATCGACGCGACGGGATTTGGGGACCAGTTGGTCCTCGAAGTCAATGGCTCCGTCGCTCAGACCTGGGCGTTGAACGGCCCTTCACACTATGTGGCAACGGGCGTGGGTGCCCCAGGTACAGCGCTCAACTTTCGGGTGGTGGCCGATGCCGCCTCGATCTCCAAACAGGTGGTGGTGCCGCCCGCTGCGATTTCGGGAACTTTCGACGTGCCATCGACCCTACCCAGCAATGCGGTTGGAAAAATCACCGGAAGGGTTAGTTCGAACTGCGCAATCCCGGTGGGCCAATGGTCGGCGAAGGCGACGCCGGGCACCTGGGTGGTGACGAACCAGCCCATTCTTCCAGATGGGACCTTCGAAATTCCCTTACCCTCGCTGTCAGAGGGCACCTACCAAATTGAGGTAGAGCTTTACCTTCCTTCTGGAAAGATGGTTCTTCCGCCAAAATCGGTGGTGATTCTTGGCCCTGTGGCGGATGGCGATGGCGACGGCTTTGAACCGCCTAGCGACTGCGACGATCGCAATCCAGAGATCAACCCTTTTGCGGGTGAACAACCTACGGCAAACGGCGTGGACGACAACTGCGACGGGCGCATCGATGAAGGGACTTCCAAGTTCGATGACGACGGGGACGGTCTCACCGAAGAGCGGGGAGACTGCGATGATCGTGACCCAGGCCGCAAGCCGGGGGCCGCGGAAGTGGCAGATTGTCGGGACCAGAATTGCGACGGCATCGTCGATGAAGGCGTCCAACTGAAAGCAACGGATGATTCATACGAACCGAACGACGATGTGAAACAGGCGAGGGACCTCAATACTTCGGGACGACGCTCGTTTTCAGAGGTTTTGCGGTGGACGACCCGAAACACCAAGGACGAAGAGTGGTTTCAGTTCTACAGCCAGGACGGCACCTGGGACGATTGGGGGATCGACGTCACTCTGGATCAAATGGCGGAGGGCGCCGTTTATGAGGTGGAGGTGTTCGCCGATCGCGGACCCGCGTTGGTCAGCGAACGGATCGACCAAGAGGGGCATTCTGCCGCCGTTCGCGGCAAGGGTTTGCGGGACGACAGCGGACAATATTGGGTGCGGATCAAACCCGTGAATGTACCTGCGTGGTGTCCGGTGCAGGTGAAGGTAGTATCGAGGTAGCTTATCGGTGGAGCGTTGCGACCGGTGCGTCGTCTTGCAGCTGAAGGCGCATCATCAGCAACGTTTCGCCGGTACGTTTGTCTTCCAGTGCCGTTTGAATGTGCTGAAAACCCACGTCTTCGTATACTTTGATGGCGCGACGATCGTCCGCACCCACCATCAACGCTACCGCGCGAATTCCCTGGGTTTTCAAGCGTTCGAGGACGCCGTTCAAAAACCGTTGGCCCAAGCCCCGTCCACGCCATCCCGGCCGAATCCCCATCGAAAGCACCATCACTTCGTTTGGTCGGTCCCAACACCGCATCAGGACGCAAGTGCCGATCACGACATCGTCCGCGCGCAGCAGGTACACCTTTTCTTGCCGAAGAAAGGCGGCCGCGGTGTAGGTGGAAAAGGTGGATTCCGAAAAGGTCTGCAGGTCGATTTCGATCAACACCCGGACCAATTCATCGGTAGGGCCTTCCGCTTCGTCAACGCGAATGACGTAGCTTCGATCGGCATCCCCATCAATTCGGAATCTTTCCATGCGCCAGAAGCTCCCCGACTACGATAGGAAAACGGCACGCCCTTGTCAAACCACAAGGGCCTGGAGCCAGAATGTCGCCGATGGCGGATTTTGCCGATCACCGACGTGAGCTGTTGGCCCGACTTGGGGAGGATGAAGCGGTCCTTCTCTTTGGTGCGCCACACCACCACCGAAATTCCGACACCGAATATCGCTACCGCGCGGATTCGGACGTCTATTGGGTCTCCGGCTGGGAAGATCCCGAATGTGCGGTGTTTTTGCGCCCAGGGGAAGCTCCGTTTTCGATGTTCGTCCAACCTAAGAACAAAGAACGAGAGGTATGGACCGGTTTTCGCCACGGCACCGCGGGTGCAAAGGCCCAATTTGGCGCGGACGCCGCTTGGTCGTTCGACCAGCTGGAAGTGGAGCTCCCTCGTCTGCTCCAAGGCGTGTCGACGCTCCACTACGCATTCGGCCGGTCTCACGAACACGATCGCATGGTTCAATCTTCGATTTCACGAGCCGAACGTGCGGCTCGGCGCACCGGCCTTTCGGTGCCGGAGACCTTTGTGTCGCCGAGCCGCGTGTTGCATGAGCTTCGGCTGCACAAAAGGCAGGATGAAATTACGGTGATGCGCGAGGCCGCACGCATTACCGGCGTAGCACATCGGGCAGCGATGGCCTTTGCGGGGCCCGGCCGCAACGAGCGCGAAGTGGAGGCGCTGGTCGACCATACCTTTAGAAAGAATGGGGGCAATGGACCGGGATACAACACCATCGTGGCCGGTGGCGCCAATGCGTGCATCTTGCATTACATCCGCAATGAATGCTTGCTTCGCGATGGTGAGTTGCTGCTGATCGATGCGGGTTGCGAATACGCCTTCTACACCGGCGATGTGACCCGAACCTTCCCTATCAATGGGACGTTTTCGCCGACGCAGCGCGCGGTATACGAGCACGTTCTCGCGGCCCAGTTGGCAGCGATTGAAAAGGCCCGGAAGGGTGTTCCTTTTCGCGAGATGCACGATGCCGCGGTACGACGGCTGACCGAAGGGCTCGTGCAATTGGGGATTTTGCGAGGGGACCTGGACGACCTCATCGAAAAGGAAGCGTTTAAGAAGTACTACATGCACGGAACCGGGCATTGGTTGGGGCTTGACGTGCACGATGCCGGGGCGTATGCGCGGCAGGGGCGGTCGCGCCCGTTGGCGCCGGGCATGGTGGTGACCGTGGAGCCGGGCCTGTACATTCCTGCGGATGATATGGACGTTGCCCCCGAATTGCGCGGAATCGGCATTCGAATCGAGGACGACATTCTGATCACCGATGACGGCTTTGAGAATTTGACCGCAGACATTCCAAAGACGGTGGAGGATGTGGAAGCCGCCTGCCGCGTCGCGGTCTGAGCGCGCAAATAGTCAACCGGTTTACTACCTGGGCGCACGCCTCGGTCGCGGGGCCTTATTGTGGCGGATCGATGATGATCGGCCACAGCTCGTCGGCCCATTTGCGGCCCTGTTCCGCCTGATCGCAAAACCATCGCCAGCGGTCTACGGCACCGGCCGGTGGGGGCACCTGGGGGGCCTCGTACGCGTACGTGGCCGTTGCTTCGTATTTTCCCCCCAGAAACTGGAACATCTGGCGGAGTTGGGCGCTGGGGTTTTCGTCGCCGACGGCGGATAGCCCCACCTTGAACGCCATCGCGACGGCGTCATCGGATGCTGAAAGCGGGGGAAGAATCGAGTGACTAGGCAGGTGCGAGAGGTGCGATAGAATTTCCGCCATCGCGTGCAACAGCGCCAAATCCCGGCCGCTGTCTTCGATGGCAAGCTGTGTTGCCGCTTCAAACCACTCTTCGCCGGCATCCCGGAGGGCGGGCCCCAAGCCGTCCAGCAGCCAGCGCAATTTGCCCTCGCGCAGGTCCGAGAAAAAGGCTTCAGGTTCAAAGTCAGGGGAAACGGGAGTTTGGGTGTTGCCAGCACCCGAAAGAAATCGGGTGATGGGTTCGCCGCGGCCACCCGAAAGTGCGCGTCCGGCGCGCAAAGCCACCGACAGGCGAGTGAGCGGCGGCGTAGGCGCACCAAACAACACGTCGAGAATGGCCGGATCTGTGGACATTCCGAGGACTTCCATTAGGCGGCGGAGATCCTTGGCCAATTTTCGTGCTGGAACCCGGGCGTCGCGGGACAGGCGAACATACGCCTGGGTCGCGGGATGTGCGCCACGGCCGTTGCGGTCCACGCGGAACCAACCGTCGACACCGTTGGCCGAAAGCGAAAGGTTGAGTGCCTCATCGGGGGGGCCGGGAACCACCACCGTTGCTCCCGAACCGAGGTCACGGCCGATGCCACAGGAAGCGAGCACCGGGGAAAAGAGCACTGCGGGGCCGTGCAATACGGCGATGTCGGAGGGGTCACCGACCAGCCGAACGAACAGATGCAGGCCAAGTTGGCGCGCTTTGGTCATCAACAGGATCGCTGCCACTGTGGCACAGGGGCTGGAACCGCGAAGGTGAACTTCCATGACTTCCTCAGAAACGCTCGTTAGGGTTGGTTGATCCGGGTTCAGCGGCGAGAACGGCGCACGCCTTGCGCATCAAGGGGATCAGGCTGGAGTGCGTGACGGCTTTTGCCGCATCCTCCAGCGAGAACCAGCGAACGGCGGCGATTCCCTCCGCTGAAGCGGGGAGAAACTCGTGCATTGGCGAGTCGGGTTCCATCAAGTACAAATGAACCGTTTTGAGGCGGGGAAGTCCTCCTGGAGCCAGAAAACCATACCTCACGATCCCCAGGCTGCGGGTGATTTTGAGGTCGACGCTGACGCCCATCTCCTCCTGTACTTCCCGAACAGCCGCAACCTCAGGTGGTTCCCCGTGTTCAAGCTTACCTTTGGCGACTTCCCAAGTCACGCCACTCTTGCGTGACACCCGGATGAGCGCCACCCGCGGCTCCTCGCCTTCAACGGAAACAGGGATTCCTCCCGCCGAAATCTGCTCCGCAAATCCTTCCTGAAGGTTAAGGATGTCCGCGACGGGAACCGGCGACGAAAGATAGAGGCCATTCCGCCGGTTTCGGAAGAAACGAACGCCGTGCCGACGCGCCCGAGCCGCGTCCACGTATAAAACCACCGGTGTACCGTGCAAACGGTGGGCGACCCTCCAAGCCTGCGATTCGTCGGCCGATAGGAACACATGTCGACCGGAGCCGGCAGAAAGTGAACGATCTTTCTGTATTTTTTCGATCTGGTCTGCGGTTGTCGCGTGGTAGAGAATGTCGGGCGGCTGTACGCGGCGCTGATCTTGATCGCGTTTTTCTTGTTCGCGGCGTATGGCGCGGATTTGTGAGTCATGAAGCTCGAATCGTCGAGGCCTGCTGTCAATGACAACCTGCTCGATCATCGGCGAAGAAACTGGAAACTTCAGGAGTTTCTCAAGCGCCAGACACAGATCGTCGACGGTCGCCCATCCTTGGGAATTTAAGGTAAGTCCTCCCACTTCCGGCCGGTGCCGAAGGAGAAAGGCCATGGTTTTGGACAGTCGGGTGTTGGCTGACAAGGCGCTTCCGCGTTCCGATCGAACGGTCGGCAGTATGTCACATCCATGGGATCCGGTGGGCGACGGTCAAGGGTGTGCGGTCGCCATTTGTCCAATTCGCTCGGCTTGCCATAACATGTAGACTTCGTCTGGGGATAATCGCGCGGCCGCGACGGCGGCTTGATGAGCGAGGTCGTATTCTCTTCGAGCGAGGTGAACCATCGCTTTGGTGTCGAGAAAGTCGCTTCGATGCGGATCGGCTGCGATCGCTTTGGTTATCAAAGCGAGCGATTTGTCGGGTTCGACCCCACCCATCGCGTAGTACCAAGCCTGGCAGTTGTTGAGCGAGGGCACATCGGGCGCCTTCGAACAATCGCGTTCGATTCCTTGGTGCATGCGTTTTTCGGCTTCGTCCTGGTCGCCAATCAAATGGTACGACTGAACCAGGTAATCGAGCGGGAGGTCGGTGGGGTGCAACCGCGCCATGGCCGCATCCAGGTCGGCCCGAAATACGTCTTGGTCGCCTGGATCCTGAAGTAGGGTGGCGTAGAACCAGAGGTATTGCCCGTTGGACGGATAGAGCTGCAGCAGTCGGCGAATGTGGGCCATCGCCCCAAACCGATCGCCCGAGGCGAGCGCAATGCGCGCCCGGCGCAGCAGCTGTGCATCGGGATTATCGAGGATTTCTGCTGACAGGAGCAGCTCCCCGTTGGCTTCCTCGAACTTCTTTTCCGCAAACAAGACGTCGGCTTTGGCCACGTGCCCGTCGGCGGCGGTGCGAACGTCGTAGTCTTCGCCCACGGACGCCTCGGTGTAGGCCTCGATCGCCGCGTTGGCCAGGGTCAGAGCGTCCGCGCCGTGCCCATCGAGAAGCAGACCGTTCGTCGCCGCGATGATTTCGCCCTGTTGGACGAGATCGGAAGGGGACATGCCTTGGAGGGCTTTCCAGGCTCCAGGGAGATCCCCATCAAGTCGGCGCATCGCCGCCAGGAGTACCGTCGCTTCACCCAGATCCTTGGGCGGCGCGTCGGAAGCCTTGCTCAGAAAGGACTCCAGGAGCCGAGAGGCCTCTTTCCAGTCCTGTTTTGCGGCGAACATCTTGGCGCGAAACAGGTACCGGGAAGGGTTGTCCCCGTATTTTTCGAGGTCCTGCGCAAGCAACACCTCGTGGCCGTCGATTTTGCGGGCTCGACGTTTGCTTTTGGTCAGTGAAAACCGTGAACCCTGGAAATCAAACACCGTCACGTAAGGAGCCATCAGTTCATGGCCGGCCAAACCGGCCAATCCGCGGGGGCCGACCTCCAGACCCGGGGTGTAGTTTAGCCAGCGCGCCGACCAATCGACCTCCACCTCTTTTCCGCCCAAGGTGACCGAATCCAAGGGAATTCTTCGCGTCTCACGAAGGAATACGCTGGGAGGAAGGGTGTCCGCCGCGCCGATGCCGTATACCGGCTCGACCCCTTGGGTATAGACATCGGTGGTCGTCTCAAAAGGCAGGACCTTCGGACCAGAAAGCATAAGTTCGCTTGCACCTGTATCGATCTGGACGACCAGGGTGCCTTCTTGTGCAGGTGTGGACTCCGTTTCAATGGTGATCGAGGTGTAGACGGCATTGCCTTCGAACAGCATCGGTTGGGCATTTTTAGGGAGTTTCCAGGTCCCTGGACGATGCAGAGCGAGCTTGTCGGCGGGATAGTCAATCTCCATGACGAATTGCGACCACACGTTGTTGCCCAGGATCCCGTCCAATGGCATCCAACCTGCAGTTTCGGGCATTCCCGCGACGTCGACGGCCATGTCCACATTTTCGAGGTGAATGTCGCCGATCTGCAGGGTGGGAAGTACCGCCCGATGGAAGGGAGCTCGTCCTCCCAAACCTTCAACGGAACCCCAGTTTTTCTCGATCGATAGGCCGAGTCGGGTCGCGGTTTTTTCGGAAAGGGCCGAGATGGAGGCGCCGGTGTCGACCATAAACAGGCCGCGTTCGCCATCCGGAAGCAGGGCTTGCACAAAAATGCGGGTGCGCGCGACGGGTTCTTTGCCAGCCCGGAGCAGGTCCACTTCGACGGTATCGGGCCCTTGGTAGGTCGGGATGGCGGGAGGGGGGGCGGGTGC